>Ga0307513_10001167_pt1 | contig 38046 bp, 39 predicted proteins | sample 15_EM_MG_FD_202174 | JGI IMG/M metagenome (GOLD analysis project Ga0307513, IMG submission 202174) | Populus trichocarpa ectomycorrhiza microbial communities from riparian zone in the Pacific Northwest, United States - 15_EM | ecosystem: Host-associated > Plants > Roots > Unclassified | place...
GATTAGAAGGCGAAATGCTCCTACGCACATATCAGACATCTTGTCTAGAATAACTTTCACAATATCCGCCCGTAAATTGCTGTCCATTGCCTCTGGCTCGTCATCCCTGTCCAACTTCATCTCTAGGTAATTCCTGATATCGTCCGTGTTAGGACTGACGGGTATCACGATCGCCTTGGTGAAGTATCTTTGGATAGCCCCTGCAATATGGGGCCTCCCGGTGAGGAATATTCTCGTCCTAGGCGACTCTTGAACAATATCTCTCAGTGACTCAAGAAGCTCGGGTAGATGCTTCGGTAGGCATTCGTCAAGCGCATCAATACAGATGAAGACTTGGGGCAATGAAGCAAGAGCAATCCTCAACATTCCCATCATCTCAGCAAGTAGTAGCCCTCTGCCACCAAACTCCTTTTTCGCCTTTTGAAACGCCTCGCGTACTTCTTTCGGGATGCCTCCCCTGCCTACTAGCTGTTTCAGAATAGTTCCAATCATGTTGGTGATTGTCTGCTCTTGCTGAGCAAGGAAGTCGCAGTAGAGGCCTGTAACCGCGATATCTCCATCCCCCGCCTGATCGCACAGCTTATCGATCACCAAGGAACTGGCACATCTCGCGGTCAGCTATATTTGCCTCTTTCGAAGAATCCCACCCCTACCTCAGATATGTCTTTCCCACTCCCGGATTCCCGGAGCAAAACAAAACAGCCGTATCGGCTCCACCCTCACTCCTCCACTCCCGAAACTCGCCCGTTTCCAAAAACCAACCCCCTACGCCGTCGAACCGGTCGGTGCGCACACCTTGATGTCTATTATTCGGTTCCAGTGGAGAGAGCCAGCGCATAATCCGCGCGTCCTCGTCGGACATATAGAAGGTGTTGTTGAAACTACCTATCGTGTTGCCGCAGTGGGCACTACCGCCGCCGATGATAACTGATTGCATATGTGAAGCCATGATATTCTATCCCAAAATGTTGGTTGAATATAGAAATAATGTAGTTATTGGTAGACTATGGGGACTAGGGGAATTTATCAACATTCTATGACCTGGGCCGAAGAAAGCGGGGCGATGTGGCTTGTTGTGGCACAATTACTATCCAATCATTCCCCCCATATGAGGGTTCATGACTAATACGAGATATGCCTCGCAAAGACATCTCCCGAGTGGCTGTACGTATAATACTGGTCTAGTTCTGTCGAAATAATTATCTACAATTTGAAAATTCATCGACCAAGACCAGGGTTCCCGCTCTGGTACATGATGATCGAGTGATTCAATAGAATGGACGAAATACCAAGGATGCGTTTCGAGGAAGTGAGCGTTAGGAAATGGCACAGAATAAAGGGCAGGCGGAACCCGCTGCTCCCCAAGGGGGGGTCTTTAGAGGAGTTTAATCACCCAAAAACGGTCTCTCGAATATGGGATCTTCTGGATAGAACTTTAGTACAATGTCAAGAATATGAAGACTCAGAGCAACGGCTATTTTGTGGATGGGTATTCCTTCATACTAGCTAGTCTAACTCGAAAAGGTGTAGCTACCTCTACTTAATTGAGCTGTAGAAACTGTGTTCGCTCGTAAGACATGATAGAAATCATTTCCGTCTCAGGCCCTCCCGCTCTCAACCCCAATGTAACCATCGCTTTTTTGTCTTTTTTCACCAACTCTCCTTAAGGCCTTTGGCTCTTGGCTCTTTACCAGTCTTCTCGATAACCCACTCCTAACTGCAATCCAAACAGTAAAAAATAAATAAAAAACGAAAAACACGATGGCTGGGTATTTGAATGATAAATGACAGTGGTTCTTTCAATGCGGGTGCCGGTATACCAAATAGTTAGTTATCAGGTGGCCCAGAGGTCTCAAATTCTAGCCACCCACTCCTGCAGGGTCGGCAATGTGGGAGACTGGACCCCGAAACCACGAATACCGGAGCTGGTGCAACCGCAATCTCGAAGGTATCATAAAGACGGTAGCGCAGTCTTGTTCTGCTCGGGGACTACGGTTGGCAAACCATACACTAGGTAAGAGAGACGATCCCCGAGGAAAGAAGGGCATTGCTAACAAATCGTGAGGCAATCTCCCCCGTTATAGATCATAGCTACGTTGTTCGGCCAGGCTAGAGCGGAGGGCACTCCTTCCGCGCCTCTACTTCGACTTGGTTGTACAGAAGGAGCAATCCCTAACCGGTATGTTAGACACCATGTGTTGGTGGTTTGGAGCCGCCTCGAGACCATAAAGAGATCTCTGGGCGCTGGGAAATTCAACTCTCCGGAACTCTAGAGAGTTTGAGGGAAATCTCGTCCTGGCAGGTCACTGTTACAGGCTAGTGCTCAAGGCGAATACACAACCGAGAATCAACCTGAGCTGCTTATTTCACCTAGAGGTATTCACTAGGAATCGCTGGGCACTTGTCCGGACCCCATAGCTGTGCGGAGGTTGGGGGTATCTTGCTCGAAGAGTGGCGGCCGTACCCTTAAGGCCCAGAAAAGATGATATTTTAAGGTGCGTCGACACGAGAAGGGATACAATCCCCGAAGGTAATGAACTTGCCCCGAAGGCGAAGGGACACTAGAGGCATTTCTGGAGGCATTCCGAAATCACGCTTGGAAGCAGTAATGTTGTATCCGACTGTACACATCTCCCGGAGCCTACCATTCGCCCTACACCAAGTGTTGAAATTTTTAGAAGGAGAGGAAATGAAGGGAGCTAGGGTTTCACAGAGCCATAAACTGTATTATCGTACAGTATCGTATAATACGAGAGTAACAAGCACACAAAGCACTGATTCTGTTTTAAACCACCGAGAACCCCTCATTTTAAACACCTAAGGAGTAAGAAACACCGCCGTTGAAATCTACCAGCAACTCGGGAAGAGACACACCACCCACCCATTAAAATCCCAAATCGGGCTTCCAGTAGGATAAATATTAGTTCCCAGGTTGACATTTCATGAAATACCTAGCTGGCGCAGTGGTTAACACTCCTGTGCAATTAGCGGGAGCCCAGGAGTTCAATCCATGCTGACAATCAGTTATTATTGAACGATCCGTCATGTAGGGCAGGAGAAAATCCTGCCCTACGGGGACTGGGAGATTGAAGAACTTGGCCCTTCATCAATAGGGCTGTGGGGTTTATCAATCCTGCTACGAGGAGGTAGAATCCGACTCTAGACCTTAAAGGTTGGCGATCGGCGGGTAGCAGAAGCAAATGGGACGGGGTTGGCAAAGAAAGAAATAGAAAATAAAATAGAAAATAATATAAAAGAATAGAAAATAGAAAATAGAAAATAATTTCTTTTACCTTGGGAAGGCAGCTGTGTTGCCCCTCTCCCTATTTATTGCCTTGTATACATAGCTTTATTTCTTAGTAAAGTGAGGTAGTACTAGTGGGCAGTGTAGGCGATTTCCCTTGAAGTGGAAGTACCATCATACTGTATTTCGTTGTGGGTGAGCCAAAGTTCGTACCGCACTAACGGCAGGCAATGGTATTCTGGCAGTTGATCCCTATTATCAATAGCATTTTGATGGTTCCCTGACTCTACCATCTCTCACCTGGAACTTCCGGTTAGCTCATCAATTATTGGTAATGGTTACTGTAGATAGCACCCCAAATATCCTAGGTTCCAGCAACTAGCATTCAAGTACTACGATTTTGAGAAGTGAGATCCTGTCATCTGATAACTAAAACCAAGTGCTGGGGCACCAGATCAATGCAGTATCATGGGGATTTTATGTCTTTCACCGGGTACTATCCACAACCCGCTTTTCTGGGAAAAAAGAAGTACGTTCGCAAGGCGGTAAATAGGGAGCCGCCTTCCAAGACAAAAGGAGAAAAATAAATCCTTTCATTCCTTCCTGCCACCCCTCCGATCGCCAACCTTCAAGTTCTAGCAAGAATAGTAGGAAGGGTAAAGAGTAGAGCTAAGAAAGGAAGAAAATGTATAAAGGAAAGTCCTCCAATGTCAGTCTGCTCTAGTGCATGGCGATCCCCGTACAGGTATTTCTAGCACCGGGCTTTTCTTGCATTCGATATATCGCCATCCCTGTAGAACCCCCTGGACCCCTGGAGGGACCTGAAGTAGTCTAGACGTATCTGCTAGTATCTGACCTAGAATAGAGTTTCTTAGAGCTAGGCCGAAATTGATCCAAAGGGAGGGGAAAGACAGACTCCGGATAGGCTCTGGTGTAGATCTCCCATTTGCACTGTGGCATGCTCTGGCAGTCAAAGCAGGATCAAACACCCTCGATCTTAGCAATGAGTCTTCGGCGATGGCATTGTCGGACTGTTTCCAAGAGCTTATACCCACGGGCTGATTGTATCGCTCCTTGGCACCGTTGAGGCTGCCCTAGGCAACTAGGTGGAAAGACGGGATGTAAACCAAAGCAATAGCCCTGGAATATCACCTCCCACGCCCAAATGCAGCCCCAGCGGGCTGCTCAGGGGAAGTGGCCAAGCTAGTGTACGGACGGGAAAAAATTACTATAGCCGAAACCAATCTTCGCATCTTTTATCCGTACGAGTGACCATGTATGAAGAGATCCAGACATTCAATCGCTCTATGACTGCCGTACCAACCTCCCGCCAGCGCAGGAAAGAACCGATAGAGCAGAATCAAGATGAATACATCTATGTCGACACAAGACAGAATAAAATAACTAGAGGAAGGCGGGAGTGGCGGTGCACGAAAGGTCCCGAATCACGGGGTAGAGTTGCAGAAAATACAGCCGTAGAACACTAAAAAGAAACCACGTTAAGAATTCTCTCCGGGCGAGGGTCAATAGACACACCCAGTCCCCAAAACGACGCAGAAGATATTCTCACCGGTCCAAGTGTTAGTTTCTACTCAAGCCTATGGGTGTTAAGGACATAAATATCCGAGACCCAAGATACGACTATCATTCATAACGTACCAACCCGGGCGGGGAAGGCTGCCTGTTTATTTGCAGAGACGTACTGCTGCCATCTAGCCGCTAGAATAGAACACCAAAGATAGAGCAGCCCTCCGGAACGGAACCGAGACTGGCCCAAGTACCCGTACTACTATAGTAGGCCCAGCTACTGAGATGGGAGCTTCAAGCTCACTTAAAAGGTATACCGCATCTGTGCGCTCATCCCTTAGACAATTAGCATCTACCTATCTCACATTCGAGATCAAAAAAAAAGCTTCCGCGTGAGGGTATCTAATCAGTCCCGACACCCAACTCACTATTTCACCCCCGGCATGTCGTCGACTTTTCCCACCGGTACTCGAGTACCGTACACCCATCGGTCCATTTCCAGCCGTGGAAATGATGACCTGGGATGTTTTCCGTTTTCCGTTTTTTTGTTTTTTTTGCGTAGGATGCCTGCGATTAATGATCGCCGTTGATTAACCTCTTTCGGGATACCATACCTGCTATTACGATAGAACCTGACTAGAAGCCCATGGACCGGAATTCGAAGCAGGGTTAGGTGTCTCCAAGGCGAGGCCAGAAGGTTTTCCCACGTGAACACTTGGCAATTATTCCTATCCAGCCCCACCACAAGATCTCAGTTACCACCCCTCATTTTTTCCAAACTCCAAGTTCTCCTTCCTTCCTCCACGAGACCAACTCTACGTGTATCGTCAAGTCGTGAATTTTTTTTCCCACCATGGTAACTAACTAACCTCCCATTTACTTATATCTACCAACGGATGCTTTCCCCCCCCCAGCCGCTAACACTTTTTACACATAAACAGTCTTCAGATTCGAAAAAACGTCTAGCCCTCGCAATAATCGACTTCCTCTCAGCCTCCATAAAAGATGGAACCGTCTCTCCCGACGACAAAGAATCGATCGAAGTAGCCCAGCAACTCATAGCCGACGCCTTCAAGGTCGACCCAACCGACAGGGCCGCCATGATCGACGCCCTCGCCGGGAAATCACTTCACAGCATCTACGGTGTCTTCGAAAATCTGAAGCGGAATAACGCCCCCGCTAAGCCGGCCTCCCCACCAATCAACCTGGCCACCCCCGCCCCGCCGTCCGGCCCCTCCGACGCGGAGAAGGCGGAAGCAGAGTCCCTGAAGGGCAAAGGCAACGCGGCGATGGCGAAAAAGGACTACCCATCCGCAATAGAATACTACACCCAAGCGCTGAGAATCGTCCCGGACAATCCCATATACCTATCCAACCGTGCCGCGGCCTACTCCTCGACGGCGCAGTACGAGAAGGCGATCCTGGATGCGCAGGTGGCCGTAGACACCGACCCCACGTACGCCAAGGCTTGGAGCAGACTCGGTCACGCTAGATTCGCAAAGGGAGACGTGAGGGGTGCGATGGAAGCTTACAAGGCCGGGATCGAAGCCGAGGGCAATGGCGGAAGTCAGATCACGCGCAACGGGTACGAGACGGCCAAGAGGAAGGTTGAGGAGGAGAGCGCTGCCGAGGCGGATAACATCACCCCCCCATCCGGACCTAGCACCGGAGGAGGAGCGGGCGGAATGCCCGATCTGTCTAGTCTTGCCGGAATGCTCGGTGGCGCTGGCGCACCGCTTGGCGGTGGAATGCCGGATCTGAGCTCCATCATGAGTAATCCCATGTTCGCGCAGATGGCTCAAAACCTCATGAGCAATCCCGCCCTCATGCAGAACATGATGAACAACCCTCTCCTAAGGGAGATGCTCGACTCTGTTGGGGGCGATGATGGAGAAGGTCCCGGTGCGGGAGGTCGCAGTATGCCGGATATGGGTAGCTTACTGGCTGATCCTAGTATAGCTGAGATGTGAGTACCTTTCCACGGGCTGAAGGAACAAGCAGATCTAATTAGTAATAATCATATAGGGCCAAGAACCTGATGGGCGGTCCTGGTGGTGGTGCTGGTGGTTCCGATGGTGCCGGTGGTGCTGGCGGTGACGCTGCCGGTGACGCTGCCGGTGCTGCGGGGAGCGGGCATACGTGATTGCTTGGGTTTTTTTTGCTCCTTCCATCTGGTCTCTCTTAAATCATCTGGATATCTTCTTTCATGCAAACCGCCCTTTTTCCCCCAATTCAAAAGTCCCGTAGTAATGACCACATAAACGACATTTCCATTCACCCTAGGCACAACGTTCAACTATTAATCTTGTTAAAAAAATCCCTTGTAAAAAAGTGACTGGTAAATGATATAGAAGAGCCAACTCGTTCACTCCGGAAATTTTCAGTGGCACAGGAATAAGAGCGAAGCAAAAGAACGTCCCATTTAAATTCTTGCATAAAAAATATACTCCATAATACTCTATCTAACTCCTCTCACCATAGCTTAGGGCGTGCCTCCGCAGTTTATAAACCAACGGGTAGTTTCACGGCACAGAAAAGTCTATCAACCCAATTAATAACGAAATATAATATAAACTCCAGGGAAACAACGATGACCCGAATAAAGCAACATCTCAGCTATGATTATATCTCACTGAACTCTACACAGCTTAACCATCCAATGCCTGACCATTTGTGAGCCGACAGATAACACCGGATTTCCAGCACAGCCAGCCATTTGGACACCAGTCTCTTTTTTTTTCTTTTTGGAAACCTCGTCGACCGCGCCTATCCACACCTCATCACCACCCACTCTTCTTTCTTCCCTTTCAGAAAAAAGAAATTGGAAAAAAAAGACCAAAAAAAACCAAATAAGGAAAGATCCCAATGCAAGATACCGGTATTCTCCATAAGCTCTCGTGAGAAGAAAAGGTTTTCAGCCCCGCCTGCTATAAGATAGCAACTATCATAAACCATACAAGCATAAAAAGCCCCCAGCTACGACGGAAAACATGGGCTAGAAGCTCAAAAGAAACTTGAAACAGAAAATAAAAGTTGGGCAACAGGGTGTAAAGAAGATCCATGCATGAAGAGAGGACATGAGTGAGAAGTTGAGGATGAATTAGAAATTTAAAAAGAGCAAGCGGTATGAAGCTTAGAGGCCGCCGCTCTTCTTGAGATGTTCACTGGACGCAAGTTAGAATCATGGATGAGGATAGATAAATGGGGGGATAGATAGTATACAATCGTTTATAAGTGTAACCGATAAATGGCAAACCGGTCTCCTCCCCAATTGCCAATTGCTGCTGCTGCTGCGAACCTCCCTCGGCCATGACAGCTGCAAGCGCAGGGGCAGTCGGTACATTTTCCAACTCCTCGGTCGGGAAATAGCTGTTGGGGGATAATGTTAGCACCCCCGCTTAAACCATTTCCAATTAGCAGAAGCTAAGAATGGTACTTACGATGTGTCTGTAATGGATGACAAATTGGGTTTAAACGGCGCCTCAATCGATCTCAAGCTGTCCCAATTCACGCCGTTGAAAAAAGGATGTGCCTTAATCTCGTCTGCGCCACGCTTTCCCAACCTTTTATCCGCCGAAGTAATCAGCCCTCTAATGAGATCTTCCGCCTCGGGACTGAGAATAATCTCCTCTGGAAAGTAGAGCTGGGACTGCCAATTAACGATCTTCCTATAGGTCTCATGGGCGTCCTCAGCACAAAAAGGTGGCCATCCAACTAAACATTCAAACATAATTGTTCCCAAGCTCCACCAATCACATTCCTGACCGTATCCTTTATTAAGGAATATCTCTGGCGCAATGTAATCAGGAGTCCCAACTGTAGAGTATGCCATAAGTCTACGGGATTTCCTCCATGTGTTGATCTGGTTACGATTTGAGACTGTAAGGTGAATAGCGTCGACCATAACGGAGTTACGGGCACGGTTGTTTGAAGTCTCGGGAGTATTAGAACCTCCTTCCAGCAAACGCTGGTAGTACTTTTGGTCATGAGTCTTGTGAAAACCGGTCGAAAGACCAAAGTCTGAAAGCTTTATGTGCCCGTCTTTGTCAATGAGAATATTATCCGGTTTGATATCACTAAGACAGTAAGCACAAGATCTCTAGGGCTACAAGAGAATACATACCGATGGATAAAGCCAAGCCTGTGTACAGCCTCAATCGCCAAGACGCATTGAGCCATATAAAATCTTGTAACATCCTCGCCAAATATCTCGTATTTAATGAGCATAGTCATCAAATCTCCACCAGGCAAGAACTCCATGATCAAGTACAGATAGACAGCATCTTGGAAAGAGTAGAACAAATTGACCACCCATGGAGAATCAGAATCAGCCAGAACATCCCTCTCAGCCTTCACGTGCGCTAATTGATCTTTCTTGAACATTTCCGACTTGAGTAAAGTTTTCATCGCATATATTTTTCCAGTGTCTCGCTTCTGGACCAGGCGAACTTCACCAAACGCACCCTTGCCAATAACCTTGACAGTTACAAAATCATCGGCATGAAGACGCATTCGCCGGAGCCGTAGGAATGATGACTCTTGTTTGCCGAGCTGTTGACGACGACGTTTCTTCCGCTCCTCAGACATCTTGCCTTCGCCCACGATATCCTGTTCAAGTTCAACACGTCTGCAAAAAGAAAATCAATTGTCAGTACAAGATATTCACAAATCATGGTTAAACATAATCAATGCGGTCCCCTGATCTTCTGCGCGGAAAATGGTTGTGCCTCACCTCTGATTTCTCTCTACGGCATATGCAACACTCTGATTATAGTGAAGTTCCACCTTGACTTTGAGTGCTTTAGCTCTCTCCCTTGTAGACGAACTGAATGTGCTATCATCCCGGGGGAAAACAACGTAATCATCCTTCAAGCTTCCGGAAGCCTGTAAAGAGCCGGCTGTACGTGGTCGCTGCCCCTGCGGAGAGCCGGGTGGATTGTTCTGATTGCCCTGGCGTGCGCTTAAATGCTGATTTTGCAACTGGTGTGCAAGCCCGTTTGCGTCATAATGCCCTTGCTGTTGTTGCTGCTGATAGAGCTGCTGAGCCTGAAATTGTTGATACTGCTGTTGTTGTTGAGGAGGGTATTGCGGATTATTGAAGGGAGCATTCACGAACTGCTGCTGCTGCTGAGGGAAATAGCCCCCTTGTTGTGGCGGCTGACCTCCATAAGTTTGCTGGTACGCGGTCCCAGGAGTAGTAGGATAATTGCTATTCGGAGAAGCACCGCGGTCTCGATCTTGGTTGTTGCTCATGGTTGCAGATAATTTGGTGGGGAGAGAAGCTCCAAGATGAGGGGGGACGGGATGCTAAGATAAAGTGTCAGCTCAGGTGCGGAAAGGTTTATCCATGCAGATAACCAGAGGGCGGAGGCTAAGGGAAGGGAAAAAGAAAAGAAAAAAAGGAAAGAGGGTCGGAATACACAAGATAGGTTGAACAGCGGGGTGAGTAAAGTGTCGTAGGGCTTGTTCTCCTTTTATGAGGGCAAGGTAAGGAAGGGAGTCTGAATCACTTGCAATGCAGCTGGTATCGAGGGTGTAGCACGCTGTGCAACACAAAAAAAAAATTCTGTCAAGTAAAGGCAGAACAGAAAGAAAAGACGTGTGAGGAAGGAAGGGGGGAATGTGTGAGTTGGGAGAGGTGGATTTGAGGCAGAGGAGAAGCAGCAGTTACCGCAGATGGATCAAGAGCAAGGATGGAGGCGAGAAGGGGTCTTGAGACTCGAAACGTACGGTACGGTGGTGGTGGTGGTAACCTAGGTCGTCTGGGGAAAATATGCGGTTACTCCAATCACTTCCCGAGTAACCGGCATGATAACCCCCCCACAGGAGAAGAAACAATGGCACGAGCAACAAATCAAGCACTACCAGACCAAAACCATAGTGCCCAATGGTACGACTATTGAGTACTCGTCTCCATCTCTACTGCACCGCACCATATCTCTAAGGTGGACCAACTGGGTACGGTACTGGCATGGTGACAGCAGGTACAACTCCCTGCTAAATTCCTATGCTGCCCCTGGTACAAGCACCATTCATTACTGTGCTGTGATATACTGTGGGATAGCGGTATGTGTTGTAACCCACTGTTCCATTTGGCTTCTCCTGTTTCTTCTATTCCGATGATGCCGCAATTTCTGGTGTCGGGAAGCGGGACAGAAGACAAGGAGATTTTGCAAGCACATTCGGCATGGGAAAAAGCAAGTGCTCCGGTTATGATCAGTCATGGTGCAGCCAATTCCTCGGCAGGCACCACGGTAACTTTGTGAAAATCAACGTAACCCACCCCTTCTCTTAGGTAATTCACCTTCCGATCAATCTAAAAAATGGTCGAACCTGAAAAGGTCTGGACCTAGCACTTGTAGATTATCATAGCTATGATACCTCTACCAGTACTAGTACATGTTACACTCAAGTTTTGTCTTTACCAGTATTACCAGTGCAGTACCCGGTAAGTTGCTTAGTCTCTACTACCGTAGCAATATACCAGTATAGGCATCTCTCACAAGACGTTGGAAGGGTGCTTTTGCACTCCTCCAACACTCGTTCGCCCACATCAGAATCGAGAATGAGAATAGTGGTCTGATGCAAAGGGCTGAGCAGGATCTGAAGAGAGGGAAAGGGTGCTTTCTATCCCCAAGCTTGTCAAGAAGACAACGGCTAACGGCAAGAGCCCCCGCCAACTCCAATTGCTTACCGCAGAATCGCACTGGAAGGTCGGGGATAAATCAAAGCGAGGTGGGCGGGCCGGCCTCCATCTAAACGCAAGGGCCATCGGAGCAGTCTCCCATGGATCGCCGAGGTTTGGCGCTCCTCCCTCCACCTCGAACTTTGCCGGAGTGGGTATACCCAGCAACGCTTCCCGTTCGTTGCTAGACCCGCTGCCCCCCCCATTTTGCTGTTGTAGAAAAGGGCTCCTCTTCTCCCTCTGCTCCTCTGCTCCACGCACCTGCAGAACGCCGAAGCCTACCTTACAGTAACCTACGATATAAAACAAGCAAGTCTCCGAGGTCTGATGTGCCCCTTTTGTCTCTAATTTGTTTTTCCAATTGTTCCCGCCCGTTCAAAATACTGTATCACGGTGCCGGTACTTGCACCGGACATGATACTGTAGAAATTCCCGGGATCTGTAACAACTTCCTCGGACATCTGCTCTGTTGGCGTACGGTACTTGTACTTAGGCGAGGCCCTTAAAGCCCAGCAAAACAGGGAGGGCTGAGAAAGTGTCTGGCATCCCAGCCCAGGTTCCCCTCAGTATTCCTGGTCGCTTCCTCTTTTTGGTGTCCTCAAGCGTCCATGACACGAGCACACTACGGTATCGAGTACCGGTACTGGTGCCTCGCTATCAGAAGCGTCCCACCCCTGATCTCCTTGAGACACATGTTGCTTGAACACCGGTAGGCGAACCAAGATCTCGTGCTTGTATCAAGCGGTAAGTATCTGAGAATACGGTTATTGTTACACAACCACCCGGTGGGAGAAAAGAAAAGAAAAGTCTCATTTTCCCATACTTTATGCCAGATATTGTGCTCGAGTACAGTACCTGTACAGTACCGGTACAAGTACAGCTAACTGCAGACTTGAGCGCTCTTCACACAGCCAAGGTTAGAGGAGCTCTACTCTAGCACATCATTAAATCCAGCAATTTGCCCCTCGAGCTTTCCGGGTGAGGAAGAGCCCATCACCATTGGCTAGATTTTCATCGAGTCCCAAATAATATCATCTCCCCAGCTTCACAACTTATCACCCCAAAAACAACAGGATGAGTTGAATAGCTTCCACGTACAATGCAAGAATTAGGGGACATGACCTAATACATAGAATGGCCTCTAATCGAAATTGTTCATTAAATTTTGCAGTATTACCCGTAGATAATTTGAGATCAAAATAGGTGAATGGGGTAACGATGGAAGGGATCTTGAATTTATGGTGCATAGTGTTGTATGTGGCCCCATTGGCTCCGATAATTAGACCTAGATTCCAACATAAACTCCAAAGAAAATTTCCAAGCGCTTTCCCTCCCTTTCATCCTGCCTAGAGCGGCTCTTTCCCGTATTTACTAGCACACCCGGGTAATTTTGAAACTGGCGACTGGCGCGGCGCAACCTTCCAGCACCAACAGAGGGTAACAGCCCTAGCCTTAAGTCTTGGCGAAAGTTGATTGTGGGAAAAGTTCCTTGCTCTGTCTCTCTATCCCGCCTCTCAACCCGCTTGAAAACCCCGCCAAAATTCACACGGAATTACCACCCCACCCCAAAACACCCTGCAATCATGGCCGACAAATCCAAAGTAGTATTGTGAGCGCCCCCCTGGATTACTGGTTTAATTCTTTCCACACATCTACTAATTCTCGAGGGAAAAAGACCAGCATCTGGTCCGCTTAAATCTGTCCAAGTCGACGCTTTGGTGGTTCTCAAGATCTGCAAACATGCTTCCTCGGCGCATCCTCAGGTTATAACCGGCCAACTTCTCGGTATAGCCGCTCCTGTTAGAATCTCAAAGTTTTCCAACTCTGACATCATTTTAGGGATGGACGTGGAAGGCGAGTTGCAGGTTACAAATTCCTTCCCATTTCCCTCCGCCGACCCGTCAATGTCGTCCAATGATCTTGATAGCAACTCAGCGTCTGCAGCCGCTTCGGCTCCTCGATCGAAGGCAAGTGCTTGGTACCAGACGGAAATGGTGAGGTGCCTGAGGGAAATGAATGTGGATGCAAACTCGGTGGGATGGTACCAGAGCGCTAATCTGGGCAACTTTGTGGGTTCTAAACCCTCAACGCTTGTTGGTCACTGTGAACTTATTGGGAGCAATAGCTGAGCACGAATTTTATCGACAACCAATACTTCTATCAAAACGCTCTTAACGAGAGAACTGTTGCTTTGGTTCACGACACGGCCCGGAGCGCCCAAGGAGCTCTGGCTCTGAGAGCTTTCCGTCTTACGCCACAATTTATGGCCGCCCAAAAGGAAGGGAAATTTACTAGTGAGAGGTGTTTTCCGATATTCCCGCTCAACTAAATTAAAGTCGGCTAACCTGGTGTAGTCTCGCCAAACACAATCTCACTTACAAAGACATTCTCATTGAGCTGCCCGTTTCCATCCACAACTCCCACCTCCTCACTACTTTTCTTCACCAGCTCGATACCCCGCCTGCCCCCAACCCATTCAACCCTTTTTCCCAATCAAACTCAACTCCCCTCTTCCCCAACTTTGACAGCCTCGATCTCTCCATCGACCCATTCCTAGAAAAGAACTGTGATCTCCTTCTCGATTCCATCGAAACACACTACACAGAACTCAACAACAGCCAATATTACCAGCGACAGCTCGCCCGTGAGCAAGTTAAGATCACAGCATGGCTCACTAAAAGAAAACAGGAGAATGTCCTTCGCGCAGCGGCTAAGCAACCTCTGCTCCCGGAGAACGAATGGAACAGACTCTTCAAGCCACCCGTCGAGCCTAGCCGCCTCGAAACTCTCCTTAACTCCAGGCAGATCGAGCAATACGCAAAACAGGTTGACGGGTTCACAGCAAGCGTCACAGCAAAGATGTTCGCCGTGAATGGGGGATTGTCGAAGACACAGGAGCAGCTACAGTTGTAGGCTTAATACCAGCTCTATCTCTCTCTTTCCCTCTCTCGCTCTTTCTTTTTTCTTTTCTGGGTTAATATTCTATTGCGGACTGTGTAGCGGAAATGCATGATACATTTTGTTCCTCTTTCCTCTCGCTTTTAACGGTTTACGCCAGGATGCTCGATTGAAGTTTTTCGGTGGTGCAACTGGGTATCTTGTGAGATTAAGGCGGGGACATCCTGTGTTGCAATGGGGCCGAAAACTGGGATAGAAAGCGAAATGTTCGGATTTACGGGTGATGTTTGGTGCTGGTAGACGGATTGTGAAGGGATTGGCCTTGGCTTAGATATTTGCTTTCACCTTATAGTGCTCGCCTCTTATCATACAAAAAAGCTTGCCCGAGTCTGAGTAGAATTGACTGAGAACTGGGTTTAACCAAGTTACATCGATAAACCGATGTTTTACGATACGATCGTTGGCCGCGTCTTGTGTAGGATTGTGCGTATGATACCGGCAACATTTTCACCTTTGGGAGCTCGTTTGTTCGCTTTACACCCTTAGTCCAAGCACCAGTTCCGCCCATCATTTCCCCCCCACCTTTTTCCCTTTCTTGCTTTTTCACCTCTGGGGCGGTTCTTGGCAAGCCAAGCCCGCTTGAGCCTCAGCCTAGCTTTTTTTATTTTCCCTCTCACACACTTACGTCAAATCCCTTCCCACCCCCCACCACCCCACATCGCCGAAACAATTTGCACAAACACTAGGAAATGGAAACGCAACCACCACCACCAGCGGCACCACCGCCCCCTCCTCCTCGACCACAAGGCAATCCCGCATTCCGGGCAATGGGTAAGTGACTTTCCTTCCATTGCTTGCTCCACCTACTACTTCTGCAAAAGGATTGCTAACAACTAACCCAACAAGGCCTCCCAAACATCCGCGCCAAACTCCCCTCCAGGAACTGGTCCATCTTTATCTCGCTGTCGACCGCCTTTGCAGCGGCAGTCTACTATGACCGCCGCGAGACCAAGAGGGTGCAGAAGCACTGGTGCTCCGCTGTCGAGCACCTCGCACGGGAACCATTGTCGACTCTGGAGCTGCCGAGGAAGGTTACGGTTTACCTAAGTGCCCCACCTGGAGATACCATCACACCTTCTATAGAGTACTTTCGGGAGTACGTCAAGCCGGTGTTCACGGCTGCTGCGCTGGAGTTCGACGTTGTTGAGGGGAGAAAGAGAGGGGAGGTTCGGTGGAAGGTCGCGGAGGGAGTTAGGAATATCAGGAGGAGGGGTGGGGAGGGAGAGGGGCAGGGGGCAGAAGGGGAGGAGGAGGATGTGATTGAAGGGATCAGGAAGAGGAATGGTGTTGTTCGGGTTGGAGTTCAAGGGGATGTAGTCGTCGGACGACATGCTTGGAAGGAGTATATTCGGGGGCTGCACGAGGGGTGGTTAGGCCCTCTTCAGGATCCTAGCGTTCCTCCACCCCCTCCGCCGGCATCTCCACAAGAACTCAAGCCACCACCAACCCCGACACTAGACCAAGTCCTCGCCGAACCCCTCCCCGAAACCCCCGATCTGGATAAAAAATCCCAGGAAGAAGAAAACAAGAAGAAGAAAAAGACAATCCCACCCCCACATATCCTCCCACAGGCCTACAATACCTCCCCTACCCCTCGCGCCCTCCCAGAAACATTCGACCCTGTTGGCTTCATCCCGCACGCACACATCCTCGGCTTCCTGAACACCCCGATACGCCTCTACCGCTTCCTCAACCACCGCAAAACGGCAGACCTCGCCGGCCGCGAAGCTGCCGCCATAGCCCTCGGCATATACCGTCCCTTTAACCTCGCGCCAGGGCCGGGCTCTACCATAATGACGAATGAGGACGCCAAAGGGAGGCTGGAGGCCGATCAAGAGGGCGGGGAGATTGATTATGCTTGTGGACGAGAGGAGGAGGCGGAGTGGCCGGGAAGGGTTTGGAAGGAAGAGGGAACTGGAGTGGGGGAGATTACTGAGAAGGTTGTGGTCGATCGCAGGATTGGCAGGAGGATGAGAAGATTCGTCCTTCCCGAGGGGGTAGAGGGGGCTTTTGCTGCTGGGAAGGGGGAGGCTTAGCACGGTTGTTGGCGGGAGGGAGGGAGGGGGGGAAATGTACATTATGACAGTCCGATAGAGGTGTTTTTGTTTTTTTACCATCGCCGCTTTTTAAGGTACTCTAACTTAATCGCATCATGTCGTGCGTGGGATTGCAATTGCGATGCTGGATTCTATCTCGGACAAGGTAGAATATGACCCCTGAGATTACCGTATTATAATAAAATCATTGTGTATCTCGTATTAGGGTTATGGCTTTCACTAGGGGTATTTGTATGCAAAGCCAAAGGCAGAAAAGAAGGGGGGGGGAACTGGCATCCGCTATTATCGAACGGATGTTATTACCAAATGGATGAATTATGAACACCGACTGAATGAGAGAGAAGATAAGAGAGAGAAGATGGGGGGGAAGGAGAAAAAGTGAAAAGCAGTCCAAGTACATATTAGATTCATCACCCGCTGCTTATGCCTCCCGCATAGGAACATCCAGGCTCAAATCCGCCGCCTCCACTTCGCCCAACTCTTCGGCAAAGACCCTGTCAAGCAACATCTCCTTCTTAACCCACCCCTCCCTCCTCCTCTTCTCCAGCTCTTCGAGGTTCCGCTTCAGCTCCTCCTGCTCCTGCTCCGCCCATGCCAGTTTCTTCTTCAGCAACTTCATGAGCTCCCTGGGAGACTTGGCTTCCTCGTCCGGATCGAAGCCGTCGTCAGAGGTGTACCATTTGGACGCACCATTCTTGCTCGCGTTTTTGGTAGAGCTGGTGGGCGAGGTGGGGGAGGATGCGGTGGAGTGCGAGGCAGCGGCGGTGTTTGGCTGGTGGATGTTTTGAGGGTGGTTGGGGTGAGATTTTGGAATCGGGTCGGAGGGACGGAGGGCTTCTGTTTCGTGGACCGTGCGCATGTGCTTAGCGAGAGCGTCGGAGCGGGTGAAGGATCTGTCGCATTCTATCGTCGTCGTCTAGGCGTTAGCGCCGCCATCGCAGATGGGGTACGGTAGTAGTGGCAGAGGGGGAAAAAAAAAGCTACCAGGAAGAGTGCAATAAAATGGTTTCTCCTTCGTATGACTTCTCATATGAGCTCTCAGCGCATACCCACTCGCGTGCGCCATTCCCTTTCTATTACAGTCATCCCATTCACATGCATACTTTGCTCGTCTGAGCCCGATGTGCTCGTCATGAATGTGTTTTACCAAGTCGTCCATGTTGCCCATGTCCATGTCGCAGCCGTCCCACTTGCACATTGTGACCTGCTCCGCGTGCTCGAGCTCCTCCGCTTCCATCGGCGACCCGGGAACGGATCCGGAGGTATCGGAGGAGATGTCGCTCAGGTTCAAGTTCGGGTGGCTGTGGTGGTGGTGGGGGTGGGTGAGTATTGGGGAGGTCTCGGGCTGGTCGGAGAATGCGGCCGAGGCTGCACGCTTCACCGGCGTTCGGGGAAGCGTGGGAGGTGGAGAGTCCATTGATGAGAAGGAGGAGAGGGAGGATGGGGGTGATGACATGGTGGTGGTGGTGATTTTATGGTAGTGCGATTGTTGGGGGAAGGTTTGCTTGTTGAGTGCCAGGAGGGTTTTCCGATTGATTGGGTGAAGGTGGGTTGTGCGACTTCCAACTGTTATCCTGCCTTTCCCCCTATCCCCTTTGTTAGGATATGGGTTCTAGATGCTCGGGACGGGTTAGATTTGGTAGTTGGTCTCGGCAGTGCGTGGGGAAGGGTTTTGGCACAATGTTTGGCAAGGTGTTAGTGTTTGAGGATTGTAGAGTGCCGGTATGAGCTCAGGGGACAGTTTGAGGGCAGATGGTGTTGGGTTCTGTGGCGGATGCTGGCCTTTCGTCGGATTAAGCTTTTAGGCGAGCCTTGGCTGTAAGGTTCACCTCCCGGGGTTTCTTGTGGCGGTGGTTAGGGTTGAGGTTGATTTGATCATTCTGTAAGGACTATGATATAAAAAAAAGTTTCTCCAAAGTCATACCGCTGTGGATGACGCTTGAAGTTAATCAGAGATCCTCCCATATCGTGCTCGAGTACTTTTCCATGGAGGAACAGTATTCTATATAGCAATAATTATATACCAGGGTAGGAATCCATCGGCCAACAACAACAGGCAAAGGTATATTATTTAGCTGGCCAACTCAAAATAACTGTTCGGTGACTTCTTGTTGGACCTTTGCACTCAGGTATCAAAAAAAAAAAAGTCGCCAAAAAATATCACCATGGCCATCTGGCGTACCGGTAGTTAGAAGACAGGTTGCATCAGTGGAAACCTTTTTGGCTTGGTGGACACCGGAGGAGCAGGTATTTTAGCGTTTGGCCGTTTACAGCAGGCCGGGGCGGGATTGTCGTATTTAGTTCAGTCTACGATTCTCTCGAAATAACTATTTCTAAAAGTCCTAATTCCTTCTCCTTTGGTCTCAATTCAACTTGTACAGGCTTAGTACCAAGTAAAACCCACAGATACATGGATAATCACTCAGTGCAGCAGCGCAGCTACTTCATGTTAATGGCGTCATGTAACGTTTCCCCACTTCCGCTGATGGATCGGCACCGCCAGCCAAGGGTTTCCAACTTTTTTGACCACCATGGTACAGGCACTAGGCCATTTTTATTTATTAAAGTGTTCAGAAATGGAGGATGTAAGTGGCCTGGCTATGGCATAACTGGTGCCTCTGCCTGTATTGTAAATCTTGTTTTGCGGAAATAGTAGTAATCCATTTCTTCAGTCGGGCAATTCGCATTCTGTCGCTTTAAAAATCGTCAGGCATATAGGCGTGATATCAGGGAAGGTAACGTAAGATCTTCAGGAGCACAAAATTAGTTCGCTTCTTGACATGATTAATCAGCATATATTGCTGGCGAGTAGTAGGTAAATTATGAGTGATGCATGCGTTAGTGACTTTCACACCGTGGTAGATTTCCACCGTCTTTTGATTTAATTGGATAGTTCATTTTCAGGGTTCCTCCTTTCTCACTCAGGTATCGACTTCTCGGAAGAGCTAGCTGCTAAGATAAGCGTGACATGAGGTCGGCCGCTGCATGGTGCCAGTTCGTTCTTCGCGTGAGGCTCCCACCTCCAACGTGTTCCAGAATCCGAATGCAGGAACATCGGGACAAAAGCCCGTTGAATTATTGCTCATTCTTAGAACGGGGGCTCTTCAATCGTTATGTTATGCGTGAGGTTTCCTTTTTATTTATCGAAGGGAGTCAAAGTACATGATGGCACACGGAAAAATGCGACCCAACGAAAAATTTGGTGAGCATCACCACAACTTCACAACAGAATGGTGGTAAAAAAACAATGATTTAACTATCAAATAGTTAAAAAGAGTTACTACAAGATCTTCCTGCATGGTCGCTTCTCTAAGATGTTCCCCGCACTCACCACATTTTTCGTTGTGCCGTTAGGTATTATACGTTATTGTCATGTTTGTGCGTGACTCTTATGCGGGTAAAGCTTATTTTGACCGCCCGAGTTGCGCGTGTCTGGCAGGTTGGAGGGCAGAATACCGTAGGTTGCTTTGCGCCGTCACAGAAGCGTTCTATTGAGCTCTTCTCCGCCCAACCCCCCCCCACTTTCCCACTGAACCCTCACTACGCCTACGGTACCAGAGCTCGCCCGGCCTACGTCTACAAATACCGGAATACTTTCTCTCGACATCCTTCCCACCTCCGCTCCAGTGGCAAACCATTATTCGCTTCGAAAACAGAATTTGTCATGTCGTCAAAGGAAAAGCCGGGGTCGCCGACACCTCCGTCTCGAGAGCCAAAGGATGAGAATGAAGATGATGAGGAGGAGATAAACTTAATGAAAACCTTCATGTCTGGGGAGAAGACCTTCTATTCGCCTTTACCACCGGTAAAGCCTACGCCCCCGAAATCGTCTGGTAGCAGGAAACGTAAGCGATTCTCCATCCATCTTTCGTGTTAGTGACATACTCACTGTCGCCCAACAGGTGTCGCGTTTGCCGAACCTAGAGAAGAGCCATCAAAGGCTCCTAAGCTCGGTACGTTCTCGCCGCTCTTGCTTTTCTACTTCACCTAAAGCCATACCGGCACCTGTTGCTGGTGAAAGGCCGGTCGCCCCCCGCAAACGCTCATACTCTGTTATGTGTTTGGCAAGACATTGCCCCCCCCACTCTGGGCGCGTATGGTGATGTGGCGATCAATGACCGCATTGCAGATTTTTTTATGGCAAGAAGTATTGATACTGACTTTTCCTCTTTAGAGCACAGACAGATTCCTATGCCCGCTGAACTCATGGTTCCAAACTCCCGTCGCACTCCTTGGAAGGCGTTAGTTCCCCCACGCTCCCTTTTCCAACAATTCTTATTGCCCCCCGATGGAAAATTGTCCGTCAACTTTTTTGTTTATTTATCGCCTCCTTAATTCTATATGCTAACCATGACTTTTTTTTTCCTATAGTCCTAAACACCGTGGGTCATATCCTTGGCCTTGAGATTCCACTTTACAGGTCCCCAGCATGAGCGGAGCGAATACAGGGCGACCATGGGTGGAATTTAGTATGGCCGCTCAGGTGCGCACAGACAATCAGCCATACAAAATTCTACTTCCAGGGTCCCCCCTGTGTTCGCTCCGCTCGTACTGGGGATTTGTAGTATGGCGAACGGACGCTAACTCTAAGTCCTTCGCAATAGCAGATAGTTTGCCTTGTACTTTAAAACGGCAGAATCCCAATTACTGGTGGTCAGCAGTCACACCGGAGCATCGAATTCCGTCAGTCCTTAATGAGAACGAGTTAATCCCCCCCCCAATCCCCGAATCCTCAGTATCTAAATTTTCTCTAGGAGCGGAAGCAACTCACGATTGGGAAATCCTTCCCAAGGACGCCTCGGCTCCTGAATTCATGTTACAATAGCGTATGCTAGAGAATTTCTCCGGGCCAACCTGGACTAATACGGAGATAGTACATAGTTCTTTTTCATTGTTTTTGGGATCACTAGGGGTCTGAGTGGCATGGGTTGTGCGTTTGGGTCTTATTTTTCCACAAAACTATTACCGGGGTTTCACTATATTGTCACTTTTTTTACGGTACTCTTCTCTTTTTATTTCATATCCCCTGAGCTATTTCCCTTGCCCTTCGCTGGCCGCGGGGAAATACCCTCCAATTCCCTCTTGCTCTTTGCCCACGACCCTCTATCCACTAGTTCACCAAATTTTCCATCTATACTCGACACTACGATCCTACCAGCCATACAAACTCCCCCGAACTCTCACTTCTACCAAATCATCACTCTGCCCAATCCCTACCTCCCTACCTCTATTCCTACGAATTTGAGAACTCGGTTCATTGTCCTCCAAACGGCGAGCTACCCCCGAAACCTCACCTCTTGCCACTCCTTTCCTAAGACACGGGTAATTAATCCTCCCTCCTATCTATTGACCTACCCCGAACCTGAATTGAGTGATATGGAGGCTAACATCTCATAAGCCTACGAAACCGTGGCGCTGGGCCGCCACGTTGAGAACTCTCAGATTTCTAGATTCTTGAGTGGTTCGGGTAAGGAACCGCTTACCATCACCCGCCGATGCATCTGCTTTGGCGCTAACTCGTGGCATAGGTGAGCCAGAAAGGAGCAAATGGGTCTAGGGTATCCAAAAAGAACCAAGTTCGTCGTTAGATTTAAGGAGGATCGGAAGGGACCAAATCTGGTGCTTGCCATGGGCCAGGCCGCGTGGGCTTTCACAAGCTGTAGGCTGGGTCTTTATGGGCCTTAGCCATAAAAGTCTGTGGCCCGTAGCTTTCATCCTTGCGTAAATTCTTGCCCTAAGGCCGAAAAAACAATTGATATTAGCATGGTATTAAAGTACGACCAACGTGTATCATAAGTGAATTGCAAAAATTCTAAATCCATAACGATTGACCATTACATAGCCTACACATACACTGTCTATTGCTTCAAGTCCAAGTCTGACACAACACCCGGGGACCCCCCCCCCCCCACCAACCCAAATACAATTGATAAAGGGGATGGTGAAACCATCTATATAAGTTCATCAAGGCTAGCCTATTCAATTGCCAGCGTTATATCATAATATTATACAGGGTTAGGATTAGAGCTTTAGCTTAAGGGTTTTGGTCAACTGTGATTTGTTAATCATAGTCATGATTTTTCCCTGACCCGTGGGCGGGTGGCCCGCGCTTTCGTGGGGCAGGCCCGGCCCATGGCAAGCACTGAGCTGCTTGTGTATCCCCTGCAGTGTTGATAGTGCCGAATTTCCCTACATCGTGCTAGAGAGGCACTAGAAAGATCAGCGCGTATTTCTCTGATCGGTGGATTCAATCTCATAGCTGTGTAAAGCTATCACATGACTCGGGATGTTGGTTAGTAAATCTCAACAGGTGCATTACGGTACACTCGCTTCCGTAAAGTTCTCGTAACCCCGCAGGTATAGTATCTATAGTGGTGTCTTAGCACCAACGATGTACCCTGTCTCCAGAATTTACGTAGCGAGTATTGTAAAACTCATCAACAATCATGGCTCCTCCGCATCATTCCAATACGTCAAAGTGAGTTAGAGAACGGTATGATAAAAACCATGATATTGCCTTGCTATCCAATCTCGGGATGGGATACAAACAGATAGCGAAGATGAAAAATACTCCGATCTCCATAGTTGCAGGGGTGGTTCAGCGCAAAGCACAATTGATAGATTGGTTGATCGGATGCCACACCGTATTGTAGCTGTAGTTGATAGTAACGGAAGTCAAATAAAGTGGTAGATTCAAAGTGGAACTATGACTTCTGGTAGTCTATCTCTTCGTTTAATATTCTCCTTATATCAAAATATCCTTGTGTGAGTGTGATCGTTGCTGAGTTTCACACTAATCACTACCTAAAATCTAGAGACGGGGTACATCGTTGGTGCCAAGACACCACCACAGATACCTGCTGGGTTACGAGAACTTTGCGGAAGCGAGTGTACCTCACAGCTACGGCTTAACATCGCTCTCATATCAGGTTTTTTTTAGTGCTCCTGTGGATGGAAAAAGATCTGCATCATAACTTGACCTGAAATGCTTTGATATCACTCAATTGACATTATCTAGAAGAAAAGTGGGGGAGCTAGTTTTTTAGTTTGCATTTTTTAGCGTGATGTACCGTAGGGGAATTCGGTACTATCAACACTGCAGGGGATGGGATACACATGCCACGCTAGCTAATTTCGGCAACAATCGTATCGGCGAGTGATCCTTGATGAGTACGAAGATGATAAAAGGTACATAATAATATTATGATATTGTTGGATAGACTATTGTTGGATATCATGGGTTGTTCGCCAAAGCTTAGTCACACGGTTGACTCGGCTGTTATTGGTGTTACGGGGCCGCTTGTCTTCTTTGCTCTCTGTTTCGTTTCACTTCTTTTCTCCTCTCTCTCTCCTCTCACCAAGCTTCTTTCTACTCGTACACAGTGAACAAAAGCCAACGAAGAAACCGTTCTTAACACAACTCTCATTTGACCTTTAATCTCTCTCTCTTGTTCTCGCGCGCTCGGTAAAAAGTTCTTTCCCATACTATCTGTGTTGTCCGTCAAGCGGCTTGCGAATCACTTCGTTCTGCCCACCGCTTAAAGTACCCGGCCCGCTACGGATCATTTCCAACAGATATAAGCGTGGGGCTCTAGGAAGTGGTGTTGTACGGTAGAATTTCAGCGGGTGAGTGAGTGAGTGAGGGATGATGAGTCGTTGTGGGGCTGAATTGATGGAGGTGGTGAGGCTGTAGTCTTGTACCGGTACTGTGGTACTGTTGCACCGTGGTTGGCGAGGTTATGACTATGATACCCTATTGCAGGGGAAAGGGCATAATTGCCCTATGAGTTGGGTGTGAGGGTGGTACTGTATTGGTTAGTCCGGATCCATTTGTAGGATTGGCTACTCATGCTATTATATAGTGCCAAACCCGTGGTTTCGTAGCTTGTGAACTTCAGCCTTGCATGTGTTTGATACGGCAGTTTTACCATTTGGCGGTGATATCTAGTGAAGTACCGGTACAAAACAATGCAGCAATGTCTAATAGGATACTGGTACCCTGCGATAACTGTAAAGAGCAGTCCAATCGCCAGGTAGAGCAACGGCACGTCCCGCCAGTATCACAGCTGCCACCAATGAATCATCCAACCACCCACCTCCTCTATCCGAAGGCAGCCGTTGAACAATATTAATAACCACCAATAGGTAAGACACCCTCAGCCGAGCCACCAAAACCCCTCCGCGTGTTCCATTCCGTTCTGTTCTCCTCTTGGAAGGGTAGGAAAAAGACAATTCCCCTCTTTCTCCCTCCCCCTTGTGCCAAAAAAGGCTATCATATCGAAGCCTTTTTCTCACTTCTTTGCAACAGCGATAAAGCTACGGAGAGCATCATCGTCATCATCATGAAGCCTCACGAAGGGTCCTCTCTACTCTCGCGTGCACAGCGAACGGTGGTGGTGGAGGGAAGGGAATTTATCTACGCCCGCCCTCGCACTCGCATGCAGAGATTCCACCCCTGGGTGATGAGATTCGCCCTCGCGCTTTTCTGCTTAGTGTCCGTTTTTTTGTTTTATTTTCCTTGGGGGCATTATTACGGTACCTTCTCCCGTCTCCCACCCCTTTGCTCCGCCCCACTGAGTAACCTACTAACTGGTGGCAGTGATACCACCACCACCAATTTTATACACGCACAAAATCGGCGTGATAGGTGGTGGACCGGCGGGGTTATCGGCTGCATACCACATCCAGCGGTATGCCCTGAAGCACGGACTCCTCGTTGAAATAAAGATATATGAAAAGGCCCGAGTGGGCGGGCGGGTCGCGGGGGTTGTCAACATCGACGGGGTGGAGTATAACATTGAAGATGCCAGCTTCCACACCGTTGACCGGATGATGGTGGATCTCATGAAGGAATTGAGAGAGTGTGATTTGGGGATTTGGCATATGGATGCTGGGCCGAGATTGGAAAAGGGGAATTTCAAAGTGTATTCTCACCATATATCACCTCCCCCTCGCTGCAATCACAATGTTAATGATGGAGAATAGCTACGACGGCGAATCTGTAGTCTACGCGCAAACAACCCCCCGGAGCATCCTAGAGCGCTGGTGGCACTCCTACCAACTCTATCGGAAGTACGGTCATTCACCGCGCACCGCCGGCGATCTCTACAAAAGCACCGTCAATGTGTTCTCAGAGATATACACACTAGCCGAAGACCCTAACATTGCCACAAATCCCAACTCCATCCAAGGCCTCGTTCAGCGGCTCAACCTGGAGACAGAAACGACAACCCCAGCATCGTTCTACCTGCGCCAAAAAGATGTGTCGGATCCTTTCTCCCGGGACCTCGTAAATGCCTGGGCCCGCGCAGCCACAGGTCAGAACCTTGGCAGCGTGAACGCGTTCACCGCGTTGCGGAGCTTGTACACGGGTACTGTCGAAACGCTCGCCGGCGAGGAGACAGGAGCACTGTTCAATTGCCTACTAAAAGCCTCTGGGGCAGAATACATCTCTCGGGAAGTTACTCATGTGCGTAGGAACACACTGGGCTGGAGCGAGCAGTGGAGGGTTACCTCCTCTTACGAAATCCCCTTCACGCACGAGGCCGAGATTAAGGAGGCTACGGTATTGGATATGGACACTGTTTTCGACCACGTAATCCTCGCTGCACCCTTCCATTCTTCGGGTGTGCATTTCGAGGGGGAACAACTCGAGGCTGTGCCCCACGTCATGAATTACACAATGCTGCATGCGACTTTCTTCACCATAGATTCAAGAGGAAAGGTAGATAGCCATTGCAGCGACATTTTGACAACACTACAGCCAGGGCACTACTCAGGGGGCCAGTTCAGGCCCAGTCCCGAAGACGGTGGCAGCGCAGGCGTCTACTCCATACGCTTATGGCGTATGATAGAATTAAATGGTAAACTGGTAGACGTATACAAAGCTCTCTCGCCAGCACAAATAGACAGGAACGGTATCATGCACGTGTTGTACGCCGTGGGTTGTAAACATTCTATCGGGATCCTAGCACAAGTCGAGGTTTGTCCCGTTACTGTATAGAAGGAGAGGAATTAAGCTGATAGACGGGGCTTTTGAAAAAAGATCAAAGATGCCTACCCAATCCACCACCCCCGTACCGCATTCTCCCACAGCAAACTTGCGGAAGGCCTCTGGTACACTGGTGGCATCGAGGAAGTAGGTAGTTCCCTGGAATTAAGCGTGCTGATGGGAAAGATGGTGGCTGGGGGGATTGGGCGGGAGCTCAGGAATTCTGGACTTCCAACTATAAAGGCACAAGAGAAAGAAACGGAAGAGCCGGTAAAGGAGGAGGATAAGGATGGCGACGACGACCAACGTCCCGGAAGACCGGGGAGGCCAGAGAGGCCAGGGAGACCGGAGAGGCCAGGGAGACCGGAGAGTTCGGAGAGGCCAGGGAGGCCAGAGAGGCCAGGGAGACCGGAGAGACCAGGGAGACCAGGGAGACCAGAGAGGCCAGGGAGACCAGAGAGACCAGAACGCCCGGAGAGGCCGGAGCGCCCTGAGCACCCAAAGGCATTGGAGAACAAGGTGGGGGAGGGGGTGAAGGAGGAGGGTAACGGAGATGATACTCATTCCAAGGAACGGAGGGACCTAAATCGGCCCTCTAGGCCCGAGCGGCCGGATCGCCCTGGGAGAGGTACTCATCCCAAGGAACGGAGGGACACAGCTCGGCCCACGCGGCCGGATCGTCCCGACCGCCCCGAAAGACTGGACAGACCTGGGAAGTGATCCGAAGCGGCCTGGCGAAGGGGACAGAGCGGGGAGGTTTTGAGGGTGTGATTTCTCGGGTTTACGATTCTTTTTTTGATTCCTTTCTTTTTTTTTCCACGATAACGTTATTATGATTTTTTATGTCAAGGGTTTGAAATTGCTGGGTTTTGGGGACCATTGGCTGCTGGCTGTTGGCTATGGGGTTTTGGAAGGGTTGGGGATTTTAGGCTTGGTTTGGCCAGTTTTATTGGTTCTACTCTGTGTCGAGTTCATATGCGAGTAATCATTTAGTTCTTCAAGTATTAGTGCTCCTCCGTGTCGTTTGCACCCTGTTCTTCTCGGGATAATGTCTCGCGAGAGAGAGAGAACATCTAACATTCTTGGGTGATCTGGTTTGGTTTGGCGGGGTGGGGGTGAAATGGCCATCTCGGACTCACGTGAGGCCACTCGGCAAAATCTTTGACTTCCACTCCAAAGCTCCCGATTACCACTCAATAACCTCAATTTCTCTTAGCCCAAGTATATCAACGGGTATCTTTCCAAAGAAATACAAAGAAGACAAAGGAAAGCGTCACTTTTCTCCCGTCACACGGGTGGCTGTTGTAGCAGTTGTAGCAGTTGTTGGGGGGGTACTTGGTTTCTCAGCTACCGGCGGTGCTGCCGTTCCCGTGAGAGTAGCATCCTCCTTCTCCTTCTCCTTCCCCTTTTTTGATGCTGATACCAACTTCCCGCTTGTCGTTCCTGGGTCTTCCGGCACAGCATCAAACTTGGCTTTGTACACTTCCCGCCCAGTTATCCCCGGCAATGGGACGTAGAAGACGTCTCCGGCGTGTGCGCTAGTCTTTGCTATATCAGGGTCCAGCTCGGCCAATTTCCCCGTGGTGATAACCACGCCCTCTCCCACAAATGCCGGGCAGACGACCTGTTCACTGGTGGGGACCTCGATGATTCCCTTAACGTCCTTCGTCTTCGGGTCGATACGCAACACCTTGTGCCCGTTGATCATGGCCACCCAGAGATCGCCGTCCGAGGATATGGCAAGGCCGTCCGGAGCCCCGGGCCCGTGCTTGTCCTCGTCAAATTTGATGAACTCCTGCTCGTGTGAGATACCGCCGGTTTCGGGCTCAAAGCGATATGCGAATATCGTCTTGAGTTGGGTCTCGACGAAGTAGAGGGTGCTGTTGTCCGGCGAGAAGCCAATGCCATTGGGGATGGCAACGGGGTATTTTACGTGGTTGAGATGAGTGGTGGGATCGCTGCGGAAGAGTGTGCCCTCGTTCTGTGGGGGGCCCAAGCCAAAACTGTTAAAAAAAAAAATCTTTTTTTAGCTGGCAGGTTGTATGTAGTATAGACTATAGTATGTACCTACCTTCTCATCGAGCCGGCCCAAAATCTCCCCTGCACGTCAACGGCCCCGTCGTTGATGCGCATAAGATCCTGCTTATCCTTATCACCCGGAAACAGGGTGTTGATGTACTCCAATTTTCCCGTCTCGATATTGACTTTTCCAAAGCCGCGTTTAGCCCCAACTGCCAAATGTTCTTTATCCTATTTCCCCGCAAATAAATAACCGGCCATGAAAAAAACCCCCCACATCATGTCAGTTCCATCATCCACTATTCCCCTCTTCTCAAAAACCGACTTTTCTTCTTCTTCTTCTTCTTCTCGCAGCGTGTGAGAGATACGTACTCCGTCAATCAGCGCAAGACATCCCACAAGATCCTCAACCTCAATCCGCTTAAGACTCTTCTGGCCCTCCTTCACGTCAAAGCCGTAGATCACCGAGCGGGGTATGTCCGTGAACCAGGTGATTCCCGTCTCCTCGTCGTGCACCGGCGACTCGGGTAACCAGAAGTCCTCGCGATGGAGAATGGGCTCCCCGGTCCTTGCGATAACTTTGAAATTTGGCGACATGTTTCGATGAGGGGGGGGGGTGGATGTGGATGTGGTGTAAAAATTGGTTAGAAGACAAAGAAGTGGAGGCGATATCAAATGTTTATATCTTTTTTTTTTTTTGTGAAAGCCTGATAAGTTCCAATATATATCGAGGGGTTTTATAAGTATAAAAGTGGGAGGGGTAAAGTTAGTACTCGTAGTGGATGGAAGGTTTAGCCTAAACAACCAACCTAGAAATCGGGAATCCCCGCTCTCGCGGCCAAAAGACCCCGGAGGATTTCTTGCTTTCCCTGATTGTGAAATGTTTCGTGATTCTTGGGAAAAGGTTGTTTTTTTGTTTTTTTTAGCGTGCCGAGTTTGTCACATGCTCATCTGTTGCGCTGGGCTGGCTGGCTGGCTTTGAAGATGACTTCACGGGTGGTCACTCGATAGATATTAGATTGGTACAGTACCAGCTGATATACCAGGGCTCTCCATCAAGCCTCTGCAGGGCACAGTCCATTCTATCCTCGTGGGGTGATGGCCTGCTTCCACAGTCACCTGAGTCCCGATTCATCATGAGAAGTAGATGTGCCAGGGAGTGTCGGATGGATGGACGAAATTTCGGGGGTGCGGGCGGTGGCATTGGCTTCTCAGTGAACGCAATTTGCGAGAAATGACTCAGTTGGCCGAAGGATATTCCGAGGGATTATGTGGAATGGGGGGAATGGATTGATGGATGCTCTTTCCTCTAGGTAGGACGGGGGAGAAATTAAGTGGAGGTAGCGTCTCTCTGTAATTGGTTAAGCGGCTGCAGCAGCAATTAAGATGTACACGCAATTCATACTCGTGTATGACGACAAGTTTGCTCCGGGGATTTGGGGACTGGCAACACTCAAAAATGCGTCTCTGCAGCCTTTACTCCAGCGATATGGAGACAGGTAGCAAATTTTAATTCAATCACCTTGACAGTGAATGAATAATGCACCCAGAATATACATAGTACAATCCCATGACAAAGCAGAAACGAACGAACAAAGTCAATTTGCGCCATTTCCCCATCACCAGCCTTTTTTTAAGATCCGACGAGCCCGTACTCCCCACCTTGAATATATAAAGCAACAGGCCATGGTAGCATTCACATCACATTGTTCTATCCACCCTAGCCCTCTCCGCAACTTGCACCTCCCTTCCATCAGTATCTCTGAGTTCACTACTCTCACTGCCCTCCCCCTCACTCCCTTGCTGCTCATCTTCGCCATCATCGCTGTCATCGCTTGTGTATTCTCCTTCGCTGCTTGACTCCCACGCTTCGTCACCAGGTGGCCGTCTTGGTGCCAAGCCAGCATCCCCAGCGTTCCTTGTAAGTCGTGCATTTTCGCCATGGTCGGTCTCGTCATCAGTAACTTCACACTCAGGTGGCTCGATCCATCCAGCAGGCACTACACACGGTAGCGCGACACCGATGCTGGCTGCGCGGTTTAGAAAGGCCGGGGCCGCTTGCCTGGTTAAGGCCATGCAGAGATGAGAGGTGAAGTGGTTGCAGTTCCGAGTGAGTAGATTGTAAGTAGGGCCTAAAAATTCGTTGGAGGCCTGTTCGCTGTAAGTAAAGCGGCTTAACAAACGGTGGGACGGTAGAAAGGTAGAACTCACATCCCGAATTATTTCTTCAATCTCCTGGTCGCTGGCATAGGTAAATCCGTGCAAAATTTCCGATCTGAAAGTTCCTCCCGGAGGCTCAGTTTTCGGCTTCGTCCAGTAAACACCAGTCAAACCTCGCCGATGGTGACCGCCGAACGCGTACTCTCTATCGTTGATGACAACACCGGAGTGGAGGAGAGCGACACCAAATGTCCAAATTATACTAGATAAACGCCCGGGTGGAAGAAGATCGTAAACGTTGATTATTACTTTCTTCTTTTGAAGACTCTGCGAGTGTGTGGAGCTCCGTGAGCTTCGAGACGGTGGAGGCATCTTTGATGTTGAATTCCAACTTGCTGCAGTTGCGTACCTTGAGAGAGTTATGTCTGGTTGGATCCGAAGTTGACGTATTATACCGTGACGCAAGGACTCGGTTGAGGTGGGGGGGGGGGGATCAGGGGGGACTGCTGGTAGAGGACATGTGTTGAGGAAGGAAAGAAAGGGAGCTCTGAGGGCTCAGTATTATAGATTCATCGAAAGGGGGGAGGTTGTAGGGCAAAGACATAGGAGCCACGGCGCAGATGTCTCTGGTAACAGAACTGGACAAGAGGCCCGAAAGCGAAAAAAAGCCTTTTGGAGAGCAAGCCCGCAGCCATCTTACAGTAGCATCCGACCGGTATCTCTTTCCTTTACCCACTCAAGCCCGGGTTTGTCAGTCATATAACCACCCAATCATCGGTGAGATAAGCATACTGCCAAGACATAAACCCGTTATTTCCTATTCTGTCACTCCCTCACTCTAGCGCCTGGGCATGGACACACAAAATGTATGGAAAGGTTTCAACCCCACCAACATTTGGTTCTCCTCTGTTTGTGCTTCCACCCGTTTGTAATTCTGAGGGTTTTGGCCTTGTTACACACCTTTCAACAGCCAGACAGACATAAGGAGAAGAGAAGAGCCGCCTCACCTCTCTTTTCCTTGTGCCTCCCTGCTGTTGAACCCCTCATCCACAACGACGTCTCTCTTCCCTCTTGCCAGACGCAGCCCCACAACAATCACTGGTTGCTCTCTATTGAATCACCATTCTCTTCCTCCAGCTTCTCCTTTGAGATCGCATTTGCTTGTCGTTATCGCTACGACAGTTTCCACCCGTGCTTACGCTAAAAAGGCCAGAAAAATGCCCCCAAAGAAGGCTGTTAAAGAGGAGAAGATTCTCCTCGGGAGGCCTGGAAATAATCTCAAGAGCGGAATTGTGAGATCTTTTCTCCTCGATGGTTGGTGCTAACCGGATTTGGGGCTGATGAAATTCTTTCTCATCACCACAGGTCGGACTTGCCAATGTTGGGAAATCAACCCTTTTCCAAGCCATTACCAGATGCTCGTTAGGAAATCCTGCCGTACGTAATTTTCTCTTCTCCCCCTTACCATTTTCGTTAGGGTGCATGGCAGTTGAAGTGTTTAAACGACTCTAACCCCTCATCGCCTTTGCAGAATTTTCCTTTCGCTACAATTGACCCTGAAGAGGCTCGTGTCATTGTTCCCGACGAGCGCTATGACTGGCTATGTCAACATTACAAGGTATCTATCCTGACCCGAATATTGTGCAGTCTTGAAAAGTATCTTCGCTGAGATTATGGACTAAAGCCTGTCTCTAAAGTCCCTGCCAATCTTACAGTTTACGATATTGCTGGCCTGACCCGTGGAGCCTCTACTGGTGCTGGGCTTGGTAACGCCTTCCTTTCGCATATCCGTGCTGTCGATGCCATCTTCCAGGTTGTCCGCTGTTTCGACGATGCGGAGATTATCCATGTCGAAGGGGATGTTGACCCCGTCCGTGATCTCCAGATTATAAATGACGAACTTAGAATAAAGGATATTGAGTTTGTTGAGAAGAATCTGGAGGCGCTGAAAAAGCAGACTGCAAGAGGTGGTCAAAGCTTGGAGATGAGGAAGCTGAAGGAGGAGCAGGCCATTGTTGAGAGCATCCTGAGCTGGTTGGTGGATGAAAAGAAGCCTGTTATCAAGAAATCTTGGGGAAACAAGGAGGTAAAATTATCCCGCCCCCCCCCATATCTCCCCAAGCACACTCCCTTCCATTACATGATGACAAAGAGTATCACACTCGATCATTAAAACCCAGCTCGATGAACGGCCTCGTCAATTACAACGCTTAGAGGCTCGTATTGATATGGATTTTAACCTGATATTAGTTCTCTGCATATCTGTTTTTCGTTTGACAAATTATCCTTTTGGCCTAACGCTAACTTTAGTAACATTTGTTAGGTTGAAGTAATCAACAATCTTATGCTTTTGACGGCAAAGCCTGTGATATTCCTCATCAACCTTTCAGAGAACGACTACGTCCGACAAAAGAACAAGCATCTTCTCAAGATCAAGCAATGGATCGATGAGAACTCTCCTGGAGACCCAATTATCCCGATTTCTGTCTCCTTGGAGGAGCGTCTCGCTGCTATGTCGGACGAGGAAGCTGCTGAGGAGTGCAAGAAATTGGGCACCAAGAGCGCCATCACTAAGCTTGTGGTGCTCATGCGCAGTGTCTTGAACCTTATCGGTTTCTTCACTACCGGGCCGGATGAGGTTCGGCAATGGAGTATCCGGAAGGGCACCAAGGCGCCTCAGGCTGCTGGAGTCATCCATACGGGTCTGTTCTCATATCCAGCTACCGTTTCTAAGCACCTTCTGACATATTGGGAATAGATTTCGAAAAGACTTTCATTCAGGCTGTCGTTTTCAGATACGCTGACTTGAAGGAGCTTGGTGATGAAGCGGCAGTCAAGTCGGGTGGAAAGTTGCTCACCAAAGGAAAGGAGTATGTCATGGAAGATGGCGATATGTATGTTTTCTCGATTCCCTGAGCTCGAGTAACCCACAGTATGCTGACATGATTTTATAGTGTCTTGTTTAAAGCGGGTGCTGCAAAGGGTTAAATCATATTTTTATGTATCCGTTCTCAGAGGGTGCCAGATATGGGGCCATCCATAGCCAAACCATGGGGTGGGAAAGGCGAGTAATAAAAATACTTCTCAGTAGTCTCCGTGCGACTTTTGCGGGAATGTGAGCTATAATGTGAATCCTATGGTACATCTATGCTGGGCCACACGCACGGCATTGTGTAAAGGTTGGGGTTTTCCTTGCCTCTGTTCTCCCTGCGACGCCCCTCTGTGCGTGATTCTGGTAGGCTGTGCTCGAGCAGCGTTGAAGGTAGTTCCTGTGCAAACTAGTCTCCCGCGTGTATCACATGAAATCTTAGTTATAGAAGTTAGCTCGGATCTACGCAAACTATTCGCAAGCATTCGATCACAGATTACAGGTTAGTTCACCGCACACGCCCGTCTGTTGTATCGATCCCGTAGAGCACATTGCGCCACGCTCGTCGCCATTCGTGAATACCGTTAATCCATTATTCCAACTTCTAAGACCTTTCTCTTTTCCCCCGAAAAAATGAAAAAAAAAGCCCCAAATTTTATCCCAAAATTTAACACAAAGTAAAAGTAATGTAGCGACCACCGGTAAGGAACACATCTCCACAGAGGCAGAAAGAAAAGGCTCCAGCTGCAGTGCCAATAATAACTTACTCTCGAGCAATTAGCAGAGGAAACAATTCCATATACCTAGAAAGAAAGAAAAAACCTCCCACACACAGGAACTCTGGAAAACATTACATTTCCCGTCGCTCAAGTTTGGTTCGGCCTTTTCCTTTCCTCTCTCGGAAAACTCCTACAATAAAAATCGCCCTTGAAATGAGTTTGTTTTTCTTAAGATGTTGACCGGGGTGGGGTGGGCTTATATACCAGCACCGTGGTATCTGCCAAGACTTTCGGCGGAAAGAAAAAAATGAGCAGTCCAGAGAGGGTAGGGTAACCGACATGGGTAGGGACTAAATCACGAAGTATTTTTCTTCTTCTTTCTTTCTTTCTTCTTCAAGTAGAATCTTTTTTTGAAAAGAAATCCCTCTGAAATATGCTAGAGCCTATTGTCTACGTCTGAGGGCATTTGGGTGTGGACAGCAGAGGGAGAGTGAGATCCTGGTACGGGCCCCATAATAATATTATGTTACTGACTTCCGCAGGTGTGGAGGTTGGGTGGGTGCGGGTGGAGATATATCATACTCTGCGGTTATGTTGTTGTGCTTGCGTTCGATGGTGTGGGCCGGGGGTGGAGTTTGGGGGACTTTGTGTCGTTGATGGTTAATTGCGGGTTGATGTGAATTGGAGAAGTTTTGTTCCAGTATCGTGTCTACCATACATTACTTTTATCATGCGCTACGCTAGTGTTATGGTTTTTCTGACCACCGTGCTAAATCTACGCCGTCTCAGCGACTTTTATTCTACCCTCCTTGCTATCGATGTAGAAACCTATTTCCTTAATCTCGTCATCAAGCGGTACATACTTACACCCCTCCTCCGGCGAGAGGTACTCCATCCGCACCTTCAACGGCGCGATGCCAAACATCCTGCCGACGAGGCCTTTGAGCGTGGATATCGGCAATGACTTTGGAATCTTCTTGACGAGTGGATCTTTCCCTTCTGGTAGGAACTCTAGGTCTATAAGTCTTGTTGCTAGGGTCTTTTTTTCTTCGGTGCTTCTGTCTATGATGGGTTTGCCATGTCCTGTGGTTTATTAGCTCTGCAGGCATTTGGAGAGGGAGGGGAGCCTACGTTCGCATAACTCCTCCCAGCGTTTATGATCCCGCAATACCGTGTCCTCCATTCCTTCCTCCACTTTCGCTATTTCCCTCGCTATTCGATTGAGGTAGTAGAGCTCGGCATTAGCACGCTCGGCTTCAGTTATCTTGCTGTAATTCAGTGCGGTAACTCTCGCTGGGGTCCTGGCCACAGCAAGCATGTGCGCTTCTTCTAGAGGCGTGCTGTTGAACAGCGGGTTATGTGAGATTCTCAGTGATGTCAAACATGGGAATAGAGGCGGGAGAAGGTCCAGCAGAGGGTATGTCCCCAGCGAGTTGAAACTAAGATCTAAGTGCTCGAGAGACGGGAATACCACGGGAGAGGACTCGGGTGTATGAATTGTTGAGATGGTATTGTGCGCTAAAATCAACTTTTTTAGCTGAGGGAGGCTGGAGAGTGGAAATATTGATGAGAGGGATGTGAAGGCGTTCTGCTCAAGGTTTATGGCTGTTAGTGTGTGCGGGAGTGTGATTGATTTGGGTATTTCGGCGGTGCTGTTGCGGGCCGAGAGAAGGGTGTGGATTTTGGGGAAGAATTGGAGGGTGTGAACTGTCTGGGCTCGTATGTTAGTTTGGATATTGAATGTATGGGTGCAGCAGAGGGGGGATGCGAAACGAACTTCAGCCCAGTCGAAAAGGGTGTTGTTAATTTCTAGACTGACAACACCTTCGAATGGGGGGTCCCCGTCTCCGATTTCCAGGGAGGAGAAGCGATTTCCACTATGATTCCTATTAGCTTTTCATGGACCTTTCAGGTCCCCATGCAAATATAAATACCTAATCCTTAATCCCTTCAACATCTTCAACCCCCTACAAACGCCCGCAATCTCCTCTAAACCCTCCCAAAGATTACGGGAAACATCCAATTCCTCAATCTCTGCCCCCAATCATTAGCCCTTTCGCCCCCTCTTTCTCCCTGCCCCAAGCATAGCCGAACTCACTAGGACAAGTATCAAGAACCTCCGCTACCCCATCCCCACGCACAATCTTCATCCCATCCAAAAGCACAACCTCCAACTCCCTCAGCCGGCCCAACTTCTCAAGGATCTTATCAAACCCCACCTCCTCGAACACCTTTGTAGCCGACAAACTGATCGGCTTCCCAATCTCGAACGAGATATCCTTCTCAGTTGTATATTTATTTCTCAGCGCCTCGAGAAAGGTAATGGATGGGTCGGGAACACGGGTTGTTCGGATGAAAGTGGAGGAGTTGGGGAGCTTTGCTACATATAAAAGACTAGATTAGTATCCAATATGTGTGGCCTGAAGGGCAATGGGGGTCACCTTCAAAGTACCTCTTCCCACCATGCTGGCCAGAATGTTTACCTCGGGAGACGTTGTCCCACTCGACTCCCAGCCATTCTCCCTCGGTGCCGGTTACGGGCCCAATGTACCGAACGGTGCATAGGCTTCCGGAGTAGCTGAGACGCTGGCCGATGTGGAAGGCTGACATCTCGGATTTGAGGTTGGGCTGTATGGTGTCGGGGGGCTAGTTGTGGGTGTTTGGTTGGAGCTTCAACCGGGTAACGGGTTCATGGGAGGTCACTCGGGAATTGCGGGGGGATTTGTGTAGCAACGCGCAATCGTTTCAACTGAGAAGTAATGATAGCCGACAATCAAGATCATAGATTACCGCCAACTATTACAAGAATGATAGTAAAGATATGAGCAAGCTATATAGTGTGGTGGTCTGGTTCCACTTCACCAAGCTTCCACTCCCACCACACTTCCGCAACAAAGAACAAAGGCATTGAAAGAAAGTATATAGGAACAAAAGGAATAATAAAGAAAGTGTAAAGAAAACAAAAGGTTGTACTCGGCTTGAGAATAATATAGAAGCTTAGAAGAAGCATTTGAGAGGAGAAAGAAACCTTATACCAACACCCCCACTCTCTCCAATGCTAATTCATCATACCAAGGTCCGCTTTACCTCAGGTGATAGAAAAATAGTAAAGGGGTATAATATCTCCTTAGTTTTTAGAAGTAGACTTGCGTTCAATCCCTGTGCTTAGAAAATTAAAAGTAAAAATAAAAACGTAGACAGTAGACAGAAAGGCCTCATTAAAAAAGCATGTAGTTAAAACCTCTGGAAATGAGGGAAAAATACCACGATGGGAAAAAGAGTGCCTTAACAGGATTTTAAAAGAAAAGTATAACTTGAAAAATAAGTAAAAATAATATTTGAAGTCCCCCACTGAGCTGTACAGGTACTAAGGGAAATAACAAAGACCAAGGCGTAAGAGGTGACTTTCGTGTAGGTTGCGGGATAGTGCTTTCGTAAGAATATCTGCCGGGTTTGCTGTTGTGGGGATATAGTCCAGGGTAATAATATTGCTTTCGATCGCGGAACGGACATAATGGTATCGGATACGAATATGTTTAGTCCTCTCGTGAAAGCGTGGGACTTTTGCCATTTGAATTGCAGCCTGATTGTCAGCGTAAATAGGTATACTGCCCTGAAGCATGGTCTTATTTAAATTCATTCGTAAACAAATTTCTTGATAGAGCTCTCGAAGCCAACTTGCCTCCTTACCGGCTTCAGTCAAAGCAATATACTCAGCTTCAGTACTCGAGAGGGCAATAAGATTTTGTTTTCGAGATTTCCAGCATATTGCTGCACCGGAGAGTTTGAACAAGTAACCGGAAGTTGATTTGCTATC
>Ga0307513_10001168_pt1 | contig 38045 bp, 47 predicted proteins | sample 15_EM_MG_FD_202174 | JGI IMG/M metagenome (GOLD analysis project Ga0307513, IMG submission 202174) | Populus trichocarpa ectomycorrhiza microbial communities from riparian zone in the Pacific Northwest, United States - 15_EM | ecosystem: Host-associated > Plants > Roots > Unclassified | place...
GTCTGGTGCATCCCGTCCCGTCTGGTGCATCCCGTCCCGTCTGGTGCATCCCGTCTGTCTCCGTCCGCCCCCGGCCCCCGGGCCCCGCCGGGCCCCCCCCCCCGCGCCCGGCGGCCGCCCCCCCCCCCCCCCCGCCCGGCGCCCCGCCCCCCCCCCCCCCCCCCACCCAAAAAAAAAGGTATTATTAGACAATTAATTCAATAAGATTCCTGAGAACACAGACCCATATTGCGTAGAGATTGCTTAAAACTGAGTGGCCCCTAGAGTGTGCGGAACTTAAAAATCCCCATCCACCCTTCCCTCTTCCCTCTTCCCTCCTCCCTCTTATCCCCGGTTTCGGTTTTGTACAGGCATAACTTTGGAAACGGATAAACTTATTTACAAGGGACGGTAGGAGAGGGAGGTGAGGAAGAAATACGGACATGAAATCCCTACCTAGTTTTACCAAAACTTTGACTTTTAATAGGAGGGCGATGAAGAAAAGGATATGGGTATCCTACCCTACAGGTATCAAGCAGCGGCAGCACTACGAAAGCTGAAACCGGAGGAGAGTAGCCACATGAAGGCTAGTTGGGCAGGGTAGCTGTATACGAACAAGAACTGTGTTCTCCGGTTCCTCTGCGTGCGGTTGACGGCGTAGGTGGTGCTCCGGGGGTTATCCGTCGTGGTGTCTGGTAGGAGGACGTATTTCAAGCTTCGAAGCTATGGATCACAATTGATAAACAATTAGGACTTTTTTTTCCTCTCCAGCCGTGGCCGCCGGTGAGAAGGACATACCAAAAAGAAAGCATTTGCATTGAAGGTATAACCGAAAACCAAGTACTCCAGCCATTTTAACCCCAGAGTCGTGACCGCCAAGGTGACAATTATCCCCACAAACTTGTAGCCCGAATATGCTACCAAGTCAAGCAGCTGACTCTCGTTGTTAATGCTCAATAAATAACATCCGATCTTGATGGTTATAATCTCTAGGATGACAATGGTGAACGCAAACGAGGCGGTAAGGCCAAGTTGCTCCGGGTTGAACTTTCCGGCAAGGCCGTAGAGAAGTGTTGATAAGAGGATATAAGTCACGAATGCCATTACTACTCAACATCAGCACAATCATTTGGCCGAACATAACAAATAACGAGGGGCATACCTGGAATATACATATCCGGCGAATTAATGTCCTCCCTCGGTGGAAAAAAGTACCCCTCCATCTGCCCACTCGCACCAGTCCTCTGCGACCCACTCCTGGACCAGGGCTTATGCCGCCAGGGGAACAGCACCAAGCCCAGCTTCCGCAAGACGTACCCATTCGAAACGTTGAAGTAATGTTTTAACGCGCCGACTTGCAGATATTTACCGAACTATCCCATTCCTTCATTAGCCGTTTAAGGTGGATTAAAGTAGGATAGAAAAACTGCCTACATTCTGCTCGACATACTGTCCCGCCGCCTCCGTCGCTCGTCCGCCAACCTGGAAGGCCATCTGTGCCGTCGGCTCGTTAAGGAAGCCGTACGTAGGATGCCCTATTGTAGGGGCCGGCGCGTATGCGTTCCCATAGGCACTCGAAGCTTGCAGTGGTGGCGGGGAGTGCATCACTGGGATCGGGACGTGGTGTTGGGGGACGGGGTGGTGGAGAGGAGGAGAGGCGGCGGCATTCGGAGGGTAGTTGCCTCGTTGCATAGCTGTTCCCTCTCTCTATCTTAAGCTTGCGATCTGGTGGTTCTCGATTATAGTGCTAACTCGGGGTACGGAGGGGGCAGGTGGTCCGTTATAGCAGGGAAGGGTGGGGAGGTCGTGCTAGAAACCGGTGGTAAATGCTGGTGACGAAAGTTGCATCTACGGGAATTGGACAGATATCACAGTACCTTCTGGAGGGCAATATCTTTATTGCTGTTTTGGGATACGTGGGCGGTACTTTGCAGTATGGTGTGTACGCGTGGACTTGGTGGAAGTAATCACACAAACATTCTCAATTAACGACTGCACCTCCGGGGGGTGGATTGGTACTGATGATTGGCAGATGACAAACGGGAAAAATCGCAGATCGTGGGGGCGTCGCCTGCGGTATACTGCTTCTACGTGGTGATTTGCTTTACAGGTGTCTGGAAGTGTTTCGAGCATTGTGCGAGTGATCCGCTATGATACACCACCGAACCACCCACAAGGTCCGCGACAATGGGGCGAGCCGTAAGATCTTTTGTGTACCCATTACAAATTTACGGTGCCGCACCATCCAGTGCGAGCTTCCAAGTGGCTTAAGGCCCGCCTTGTGGGTTCGCCTGATCATGTTCTAACACCCCGAGACAGTCTCCACCCTTTAAGAAAACGCTGACCTATTGAAAAACTTGTGAACCTGCTTTCCGGCCTCTTTTCCGACCAAAACAGATATGTCCTTCTCCTCCATATTACTGAGCTCGACTAGATTCTCCACCTCTGACATGATGATCTTGATATTCTTTGGATTAATCCCGGGTATTGATCGCAGGATTTCCTATCCACCCCGTTAGTATTATCTCTACCACCGCAGGAATTTAGGAATACCTGGGGTGTCTGGTTGTAGACACCAGCGATTTCCTCGCCCGGCCCGAGGCCGAGCTTAATCGCTTCTAGTGGGTCCGGCTCCTTCTGACTTCTCTTTAATTCGTCAAAGATCTCCGCTGTTTGGTAGGGGCTTGAGGACCAAATTAGTTTAACCCTGGGGAAGGCTATAGTTAGTAGCACTAGCTTTGCCTGGAGGTCGTGCTGGCCAACGCTCCCCGTAAGGTCCGCAAAAGGCTACACAGTTCTGTCAATACTATAACTGCCTATCTTGTTCAATATGCGGATAACATACCTCCAGATTGAATGATTTATTTTGGTCAAACTCAATGAGTACCATGGGGTTCTTGTAGTACAGTAGCATGTTCTCGCACTGGGTGTAAAGCCTCCCATCCTTAAATGAAGATATTAAATCCTTGATTGACTTTCTTTCAACGCATATGTCTGGGGAGAGAATGTAATCGCCGACAGTCAAGGTGCAAGGAACGACCTCAACATTTCTCCCGTGTAGTAGAGATGGTAGCGAACTACGAAACTCTCGTATATCGACTATTACCTGGGAATTTGTTAGATAATTTGGTAGTCGTAATATCACGTAGCCTTAAACATACCCTCGGAGGAACAGCAGTCGCCGTTACGCGGCCACCCCCAGCTATCCTAGTGTTTACTGTCCTAAGGAAGGCTTCTTGTGGGTCCTCAACGGCTTTCGCGTCTAAGGTGAGGGTGACACTCATGCTCTAGAGAGGTTGTTAGGCTTATACAAACAATGGATTACGTGCGTAACATACTCCTTTTTCCCGGACCAACTTGGTGAACGAATCCTTTTCTTTCCGTACGGCGCTTAAATATCTTTGCTCTTCCGCGGACTTGGCATAGTACAGAAAGTATACCCTGACTTCTCGGTCCTTATGTGAACTGCGGTAGACCTATAAACTTGCATCAGACTTTCCGTTTGAGGTTTGTCTGGTTTGGATATATCTTACCTCCATCCGCCGGATGAAAGCGGGATCGGGCTCGTACATGATAACATATCTTGGCCGCAGCTCATCCAACAAACGCTCATCCATATCTCCATCATAGGAGTGGACCACAATGAGATCATTCATTTCATAGAACTCATAGTAGTCTTCCATGTTCTCGAAGGAATCTGCTCCAATTTCCTGCTTCAAATTCTTCTCCCCTTCCGTCGGCTGAACGCCAGCAAGCAAAGCAGCTACTTGTGCGGATTGCTCTTCCGTTACCTGAACCGCCCCTGTATTTTGACGATTTGGTCCACTAGCGGCCGCTGCGCCTCCTCGAACTCTCCGTCGCTTGTTTGGAGGCGGAGCTCGACCTCGAAAGCTCTCATTGCTGGGTATCTTATTCGTTGGACCACCAAAGCTCCCCTGGCCTTGACTTTGGTTCTTCTGCTCCCCGGCATATAACAGAGCACTAAACTTTGAAAAGTCTGGTTTCCAAGCGAAATATGCTCGCAGCTTCCGCCGCATCATATACGCCGCAGAAGCCCGGTTGGGCTTCTCCTGCAACTCATCATCTTGATTTATAAGGTCTTCCAACGGTGTCTCGTGCATAGTTTGAAGGAATTCGCGTATCTGTCTGCAGGTGCTTTCGTCACCACACATTATCAGTGTGCTCCCGGAGGACTGGCTGAGGGCCGGGTTAAAATAGCCATCTTTCTCAATTTCGTCAAGCACCTCCGCAAGAATCGCCCATTTCGGAAGCTCCTCTAATACTGGCTCGAGCCCGTGCGGCACTTTCCCTGAGGCCTTCTTGCTTAGATCTGCTTTTCCTGTGTAAACTCTCCGTTTTGCAAGAGTGAATATTGTATGTGCAGCGTCAAGGAACAGCCAAGGCGATTGAGACGAACGAGTGGAACCTGGCGGAGGCGCATGCGTCGCAAGAATTGTTTCTAGATACTGGTAAAAGGTCACACAGTCGTATGTCAAAAGGCAACTTTTCGGTAGTCAGCGTCTGAATCCACCAGGCTGAGGAATAACAGAGTAAAATACTGTAACATCCTCCTTAGGACGGTCAAATCATTGGCAATCTGCTTAGTCTTCCAGCTAATCCGATGCCATACGGGATCTAGCTGCCGCCGTACGATGACATCAAAAGATTTATGGAGTGCGCTATCAACAGTCCAGTCATCCAGCTCGAGAGAACTGTTCGATTTCCTCAGTTCGCTAATCGATGTCTCAATGCACTCCAACACCGCAGCTTGAATCTCTCGCATTGAGTCGGTCATTGCGACCTCAAGCTCCACTACTTCTGCCTTCTTAGTTTCCAGCGATCTCGCTACTGTTACATGGAACCTCGGCCATAGTGAAGGTGACCGCAAGAATAAGTTTCGCATCATGGTTGCTAGGGGAGAGAAACCGGTTGTGAAAGGCTCTGGGTTATCTGAGAAGGCTTTGAGAAACCCTTCCTTATTCTTCTGTCTGTATATCCGGAGAATGAAAGCTTCAATAGAAGTTGCAATGACTCTATGGCCCGTTACCTCCCATTCGCTTGATAGATAGGGAAATTGGGAGCCAACCTCTCAGAATGGAGAACTACCACTCCAGATATCTTCGGGCAATCCATCAGGTCCGTCAACATATCCGTTACCAGAATTCTCGAGGTGACCGAGAATACGCCGCCCTGCTTGTACATGTCCGCTCTGGAGAATCAGCACCCACATCTCAACCATTACCTCCCAGTTTCTCCCGGCGTACCTAGCGGAAACACTTGCAACTTCGGTGTTTATAATTTTTAAACCCCTCGCCTCTGCAGTTCCTGATCTTACAGCATGTTCAGCGAGAGCTATAGAACTATTAGCTATCATACGTCGGGTTCTTGTCGAGTGGCGAACAAACCCTCTCCGAGCCATCCGTTCTCTCTATCATCTGCACCAATCAACAACACAAGGTTGTTACCAACAGCATCATATTTGTGCAGTAGACTTGTGATGATATGTAATAGGCCGAGACCTCTAGCAAGGATGACAAGTTGGTCCTGTTCGCAGACTTCTTCGAAGAGATCTTGTTGGTAGGCCTAGCAATGTCAATATTAAGGCAGCTAATCTTGAACGTAACACACTCACAAGTGGAAGTGAGACTTTAGGCGGTGATGAGGTTGGAGTAGACATTCTTGGAGGCTGCTGGTGATAAAGGCAATAATGTAGTTAAAAGCGGTACTGTACTATACAAGTACCTTGCAGGGTATCCCCTCGACGCGCTTGTCGGGAGACGCGATGGATGCAAAATGGGCTTGGCAAGACGTGAGAATTTTTGCTTCATCTACAAGTACAGTACAGTGCTTGCGCGGAAATTAAGCTATGGTGCCAACCAGCGAAAAAAACACACCCAAGACCCAGGGCCCGTTGCACCATGACTTAGCTTGCGCACAAATAGCATACCTGGCTGGGCATCTGGGGATGTGGGCGCAATGGTAGTGTTTCCACAGGAGAACGAGATTTATATTAAAGAGGCACAAGACACGCAATCCCGAGATCCAAGAACAATGTGGGTACATAATATATTGACTATCTAAACAAGATGAATATCTTTGAGAAATCGGAAGATAGGCGAAATACCAGAAATGGCCCGAGACAATTCATGTCATATCAACCGTTTCTAAACCTAGCGCTTTGAAAAGTCAGCCGAGCCCAATAATTTAAAAGCCCCATGAAGAAGAAAAAGCGCAATAAAGAAACAGTCCTCAGTGATCTTGGTGAAAAAAGCGAAGCGCATCTCCCGAAGGATCGCATACTATCTATGTGCAGGAGTATAATCATTGGACAGAAGAGGGGGAGGCGGACATGCTAGCGGGAAAGTAGGAAAGCAAAAGATACACACCCCAGTTGAAAAAAAACCTGTGGGCCGGTGGTTAATTCTAGGGTTGGGGAAACTTCTGCGGATTTGGTTTCTAAAAGTCTGAGGAAATTGAATGTTTAGCTTATTTCTATGAAGAATTGGCGGGGAACGGAGGGGATGTTGAGGGAAGGGGGATGCGAAAGTCAGAATATGTAAGAAAGATATCAGTCGTGCCAACGCCGCATGATGAAACCAGGCGTGGAATCGCGAACGAAGGCACTCAATCGCAAATTATTTCATCATGCGAATGAATATGAACGGACAAAGCGGGAAGCAATTGAGTGGGATAAACATACCAGGAAGTATATCAGTACGCGGGCGTGCTGGAAGGAAGAAGGAAGACGTGCTGTTGTTGTTGTAGATGGTTGTTCATCTGAAGCGTGTCATGGAAAAGGGAAGGGAAGCAAGGAAAAGAAGGCCGATGGTGTTGCTGCATCCCACAATGCGGGACCGAAAAGGGAAACCAGGTCGAAACCCTAAAGAGCCAAAAGCTGTCACCCCACCACACCCACGAAAAACTCACGCAGCAACAGCACCTAGAATCCCCGACTCTAACAAATCTCGAGATTCAACTACTTAGACGCTTCACAACCTAGCCGACCTTCACCACCAGCACCACCACCAACCCATCCTCCCCGAGAAAGTACCCGACATGAGCTGCGACGTTAAAACCACCCAATGGCGGTATGTTTCACTCCCTCACTACTCCCCACCGAAAGAAGCAGGACTCCAGCCAGAACAACTACAAGGGCGGGGGGGTGAAATTACTTCAACACATGGAAATGCTGATTGTGGGGAATTGGATAAAATCTAGCCTGGTCGAGGTCGGCCGTATCATCCTTCTTAGCAAGGGTCCATATAGCGGACAGCTAGCCACGATCGTTGAGATTATCGACCACAAGCGTGTATGGCCCCCCTACCCATACATTTCGGAGAAATTCTGACCATCTTCAAAATTCCAATAGGTCCTTATCGACTCCCCCACCATCCCCCGCCAGTCTTACTCCCTAAAGAATGTCACCTTGACCCCTATCGTCATCGACAACCTACCCCGCGGCGCCCGCAACGGCGTCGTTAAGAAGCTCTGGGAGAAGTGCGCTGTAGACACTAAATGGGCCGAGTCCTCCTGGGCCAAGAAGATCGCCTCCAAGGAGACCAGAAGAAGCCTGAGCGATTTCGACAGATTCCGTGTCCTGGTTCTCAGGAAGCAGAGGAGGTTTGAGGTCAGAAAGGCTGCGGCAAAGGCCTAAAGTTTTCGTGGCGGAGGCTTTCCTTTTTGTCTCGATAATGGGTTGGGGCTTGTTTTGTCGTGGAAATCAAAATAAATTCTCCTGGTGAACATGGGATGGGCTTGTTTCGCTCCGTGAGCCGGTGGTGGGATGTTTTTCTTCTCCACCGCTGGCAACTGGGCATTGTATAATTCAAAAAAACGGGAAATACAGGTTTATCTAATTTCCTCTCTGGGTTTCTTTTTGCGGTGTCAAACAGGATATAAATACATCCTTCTTTCAACAGTCGGGGACCCAATAGTAGCGCTTGAGCCCCTAGTTCTGAGGGAAGCTTGGTATTGAAGCCCGAATACTCTTGAATATTCAGGTTATTATGATAGCTTTAGCTTGTGATACAAGTGAACTTGCACCAATGGTTAGCCAGCAATCATACTAGCTAGAGATATTATCTCCCGCATCGCATAAATTCCCTATTGCTGAAACTTTTTTAGAGCCTGTTTGGCTACAACGGTCCTGTTCCGTTGGGCGACCGTTTCTGCTGTGAAAATGACACACCCTCCGTTTTGAAACGGAAGGAAAAGGGTCATTTGTATGGGAGAACGGAACGGAACCGTTGTAGCCGGACAGGCTCTTAGTCTAACTGCCGTACCTCCAAGGTCCACGGTTTTTATCTATTAAAATAAAAATGCCCATAAGCCCGCCAAACCAGGCCCATCAAACCTAAGAGTATGAGGAAAAAATGAAGGAAAGAAAAGAAAAGAATAGCCGATGCAATAATATTTATGATACATGGCTCTGCGTCAGGTGACCCCATCTCAAAGTCGAACTTCCTCAAATCCCTCCTCAGCTCTTCCCGTGCCTGTAATCGGCGCCTCTGGGCTAAGAGCTGTAGGCGCAGGTCTTCCGTTACCCAAGGTCACAATGTCAGTTGCCTCCGCTCTAGCGCTATGTTCAGATGGCACCTTTTCCTCCTTCTGACCCCCCTTCGGCCCGCCCTTCTTATTCTCCTCCTTCTCTGGATCCTCTTCCCCCTCCACCTCATGTTCTGTAACGGGGGCAGGGCTGTCTTGCCTAGTCTCTTTTCTCTCTACAGGTGGAATCTCGTGCCTGCTATCTCGTCTCTCGGTGACCGGGGAGGCAACTGGAGTCGTAGTCGGGATCTCTGTCATGCTCTGTGTGGACCGATGTTGCTGCTGTTGGGGACGGGAACCATGTTGTTGGAGCCCCTGCCTCATCTTGCTCACATCTGCGCCTAGGTAGAACTGCCTGACTCCCACAATCCTCCCTTCCTTCTCACAAGCATGCAGCCATTCTGGCCTAACGACGGGAATGTTCATCTCCTGTGCTCTTTCCCAATTCTGGCCACGCCCCTCCGTGCAAACAAAATGTGTTGTGTCGATTCTAACAAAATCCTGAAGTTGCTTGGCTCCAATTCTCTGAAGTGTTGTTTCGAGCTCTTCCCTAGTCTCCCCGGGCATGACACCAGGGCATACCGTAATACCGGATAAGTCGGTCATCTTGTGGGTTCTGACGGTAAGCTTCTCGCTAGAGTAGGTACCTGCACTAGTTCGTAAGACGAGATGGAAAGAGTATTCGGTATCCAACGCCAGCCCGCTGATCTTTGTGGAAGTGTGGGTCGTTGGATTCGGGATGGCTCCGGCTTTGGAACCATTGCGGTAGAGAGTCAAACTTCTGAGGGTGGCTGTGGCCAGCTGGATTGGATCCCACTCGAGTACAACAGATGTCTGCGTGGCATTCCTAACACGCAGGACGGGTTTTGAAGGGGAGTGGATCCCATAAAGGTTGTAGATCTCTTCCTGGAGAGAATCGAAGGCCTTTCTCGCTGCATCCTCGGCTTCTGTGTTTTGTGAGATCTGAATGTCGACTATTGAGCCGGATGCGATCCCAGGCGGTAAAAGAACGGAGGGAAACTCGATCTTGATTTCGTTAGTTTTCTAGATACTCTCAGACAATGAAGCTGCCTGCTTGCTGTGGATGCGGTCAAACCTACCAGTCGTTTCTCCTCGGTAAGAAGGATAGCCAGGCCGGCATCGACTTTTCCAACGGTGAGCGAAACCAGCATTGTGGGGGGAAAAAAGCCTGAGTCCTAGATGATATAGGCACGGAGATGAAGGAGGGGAGTTGTAATAAGGTAGATGGTTGGTACGGACGAAGCTGATTTGTTCAGTGTGAGGTCCGAACGCGGGTTCCTTTCCTCCTTGGTCCCCGGTAGAAATTCCTTGGCACCAGCCCCCGGCAGTGTGATACGGTATGAATCCGTATGATGCTCGTGGCGCTAGGAACCTTTGGATTTTATTTGATAATCGAACAAGCTCTATCATTTTCCCCTTATCCCTGTGTAGCAATATTACTAAACCCAGCTTACTTACATACCAGTAGATATTTCGAGCAAGAAATACAATTATCTCAGTGAATATCAGACTCCTTTGGGGCGTTCTGGGGAGTTTGTTCTCCCCCCATCCAGAGGCTGCGACTTTCGGGATCAAGCGCCCACGTTAAAGCTTCCGTCCAAGGAGTAACTCACGGACAAGTGCAGAATTGGTCCATCAATACTGTACTGTACCCCAAGGCTGTCAGGTTCAACAATGCAGGCGCCCGGGCGCCCAACCCTTTCCAGAAGTGAACATCACGGCATACTAGAGCGCCACGCTTTACAAACAATTAAAGGGAAGACAAGCTAGATATTTCTACTAATGCTATAAAAAATTCTGAGAAAGTCGGTATTTTATTATTCTAAGCATTCTACGGTATTGTGAATTCTTATATGAAGTTAGCGATTGAGTATAGTCTGGGAGTATTGTGAGGCAGACTTACAGCCCCAACATCTGCTAACATAAATATTGGCTGGCTACGTATTACTAGTTGATACTAATCTCAGTTCGCGCTCCCAACACTCTCCTAGAAACTCGTCGGAGATGAAGAAGGTGCGGTGGAAGCTTGAGCAAAGTGGAAGCTGAAGCAAGGGAGACCACCGTCTGTTGGAACAATGGCCCCAATGCGACGAAAGTATTTCTGCCAGTGGCGGGCAATAGTGCCAGTGGAACTCAGACACTAGTTGGCTCTGTATATAGATACCTCTTGTGGGTATAAATACTGTGCACCGGTACTCAAGCATCAATGTACAAGAGACATCGGTCAATTCTTGCTCTTCCTCTACAAACTAGATCATTCTTTCAGTGGACCCGTCCTTACTTTCGCTTCGCTCTCTTTCTCGCGCACCCAAATTCCGACACCGTCACCTCTAATCATTCGAGTGATACGAGGTGACGGGTCCCGAGAATAGGGCATTGCCAGTCTCCACTGGGGTTCCAGAGGCCCCCCTGGTCCCTTACATTTACGGGCCCGCTCTGCCCTCTACTAGTAACAGATTGTTCTCGTTAGCGCGAGACTCCCTCGTTGCACCATACTGGAGGTGTCTGATACCAGCACATCTATGATATGATATCATATCTGGGACCACTGCGATTAAGGAGGGCGAATTGGTTCACACATCATCCTATAGTATGAAATTAGGAATTTTAACCAAATACATCCGTTATTATCATGCTTGGAGTTTTTCCATATCCTTCCCACTTACGGGGGCTGGTTTGTATCGAAATATCAGAGAGGAGCCATGTTCCTTTCTCCACCATTTCCGAAAACGGTGCTTTCGGAAACTAGTTGACACGACTTTACGAGGCCAGGGACAAAAACCATCGGTAGGGCGGCATGTACGGCACTGTAAAAACCCAAGGCATACTACTTCGCACTTTGCATTCAACACATCTGAAGCTGTGGAATAATAATTTCAAATCGACAGTATGGCCTGAACTTCTCTCAAATATCTCCCCAAGTTCTCACAGACTATTACAGAGTTGTAGGCTACTTTGGCATATAGTACAACCTTTAAGTTGTCCACAAATCCTATAACTGTAAACTGTGTGTTCCAACATCAAATAAGGTTTATAATTCACAAAATTTAATATGGGCCTTTCGCAGGTGTGATACCAAAGAATACTTTTGATATTACTAGTATGACATGAGTTATATAAAACACTTTAATCTTATATATTATTATCACTATTGTAATATTATATTATTATGATATTATTCTTTTATTTTTATTTTTATTTTTTCAGTTATAGTTATTTTTTTAGGCTCTGTTTGGCATGTCACTTCTACAGCATAAATTTTGGCATATTAGGGTTTTTATATAGAGGTGTGTTCAGCACTGGGTACTAAACTGTGGGTATTTTTTTATTGTATCTAGAGTAAGGTTAGGTTCAGGATTGACAGACAGGTTATCTTCACTACAAAAATTCACCTAGATTAATAACCGTAAGATTATCATTAACTGTAGTAATTATCAGTTAATCTGCTTGATATATAGGTTATTAACCATTGCCTTCATGTCCCATTTCACTCACTACCAAATAGGGAAAACCCACCTTTTTTTCTTTTCTACCATGTTGTGGGATGTGTACTGAACACATAAATTTTTCACCTCTGAATTTTTTTATTAGCATATATGCCATTTTCAACTTTTATTGCTATATATTTTTATTGGTACATGCCGAACAGGGCCTTATTTTTATTTTTATCTTTTATGATATCTCTTAAGGTTTAATTTACGTGGTAACGCACCCGTTGCCACTCGCACAAGATTTTTTGCATCTACCCTGCATTTGGCCGGCCGTAAAAGGCTCAAGCCGCCCACTTCCCATCTGATCGCGGAGCTTCCTCAATTTCCAAACCGAAAAAGCTCTCTCCCCTCCTTGATCCCCTCCATACTCCTACTCAGAGGCACTGCTCTCTCAAAGACTTTTACTAACACAATTGATAGTTTCAATGTGTGGAATTATTGCGGTTATCCTTGCGGATCCTAGTCAATCTGCCGTGACCGATATTCATAACGGACTTCCAGTTTTACAACACCGAGGACAAGATGCCTGCGGAATAGCTACGTGTGGTCAGGGTGGGAGAATTTATACTCGTAAGGGTAATGGCCTTTGCTCAGAGGTCTTTAGAACACCTGAACAGCTTATGGATTTGCCGGGAAGTATGGGACTCGGCCATTGTAAGTTTCTTCATATCCAGTCATTTACCGATAGGCTTTCCTTTCACTATGTCCCTACCCCACGCCTTCTTTTTTCGCATCAAGGCAGATGCGCCATTCGCTACAATCGATCGTCCATGCGGAAATCGGTTCTGATAATCAAATAGTACGTTATCCTACGGCTGGGTCCTCCGCAAACGCAGAGGCGCAGCCTTTCTACGTGAACTCCCCATATGGAATTTGTTTCGCCCATGTAAGTAGATTCGCTATCCCAGAGGGAAGGTAGTGGCTAACATCCCTGAAAGAATGGCAACATTATTAATTCACCGGAATTGCGCAATCATCTTGATCACGAGGCGCACAGACATATAAACACAGATTCAGACAGTGAATTGTTATTGAACATTTTCGCAAGCACTCTCCAAGAGACGGGAAAATTCCGTGTCAATGAGGAAGACCTCTTCACCGCTCTAAAAGGAATCTATCGAAGATGCCAAGGAGGGTACGCATGTGTTGCCATGCTTGCTGGTGAGAATGGCCGAGACTTTTAGACTATTCTCGCTCGTACAGCTAAAGAGTTTCGCAGGATTCGGTATTATAGGATTCCGGGATCCTTACGGTATTAGACCACTTGTTTTAGGAGAGAGGGAAGGCATCAATGGTGGTATGGACTATATGTTCTCCAGCGAAAGCGTAGCCCTTGACCAACTAGACTTTACAAATCATGTCAACATTGCTCCTGGTGAGGCCCCAAACATCAACACACATAGGCCAGGACTAACATAATTACCTTCACAGGCGAGGCTGTCATTATCAAAAAAGGATGCAAGCCCCTTTTCAGACAGGTTACCCCGATCCTAAATCATACACCTGACATATTCGAGTATGTATACTTCGCCCGTCCGGACTCAATCATCGACGGAATGTCGGTCTATCGCTCTCGACAAAACATGGGATTGCTTCTGGCGAATACTGTCCTAAAAATCCTAGGCGAGGGGGTCGTTAAAACAATTGATTTGGTCATTCCCATTCCTACAACCTCAGAGGTTTCCGCACTTAGTCTCGCACAAAAACTTCAGATTCCTTTCTGTCAAGCATTTGTTAAGAATCGTTATGTTGGAAGAACCTTCATCATGCCGGGGCAAAAGGAGAGACAGAAATCAGTCCGTAGAAAGCTAAATGCCATGAAAGAGGAGTTCAAGGACAAAAATGTGCTCCTTGTTGACGACAGTATTGTTCGAGGCACAACTAGCCGGGAGATCGTCAATATGGCAAGGGATGCACAGGCGAAGAAGGTTTTTTTCGCCAGCTGTGCACCCCCCATTCGGTAAGGATTACGCTACATTCACGGTTTACGGCAATGTTATTCTATGGCTGACCCCTTGGTAGGAATGCCCACATCTATGGTATTGACCTCGCGGACACAAAAGAACTAGTTGCTTTCAACCGTACTGAGCAAGAAATTGCCAAGCATATCGGTGCTGATGCAGTCATTTACCAAACTCTTCCCGATCTCGTCAAGTCTTGTGCCTCTCTGTCCACAACCGTAAAGAATTTTGAGGTCGGAGTCTTTAGCGGTGAATATGTCACACCCGTTGACCCCAATTATTTTATGAGACTTGAGGGTATTCGCGGGGAGAGTTCTCGGCTCAAGAGGAAAGCAGCGGCCATTAAGGCGGTAGCTTCCGGAATTGCAAACAAAGAGAATGTTGCTGATGTCCTCAACGGAGTTACCCTGGTTAACGGAGATGGTGAGCACGTGAGGGACAGGATGGATGTCTCCATTCACAACTTTGGCGATTATGTGGATGTCAGTAGAGAGGCGGAAATGAGTTTGACTGTTTGAATTTTCTCCTCTGTCTATATGTACTGTAAAATAATCATGGAGCTCAGCACGCCCACCACCACCACATCTTCTCTTGTTGCACCCCTTCCCTCATTTCTTCAACCGTCATCCTCTTTTTCTCATTTCCGCATCTACGCTTCTCCTCGCATAATACTCCAAATTAAATTATGCGGCTACCTTTCGCTCAGCAGGATTTTGGATGCAGGTTGTTGGGGAATGTATGAGGGACAGTGGGAGGCGGTCTTCGGAGCGTGGATAGCATCCCTGATCTCCGGGCTCGCATTCAGTTCAAATATCTCCCGGAGAAGTTGATATCCTGTGGGTGGTATAGATACTCAGCCTGTTACTGAAATTGCGGCTGCGCACACGGACGTGATTGCTGACCAGATATCTGACTCAGAAGATACTTTAAAGTTGTTCAATATCGCCGAGGGCACCGTTCTACACGACCAGTGAGTGGAAACAGCACTTTTGAGACACGGGAGAAATTGTAAGATGGCTCCATGTAAGACGGCTCCGTGTCAGGCTAACGGGTTTGAACTTGGGCTAACATGTTGTTATAAGGTGTCGATTGCGGGAGGGAGACGAATGACAGAGTGAAGGAAAGTGCACGAGAGGAGGAAACTTCTGTATATTCTTTGGATCGTTGCTTGATTATCCTAATATCTACGGCGGAGCTGAGGGTTTAAATATATTAACTGAAAAGATAATATTACCATAGGTGGTAGGTTTAATATTCTCAAAACATATAGGCTGTAGGTTTTGTAATAAATTTTACACAGGGTTGTATAAAAAATTGGCACAAAAATATAGTTACTAATCCAAATTGTACCCTATCTTGGCAGTCAATTGTGGCTGTGTGTAACATATTTTTCTCTTTCTCACCAAAAATGCCTAAGTTCAAACCATTATACCTCACCACACAGCTACTCCAGAAACTTAAAAAACCTCTTCAATGTTAATAAAGGTAAGTAGAATAATGTAGAGGTTTTTTTGAGTCACCTGGGTAACTTGTTCTGATAGTATAATCGTTTGAAAATAGCCAAATTCCTGGTACATGTCTTGGTCCACACAAACCATACTATATCAGCACTTGTATGGAATATATACTACTAACAACTTCCAACAAGATCTTCTGGATATATCCATAGACCACTAGGATTATTGTTTAATATTCTAATATGGTATTGATTCTTACATATTTGTAATTTTATAGTATTTTTTTCTTAAAAGATTGACTAGTGCCTGAAATTTGATATAAAGTCTTCAAGTTTCATTATATAGAAAGTAAAGAAGTGAAACCTTTTATCGCACTCTTTCAAAATATAATATTATACTTTTCTCTTTCTCCTGTATTTAGAAAGTATCATATCATGATATATCTGATAACTTATTTTATTTTATTTTTTGAATTCATTGTATTTTTATATTAATATATTATACTCTATTGTGAAATCTCTTTTTTTGCCTTTTCTGTCCTTACTTTTTTTTTCTCTTTTCTTTCTTCTATATTTTATTTTACTCTTTTAATACCCCTGCCCCCATCCCTCCCCTGCAGCAACCCACTGACCCCCTCCTCTTTCCCTATTTCTCCCATCCCTGGCACATTCACCCATTTCCCATGCCCCCCCCCTCTACCCCTCTACCCACAACGGCTTAGCGCTGTCTTTCCGTATAGTACCTTTTGTACGCAGGTACAGTTCTTAAGTTTTGTATGTTCCACAGGGGGTAAGGGCAGCAAACCTCGCCTGTGGAACCTACAAAACTTAGGCGCTGTACCTCCGTACTGGCGGTTTTCCAGTCTACGGCTAATATAGAGAGTAATGACACCTTAATCCTTTTTCCGGTTTGCTTTCTATTTGCTTTTACGATTTCTTTCAAGCCTTTTATGTGACCTCTGCCTGTGCTATGTTCACTTCTTCCTGGGTTCACGATTCTTCCGCTTTCTGTCCCACCACCGTCCAGCCCTCTGATTCCCCCGTGATCCGCTGTCATTCCAAGGGTCGGAGATTTCGAGCTTCTCGTCCAACAGGATCAACTCTACGGGGTCCTGCCGGCCTGATCTCGAACACCCCTTGCGTCCCTCAAACTGAGGACGGAAAGTCGCCAAACAAAGGCTGCATTCTTTGTCAAACAGTGCTCTGAAGGTTTCCGCCATTATTCTTTCTTTTTATTTTATAAAAGAAACCCCACAATCTACGGGCCGTTGATTTGAGCCTCCTAGTGCCTTCGGGCCCCTTCTTGCTAGCCAGATATTGCGAAACTACCTTGTGTGGGGCCTGTTCATGAGCCAGCTCCTTTACCTTCTATGCCGTGAATAATTGCCACATATTACCAACACCACCTCGAACTTGCTTTTTCGATCACTGCCATGGACTTCTGCCGAACTCTACCTCCAATTTTCGAGCCCATGGGAGGCTACGAGCGCCCTAGTGTTGTTGAAGTTGAGGATCATGGTATTGTGCTCTAGGCCTCGGGGCTGCCAGTGGTTTACTCTAGCAATTACGAATATTCATATAAATTTTTCTGTTTTTTTAGATCAATGCCACCCGAAGAAACCAGCTACTAGTTATTCCAAGCAACTAGTTGATCTTACAGCCGATATGGTGCTTACAAATGGAGGTAGTTAGCTGTCCATTCCTTTTGAAGCTTTGGTATCTGCTTTGGTACTGACCATGAGCGCTTGAAGTTTTAGGCGATTATCCATCTTCATCCAACGCTCCCTTCGATTGGCTTCCTCGTGCCCAGCCTACTGGTTCTGCTGGGGAAACGCCCCGAACTCCTAAAACTCCTAAAACTCCAAGCCCTCATAAAGGCCCTGGCTACCCTGGGCTCAGGGGGGCTGGGCGATGCGAAATCTCAGTGATTGCCGACCCCGGTTTTCATAGTTCCATCTCTCCACAGAGGCCTACCCGGGTGCATGAGCTGGACCTTGAATTGATTGAGTACCATAAGATGAGACTTCGTAAGCGGAAGACTGTGGAGCTATTTGATGGGTCCTTTATCCGCATTGCCTCGATCAAGAATAAACTTACAGAAGATGGCAGTAGTGAAATATTTCTTCAAGGACCACAGTTCCTCAGAAGCAGAAACCTATTAGGGTTTTTGCCATTGAAGAAGAACGAAGTTGCCATGTCTTCGCTGTCCGAATCCGTTCCACTTTCTAAGGTCTTGAAGACAAGGATTTTGATTCTTACGAACGCTAATTTTCCAGAGTTTCGGGATATCACTGGGGTGGGTGATGCTGATGAGAAGGAAGGTAGACTAATCTGTCGGTGGGCAGTAAGCTTCGTCGGCAAGACAGAGGGTTACCTATGGCGTCTCAAGGAAGATGAAGCAGACAAGGAATTTCGAGTTGCAGAAAGGGGATTGCGGGACCAATGGAGGGGCGACCTCATGAGAGCTAGAATCATGAATTCTAATCATTTGAATCACCCGAAGAGGCGCCAGAAACGTCAACGGGATGGGACTCTCAAGCGGGTACACCCCAATGGTAACGGTGCTTATGGTGAGCCAAAAGGGGCATATTCTCATTACACAGGTAATCCCTTTACTAAAGGTGTATTTGTGCGGAGAACCACAGACTCCCCATTTTTGGGATGTCATGTGCAAGTGTCTGAGAAGGATGCTCGATTTTTCAATGCACCACCAACCCCTGGCGCGCCTCCATCACCTCCGGCTTCGAGGTGGGATCCCTGTCCCGAACCCATGGACATTTCTCCTCCCCCTCTCAGGCCCTTCGACGAATTGCTTCCTGAGAAATCGACCTCTAGAGGCGCTCCAGCCAACTTTGGGCTTCAGTCACCCCCTGGAACGCCGTTCTCGAAAGCTAGGGCTGAATCTTGGGTAAATTTCGACCCTTTAGTATATCTAAGTGGAATATTTCTAATACGGCTCAGGGTAATGGTCCTCGTATCCGTAGCGAAAATGCCCTCGCCTTTCCAGGTTCTGGTAATATATTTTCTGCACTAAGTCTGTCTGAGCGGCCCACAAGCAACCCCTCTGTGAGAGCTAATCCACTCGGCAGCCCCGTGCAACGGAAAGATTCTCTTAAAGGAAGCAGCCTGAGCAAAGCTACTGCCCTCAGCGATTTTCGCTTCGAAGGTTATAACCCCACAACTCGCATCCCTCTTCGCCAGCCCGTTTTTAACTCTACTCGCGAAACTATTTACACATTCGGTGATGCGTTTTGTGGCGGAGGCGGAATGTCCAGTGGTGCTCGTGCAGCTGGATTCAAGAATGCGTGGAGCTTCGACTCTAATTATGAGGCCGTGTCAACTTATCGTCGAAACTTCCCCCAATGCACAACTTATCACTCGACAGCCAATGATTTCCTCACGCTTCGTCATCCAGAACTTCTGGTTGATGTTGTGCATCTCTCCCCACCGTGCCAGCCTCACTCACCTGCCCACACAATTGCCGGAAAGGATGATGATAACAACGAAGCATCCTTGTTTTGTGTCCGGCAATGTCTGCAGGCTTGCAGGCCGAGAATGGTTACGCTTGAACAGACCGACGGGCTCTTGAACAGACCTGAATGGTTTCGGAGCCTGGTCATGATGTTCACGGATCTCGGCTTTTCTCTCAGTTGGAAGGTTTTACATGGAGTGGAGTATGGAGTACCACAAACACGAAAAAGATTGTTTCTCCTAGCTGCGAGGTGAGTGTCCGATCCGCCCTTGGATCACTAGTAGTGGGGCTGCCGCTGACCCATCTAGTCCTGGAGAAGAGCTGCCCGAATTTCCAAAGCCAACCCACGCCAACCCAAAGACTGTGAACGTGGAGGGTCGTGCCCCCCCTCGCACTGTACGCGATGCCATATCTGGCATACCGGCAACCGCCAGCTGTCACGTCAATAACTTTAGCCCATTCCCCGAGGGCACCCGACGGTCGACTGTCAACTTGGATTTACCATTGATGTCTACAATCCTTGCTAGTGGCGGCCCTTATGACGTTCATCCAAATGGTCGAAGACCCTTCACCCCGAGAGAGCTCGCATGTCTCCAAACATTTCCCCTCTCCCATTTCTTTTACGGCAGTCCCTTCCAGAAGAAGAAGCAGATTGGAAACGCTGTCCCGCCCATTCTCGCAGAGGCGCTGCTGAGCGAGGTGCGCAAGACTCTCGAGAAAGTGGATCGGTCGAGGAAAAGGAAATCTGGCCAGGAAGATCCGTTCAGGGTTCCGGAAGGCAGCAGCGGAAGGTTGGCTCGTAACCCAATATGCATTGCGGATTGAACCATGATGAGAGAAGTCCGTGCGTGTCGTTAATTGATTTCGGAGGGTCTTTTTTTTGGTTTTTGGTTTTTTCTTTTTTTCTTCTTTCCCCCTTATGCGCATTTTGGTTATTTTCGGATGGGGTGTTTTCATTCTTCTCAATATTTTTACTTGACTACCTTTGTTATGTATACCGGGGCTCCTAGGGAGGAGGATTGGTTATTTATGTTATATCTAGACCGTGCAGGGGTACGGAAATCTGGAGGGATTTTGATGTCTTCTTTTCTTTCCCCTCACTTATCATAGACATAAGGAAACCTTTCCCTCTTGTCTTTTTCAACCCAACGTGGAATTAATTACCCAACAAGTGTTTTATCCCGCAGACAATACCATACCATAGCACCCTCATACGCCAAACTAATACGATATATGTATAACTATCCAGCAGTCCCACCGCCACATTTGGCAGGAATTGGCTCCCTATACCTACCCCCCGGCAAAAAAGTGGTTCGCCGAGCATATTTATTTTTTTAATGCTCGACTACTCCACTGACCCCCGGATTCGAACTCACGATGGTCCCTGTTTCAAATTAGCCGACCAGTTTCCTAAGCCATTAGACCATAGGAACTGGCCGATGATACTCCTTCCCCTCGATCTTTTAAGTGCTTCTTCTTTGGAAAATAGACATTTCTGGCGCTTGATACTTTATCATTGGAGAAATAAACAAGCATCAGGAAGAAGACACAAGGTATCGACACACCAACCAACGGACAATCCCAACTCCAGAAGCATGAAGATAAAAAAACGAAAGAAGAGAGAGGGAGAGAGAAAGAATCACGCATCACATCCCCCCCCGCCCCCCCATCACTTCTTTCTCCCTTCCTCCCTTCTTCATTCGAACCAGACTACGCAACATGAGTCCTATGGGTCCTAATCCCTCTTCTCCTAAACCCCCCACCTCGAGTACGTCGACAAGTCAAGCAAGAGATGATAATGTCAAAAACGCTACAAACACAGCCACCCATCAGCCACACGGTTCCGTTTTTTTCTTCCACCTTGCTTCTCTTTTTTGGAGGGAGGTGAGGTTGCATACCTTGCAACGCCATTGATGATAGCCTTCAAGATACTGGCGATACCATTCACGATAGCCATGAGGGTATTCCCGATTGCGCGAAAGACGGATTTGATCTATTAGTGGTTAGCGATTAGAACGGGAGGGAAGTCGGAGGAGGTGGTGGCGGGCGGGGGGGAGTACACAGGACATTACGGCGCCCATTTTTGCTGCTGTGTAGGTATAGGTAGGTAAGGTAGGTAAGGTAGGTAGGCAGGGGTAGTTTTTTTCTAGTTTCGGATCACGGTAGAGGCAGCCCGTAGTAGTGGTGGTAGTAGTCGATATTCGATAGGGAATAATAAAAAAAGTTAGGATGGTACTTGTGAGTGGAATGTAACTTTACGTAGGATTGAAAAAGGGGGATGAAAATAGGGGAGAAAACTGGGATCAAAAGTCCCGGTCAGGGGTTTATATTCATATTCCCCTTCCCCTTTTCTTTTTCCTTTCTTTTCCCCTCCCGATTACAGGATTATAATAATATGTTGGAAATTCATGTGACGGTTATCATAGAATGGATACCTGCTGTGCCGGTAACTTTTGTATCATGTCAATAATATCTTGATATGGTGGACATGCTGTCATACCCCATGAGTATTATCTGCAGTACGAGTAGAGTACGAGTACTTCTGGGCGGTTATCATAACCCATCACTGATGTTAGAGATCTACCCGTGTGGAAAATGTCGCCTGACGTCAATTGGTGATGTAAGTATGACGTCATGCGGCTCAACTGTGGGGAAGTGTGGAGACGCGGTACCAAGCGTGACAAGGGCAATGTCGCCGATGGGATGGGATCGGTTAGTCTAATGTCGAGCATTGGCAAAAACCCGGTGGCGGCCATCTAGAGTAGATCCTGTTTACTTTGCTGATGCGCTTAAATTTTTTTTTTTTCAGAGATGCGACGTTGGAATAGAACTGTTCCTGTGCCGAACAATAATCGTGCTGGGTTGCTGGAGGTATGATACGATATGATAACGAGCCCATTCACTGTGGTAACGCGGCTAGCACAAGTTGTTTTATGTTTTGATGGGAGATGCAACGATGTTGTTAAACCTGCGCACAGCCTCTAAGCAAACAACTATAATAATAATACAAATTATAATAGTAGAAGTAGGTTCCAAGACATGCACTGTAACAAAATCGCCCATCTCACATAGTTGAGAGAGAAAACTTGATTTAGCACGGGTTGGCTAGGCCCATGCCATCCACCATCATCATCACGTCTTCTTAAATCCACCACAAAAGGATGATAGCACAGTCAGCTAAACCCCTCTTCTATTATCCTGTTACACTTCGTAAATAGTCTACCTATTCTGTTCTAGTGCCGATTCCCACAAAATTTAAACTACCGGTACCTGTCATCATAATACCGGTATCCTAGATTTGTGCATGTGAGATTTCAGGGTTAGGTGTGCCAGCCATATTGAGGGCACCGTATGATATGGACTTTGCCCGTCCGAATTATAAATTTGATATCGCCCGGGTATCGGATTCCAATGACATGGGAAAATCACTTTCCAGAACGGGCATCATGGATAGAAGGAAGGAAGGAAGGAAGAATGTGAGCATCTAGTACATATCACGGGTCCCTCCCGTTTCTTCTTCCCGACGCCCGCGAGTTGATGCGAAGTCACGACGGTATGGTATGTACCTAAAGTTCCTGATGATTGGTACATTTTGAAAAGGAATTTTTTTTATAGCTATGATATGCCTCTCTCACACACCGACCCATGGTAAGGTGGAAACCCTCCCAAAAACTAACCGGGCATCGTGGTTAATTACATACACGCAGTTAAAATCATTCCCCAGCGGGTTATGCAGCCCCAGCCACCATTCCTCGTCATGCTAGACCCGTTACAGATTACGATATGTTGTATATATAGCATCGCTGCGCTGGGGTAAACCATCTTAACAAATCGATGGCAATGATCACACTTTCAGGAACTTATTGGAACCTTCAATTGGTAATAAGCACGCTCCAGGTTCATCACCAACGTGTCGGACACACACACACACACACAAAGCGACTTCAAATCGGAGTTTTGGAGAGATGGGAAAAAAGGAGATATGGCTTTCGATGGAGAGCTATCATGCCGACAATTGAAAAGTAGGACTTTTGCGCATTTCCCCGGCACAAGGGAGGGGAGGTGGTCTCTTTGTCATGGTGTACAGTACAGTAAAAGTTGCGCTTGGCATTTTATGGGTACATACAGGGGCTAGGAATTATCTGGCGTATCCTACCGGTTATTGTATCAACTTTCTTAACGACCTATGGTACCTCCTCCCGTACTGTACAGGAAGAATCCGGCGCGGTGCCGGAACCTCAGAGTTGGGAGCCAAACATACCTTACCTACCTACAGCGCGAACACTTGTGGGGGTTTCAGGTTAGTGGATGCTATAGAAATAAAGAGTCCAAGTTTCTGCGGAGGTTCTTAGAATTGGAGTGTCCTACTTGCTCCTGGACTGGAGTTTGAGGTACCGGTGTCTGTCATGATACCGTAGTGTAAGTCATATACGGTGCATGTACCGTAATCGGCCGTCAGGTGCGCACTAGAGACCACAGTGTGATACCTATAAACCACCTTTGATACGAAATCATTCACGAACAAGACTTAAACCCCGGACACCCCACCATCTGCTATAGGCTACGATACACTTAGTCTTCTGTCGATACTTTAACAACTATAATGATTTACTTGTACAAAACTTGCATCCCTACACCGTACTATACTACAGTATCATGAAAATATATATGTAAAGACCTAACGTACTGTACTGTACTGTACAAACACAGCATAGTACAAGTACGGGACATATACTAACCCCCCACCCACCCATATCAAGAGACTCGATATTTCACATCCCACATCCTCCCCGCCAGTGGCTGCTTGCCGGTTTGGGGGACCAGCCGTTAGGGTATCTGTTTGGATCCTGGCTGGTTGGTTGGCTGTCGGCGAACTGTCATCACATATCCAGTACGATGCCCGCCGTGTTACAGCAACCTTCCAAGCTAGGGCATGGTACAGTATGTCAGTGGAGATGTTCCGAGTGGCTGGTAGATGGGGGGCAGGTGGTAATTGTACTAAACGCGGGATGGGAGGTGTAAGAGGACCTTTGCGCAATTGGACTTCGAAGGGGCTGGTCTAGTGTCCCTTGTAAGGTACCCCTCGCACTCTTTGCGCAAAGGCTCTAATGCCAAGTTAGTATGATGGGGGTTGCTATGGGATTGGAGTTTGTTCTTTTGGAAAGCAGAGCACCGGCAGAGGAATCCGGGTACCACCCGTACGACATACTGTACCGTACTAACTATCAACTATCCCAACAATTCGCCGTTCAAGAACTTTTATTACACCCCTCTCTTGTACTTTATTTCATCCCGCCCACCACCACCATCGGCCTAAACAATCTCAAAAGGATCTCTATCCCTCTCGCTAACCACAACCTCGAACTCCCCCTCCCTCTCCCCCTCGCCTTCCAAAACCTCAGTCAACTTCCCTTTCATAACATCTCTCAGAAAGCCCCTTTCTGTATTTGAATGGAAGCCTATTCTCATCAGCTCTCACTCACTCCCATGGGAAGTTAGGATAATATGAGAGACTCACAAGTAATAAACCCAACCCCCCGCTCCTTCGCCGCGAGCGCGTCATGGTGCGAGAGTTCTCCCGTGAATAGCAGGTCCACGTCGATATTCTTAAGCATAGAAGCGCCGGAACCAGCACATATGGCTATCGTCCGGATTTGTTTATTGCCAGGGGCATTCCCGATCATGACTGCCCTCATTGTCAGCCCATGCAAGCAAGCCGCGGTGCTCGAAAAGGCGGGTGAAAACAAACCATGCTTCAATCCCAAAAACACCTTCACTCTGTCCACGAGCTCCTGAAACTCTTTTGGCTCCTTGAGCGTTATTATGCGGCCCATTCCCGAGCCTTCGTATCCTATCGTCCTCCCACTCCCAATTAGCCCTCTCCCTACCCCTCGATCCCATCTCCACTTTAGGTAGTCAATCAAACAAACCCGGAACGTCGTTGACCCTCTCAATGACCACCCTCTCATTCTCCTCGCCCCTCCCGCCAGAAATCCCGTCCGCCAGCCAATCGTTAACCCCCCCGATTGCAGCATCAACAGCCGTATGCGGAGAGTACACGCTGACACCTTCTTGTGCCAGCTTCAGGAGGCTTTCCTGTTGTGTATTGGCTAGTGTGAGCGACTTTAAAGGGCGGAAGATTATCGGGTCTATATTGAACCGCATTAGTAGAGCCAAGGTAGGTGGTACGTAGTGGAAGGGGGTAAGACGGTAGGCTACTATCACAGAAGACTTTAGTGAGATTGCTTCGTCTGCTACGGCTCTCGTGAGGTCGATTGTTAGGAGGACTCTGTGGGTTTGGGGAGAGGGGCGGTCGGATCGGTCTGGGGCTTCGAGGAGGACTAGTATATTGTCAGTCTTAGTATCGCATTATCGCAGAAAGGTGATAGGACTCACGGCCTGTGTTATCCCAGGTTTTGTCTGCGAGTGCTTGTGGGTAGCTGTAGGTGTCAATAGTGGTGTTCTCTGGTGAGCAATTGTGGAGGCGGGAGCAGGTACAGTTTTTGCACCGCATTGACCACCGTACGAAGAGTTCTCGAGCGGATCATTGCGTTGGCAGACATGGCTGTAGGTGATTCCGGTAGAGTGTAATGGAAAGAATTTCTGGCGTTGAAGGTGGGGGGAGAACGGGTGGTTTTAGTGGGGCAACCCGATGCCATCGGTGATCGCTAGTCAAGCCACATCCGCACAGCTAAGAGAAATGAAGCACAACTTTGAGGGCATGCAGTCAACATTCATGCAGACCACCCCTCAGCTTATTTCTACACCACCACCATCATCCAACAAATATACAGTACTCTACTGCGCTCCAGTGCAAGCACAGCGTAGCATGTGATTTCATTAACTCCCAAGCTCAAACCCCATAAGGAATCCAGCCACAGCATATGTCATCTAAGCAGAAAGTACACAATACTTCTAGCCTCTAAATTACACCCCCAAGTTGAAAGATAATCCATGATATCTATAGAGTTGTACATCCACTCACTCACTCACTCCTTCTTCTCCTCTACGATTCCGTTGATGATCTCGTTTGCAACCGGCTGCTTCCGGACATACTCGACGAACTTCTTGCCATCGTTGAATATCTGTCCGGGCATGGCCATGTTTTGAACCCATCGGGGAATGCTCCCTCCGGCGTCACTCTGCTGTCCGTTAGGACAACGCTCTCCAACAGCAGTAGATAGGACACCACTTACGCACACCCCCGTGAGAATCCCCACCTCCCCATCCTCCAACTCATGTATATATTCAACCGATACGTACTTCCCACGAACATCCGACTTTGACACCATCTCGCCCTCAATCGGCAAAGAGATGACTACAGAAGACCTCCGTCCGTCCTTCTCAGGCAAGTCCTTCGAGATCACACTCGCGAGGAATTCTCGACCGGCAAACGCCTGAATGTGCAAGAACCTACGTACATCTTCCATCCCGCGACCAGAATCAGCCAGAGGAACTAGTAATCAGGCAGGTTGGGGGAGGAATGGTAAGACAAACCCCTAACCAATATCTTCCCTTCAAACTCTTGCATTGCCATTTCTTCGTTCGTATCCTTTGGCCCGTCCAGCCACTCGCTCTCGGCAAGGATCCGCTCATCGATCATGGCGCGGTGGATAAGGTCGTAGTCCACATCAAACTTTATCACCCGTGCGATCCAGGTATCGTTGTCGTGGTGGGTTCGGTAGGTGCTCAGATGGGTATCCGTTTTTAGGGAGGTCCATTTTATGTCTGAAGTAGTGCTTAAAAGAGAAGTTATAAAGGATAGTCCGTCCTCGATGATTTGTTCAAGGAGCGGAGCGGTAAAAGCCTCTCGGGCAACGGGAGCGAGGGCGAGTTTTGGTGCCATGGTTGAAATGGGCCGTGGTGGGAATGGGAGGAAGTGGAGGAAGGAAAGAATGGAAAGAGGGAGGAGGGAAAGAAGGGATACTAGGGGTCACTCAAACAGGAGTAGGCATACCATAACATACCGTGCACCGTATCACCAAAGTCACAGAAGTTAACCAATTGAGCTCACCTATTCCCTACATGGAACACACATACTGTATCAGTATGATACAGTTTCTCTATCGTTGACTTGCGTCCGAACCCAACCCACCATACCCAAATGGTAGAAATAACAACCGTGGTCTTTAGTTTACACACAGCAACCAATCGGACACTCAAGCGAATCAGGAGAATGTCGTGCAGCGCCTTACCGCTCATCGACCATGGTAACAATGCACAGCATTCGTTGAATCCGTGAGCGCCAGTTGAGCGAGTGTGTGTGAACCCCGAAATCCCATCACCTTCCTTTCCCGTCGGGTTTGGGTCTTCCTTCGCCTTCCCCACATTAACTTAGTTAGGGCTGGCTCCTGACCCAATCTCATCTTACCGAAGTGATCTTAGATCTAGCTTGGCGCACTAAGAATTTTGACGAAGAGATTGGGTTCTTGACTTCCGATTTCCACCTTTACTTTTTCTCCCTTCATGACCACAACGACAGCCAGAAACAAAAGGTTGCTCTTTTTTCTTTTGTTTGCTATCGTACCACAGGACGAATTGAAGGGGAACTCCAAACCTTCGTTTTTCGTCCAATTCAGTCTGTTCACCTCTTCAATTCCCCTCCTCATATCATAATTAACGAATGAACGACAAACACACGACCAATGAACCTTCCACCGATATTCTATAACCGAGAAATTTAAAAGCGGAAGAAGCAAAAAAGCAAAGCCAAAAAAATGGGTTTCGTAAACCCTGGCCGCTCCTCAACCAGGTTGAACAGAACGTTCGGAAAACGTCACAACAACCGCCCTCCTTCACCCCGCCCTCAAAAAATTCGAAAAACACTCTCGTCCCGTTCCTCCTCCTCCTACTCCAGTTCATCGTTATCAGCAACCCCCTCGCCAAACCCCTCCATATCCCCATCACCCCCACCATTAACCCGCAATCCCCCAACCCTACAAACCCTCCCAGCAGAACTCCTCCAGCGCATCTTTCTCTTCAGCAAGAACCCGCAACTCCCCGCAACAACTCTCCACCTCACACGCTCCCTCTCCGCCCCGATCCTAAAGCACGAGTACATCCGGATACACTATGGCTTACACATTCCCCCGGAACTCCTCCTCCGTCGCTTCTTCACCGCTCGATTCCTGCGCGACCACGAGAGGCGGTACCAATCCACGCTAAAATTCGCACCTGACACATTCCTCTCCCCGCACCGGTATTCCATTGAGGTGCTGCACTTACTACTCTCCCGCGGGGCAGCCTTGTCGGTGGAGGACTCGGACGAGTGGACCGCTGTGCTCAGGGAGGGCATACAGGAGGCGGACTTGAAGTTTGTCAAGGCTTTACTGAAGGAGGCGGGGGTGAAGCCCGATGAGGAATGTCTGGGGTTAGCGATTGAGCAGGGGTGGGTGGAGGGGATGGAGGCCCTGGTTGAGAAGGGCGGGGTCGGATTGGGTGGGCGGGGTGTTTGGGAGAAAGCCCTTGAGGCGGGGGAGAATGGGAGGGGCGCCGGATTGGAGTTTTTGTTGGAGAGAGGGTGCCCGCCCGCCGGGCTGTTGGGGAGGGTTGGGGAGATTGTTGGCGGGTTGAAGCTATAACCGGGAGTCAAGAGGGGGAAAAGGTTCTGATTGCTTTGCTTTGCTGTACCTTCTTGCACATTTTAGGGATGTTCTTGTGGATGCCTTGTTCATATATCATGCTTTACTTTCTCCTGTACATTCTAGGGACCGGCGGCGGGGATAAGTATAAATGGTTGCATGGAAAATCACTCGCATAGGTAGAGGATACGCCATCTCTTGATTACGCTTCTCTTGTTTCTGTTTTCAAGGTTTACTTTGCTGTATCATAACCTTTGTTTTTTTCGGCTACACAAACAAATAAAAAGTTTCTCTCATTGACACGCTTTATCTCACCTCATGCATCACACCCCAACCCCTCCTTCAATACTCATACATTAACTCAACCTATCCACCCACCGAACCGCCTGCAGCAAATAATCACCAAACCTAGCCTACTATACTCCCAATACAGTATGACAACCCATCCAACGGAGGGAAGAAGGGGGGAAAGGGAAAAAGCCCAAAATAATAGGAGATATGAAGAGAATTGTAAATTTCCCAAACAAAACCAATCAAACCGACTCTGCCCCGCCCCGACAAGGACGGCATTGCTAACAACTGCGATTGGCAAGGATAGGCAGGGATGAGGCAATCTACGTAATAATGCACTCCCCATTTTCCTTATTCTTAACATGCGACCTGGACAGCCTTTCCCGGGACTTCTGCACTGCTGCGCCGCCCTTCTTGAGCTCGTTCAGGCGTTGGCGGGCTTTTTCGTGGTTTTGGCCTATTATCCCCATCAGTCAATCAACCGCCCGCCCACCTCTAGCAGAAAGAAAAAAACATTGGCGGTGAGGAAGGGGATAACCTACTAGCAGCTTTATAATACCACCTCTTGGCCTCATCCAAGCTCGCCACCACACCGATACCGACTTCGGTGTAGTAGCCGAGAGCGTACTCCGCGTTTCCCAGGCCCTTCTCCGCTGCTTTGCGCGCCCATAGGTACGCCTCGGTGTCGGACTGCAGGATTACGCCGTCGGCGCCAGTGAGGTACCACCCGCTCAGGGCGAGCGCACTCTCTTCTTCGTTCTGCATTGCTGCGCGGCTATACCAGGATATGCTCTGGTGGGGATCGATCGGGCAGCCCATGGTGCCATATTCGAAGGCACAGCCGACGCGGAATTGCGAGGGGGGGTAATTGAGCTCTGCGGCTTTCATAAAGAGTTCACGGGAGTAGGAGATGTCGGGGATGATGTTATCATTGGATTCAGATTCATAGATTAAGCCCTGTGGAGGTGTTAGTTTAGTATTGAAGTGTTTGGATCAGAAAGGACTCACAAGCTGATGGAGAGCATGGGGATTGTTCTCATCCGCTTGATCAGCAGCCCTCTTGAGCCAGTTGATGGCATCCCGTGGGTTCTTGGTCTGGCCTAGCAGTCCCTTCAACTGAATCATGCCAAGCTTGTACATGGCGGCGGTATCCCCTAGCGCGGCTGCCTTCTTGTACCATGTAATTGACTTGAGTGGGTCTTTCCGAACTCCTGCTCCGAGCTCGCAGCAAACTAGACCGATCACTATTAGCCCATGCCCTGGCACCACATGTCATTAATAATGGTATGTCATACCAGCAGTGCGATAAGCCGATGGTCCATGATTTAGCTTTGCCGCGGATTGATACAAGTTGAATGCGCGCTCGTGGTCAACCTGCAATCCGAGCAAGCCCTCCCAGTAGCATTCTGCTAGGTAGAACATCGCGTCGGGGTATGGGTGCGACTTCAAACATCTAGTCAGTCAGGTACCAAAACAATTAGGCTCAATACACCAACCGAATTGCACAACTTCTTGACAATCTTGTGTGCGTCGAATATGTAATTCTCCCTATTCTTCTTGGCTGTCCTAGCATCCGCCCGGCCGCCCTCGTCTGCAAGCGCTGAAGCCGCCTCGACCATCTTCTTCGCAAGCATCAATTGAAGCTTCGGGTCCCCCGGATTGGCCTTGGCGTTCTGGTGCAGCCGGTTCAACTCAAGCGCAGTAATAGGACCTGGTTGTTGAATGGACTGCCGTGATATGGTGCTGCCACGGTCGGGTGAATACTGCCGTACGGGTGGAGGATGATTCTTCCACCCCGTAGGCTGATCCTGCATCAGCCCCGGACGAACCGGCGGAGGGTGAGCTGGGAGGAAATCCCCACTGTACCTAGGACCAGCCGTATCCGAAATCACGTTAGGAGGCGGTGCGGGGTGGTGAGGAAGTGAGTCGCCCGTCGCGCCCGACTGCGCAGACTGGGTCCTTGGAGGATACTGGTTCCGCGGTGGTGACATCCGCTTTGGAGGTGATGGCCCTCGCATTTGCTGTGATGGCGCAGGTGATCCAACCCTTAGAGCCATTGGGATATTGGATTGAGGAGGCGGAGGGGGGAACCCATTCGCTGTCAGCACTGGTGGAGAATCCTCGGGCGTATCTCCCGGCATCTCAACAGCGCCGTCATACGACCCAGGATTGTGTGGGTTTCCATTGGCCTCGCTATAGCCATTAGGCAGGGGTGGCGGAGGTCCAGTCGCTGCTCTAGACTCTCCACGCAAATCAGGCTGCGATCTACTACGATAGGCCTGTTGAGCGAAACCCTGAGGCTCATCCGTATAACCATCTTGATAGGCTGGTCTTTGATACTCGAAGGAGGTGCCATTCCTCTCGTATTGCGCTGGTTCCTCATGATATGCGTTTGCTTGATACTGCTGACCATAACTCTCCCCGGTATAATCAGCGTCATAATAGGAATCCAATATCGGACCAAGACTCTCCCTATTATGAGAATCATTTGGTCTCTGCGGCGGATATTCCTCGTACGCCGGCCGTGGAGGATACGCGCGAGGACTCGAAAAGTTCACTGCAGCCGCATGTCGTTGGGGGTTATACGCTGTATACTGTGGCTCCGCTTGGGGTAGCACGTGCTGTGGGAGTGGGCGCTGTGTATTCGCAGGCATGGTCATACTCCTTTGTGGTGGCCCAAAGGCAGGGTCCTGAGGTGGCACTTCCTCATAATGCGCATTTTGTGATGGATACGCCTCGGTCCATCCCTGGTCGTAACGGTCTTCGCCAGGTGGAGGTCCTCTACTTGCCATCGGCATCGGCATGTTCCCGCGGGGAGGAGGCATTCTCTGATGCACAGGTGGTGGCCCTCTCATTCCAGGCGGAGGCCCCCTCATGCCCAGGGGCAGGGGTCCGCGATAATCTAGCCCTCCCCCTCCCTGATAGCCAGGGGATGGTCTTCCCCTACCCATTCTATCCGACGTAGTCTGCGACCTAGGCATCGCTCCCCCACGTCCAGGTGGAGGAGGGCCGCGCTGTCGCATTTGAGGCAGTGGAGGGCCATCGTTGTTCAAGTTCATTGCAAGCATCGACTCGTCTATAGGTAGAGTTCCGGGTGGTACTGGGTCGCGACGCCTCATCGATCCTCCTCCGAAGGATGGGAAAGGACTATCCGAATTGGAAATCATACCTGGCGATGGAGGCGGACGTTCTAAAGCACAGGTAGGGGTAAGAATAGCGCACACCCAGAAACAGTCCATCCAATACGGAGCCAAAAGCCAAAATCTCACCTCTCTCACTCCCTCCCCGCCTATAAGCTAAACTCATCCCAGGTTGGCTCGCGTATCTATTCAAACCCGGTTGAGGAGGTGGCTGTCCTCGACCACCGTGCGGTTGTGCATATTGTTGACCTTGACCTTCATAATAATCCCCCGGGTACCCCCTCTGCGGCGGATACTGTCCTTCATACGCCATTCCGCGCTTCGTCAAATTCTCCACAAGTCCCGTATTAAGTAGCGGCGCAGCCTTGTCGTCGTGGTCGCCGTCGTTAAAGTAAAGCAACTGCTGGAAAGTAAAAAGGAAGGTATGCTACTCGCCAATTCAAAATTCTATTTCTCTGTACCCGTTGCGATTATTATTTTTTCTTTTCTTTTTCTTTTTCTTTTTTTCTCTCCCTTTTCGTTTTTCTCCTCCCCTGTCCAGTTATGTATGCTTCGTGAGGCCTATTGTAGAGTATGTTCACGTCACGATGGACGGATGAATCAACAAGGTCCTTTCTTACCCCCGCCCCTCAATCACTAGCGAGGGAAATAGCACCGGCACTCGAGCACAAGTAAAGCCAGCTCAGCGCAGCCAGTGAGTCGGACGCGCAGATACGACTCCAAAGGGAAGAACCGGACGAGGGGACCAATGTAAAAAAAAACCAAAGCGGACAGTGGATGAGCCGAAGCCGAACTTTCAAAGGAAAGGTAAATTTCAGCGGTTAGTGGTTTTTCTTGTTCTTTTTTTTTCTGGGTAAACCGCAATCTAGATTGACAGGACGTTGTGAGGGTTTTTCTGCGTTTTCCGCTGCCAAACCTCTCCCCCTCCTCTCCGGGACAAGCCAGGTCTCGGTTAGAGTGGATAAGTAAATGTTAGCAAGCGGTACCTGATTCTCTATGTCGGGTCCGTTCCCTTCCTCTTTCTCCTTGTGGTCTTCTCCTCAGTTCCCTTTTAAAGTAGGGTGCCTTGCATGAGGGGAGGGGAGTTACGGTACGAGGCTAGCCAACCAATGAGCCCGTCAATTACTGGTCATAGAAAAGAGAGGGGAAGGGGCTAACAGCGCCTTCTTGACCTCCTCTTCCACTCCACACCGCGCATCCAAAAGGCCCGTCCTATGCTCCGTGCCCGCTGATCAGTACTGCTCCAGGGGCTTGGGCACGGTACGGGCGAGCGCGGTGAGGTAGGTCGTTAATAGAAACCTATAATAAGGAGGGAGAGAAGCCCAGAGAAAGAAATGATCAATCGGGACAACTGGGAGAATACAATACAGCACGCCGACATACCGGTGGTGCAGGTACAGTATCATACTCTCTACCCTGCGCTTTCTCCACTCGCACTGTTCCTCGTGCTCCTCAACCTGTATGATATCGTGCTGTGAGCAGCAACGTTCTATTCTTACCAGCTCTCTACCCCTTGACCTAGCACCGGTCATCGCGGCAGGCGTGGCGCCGGCACTGTCAATAGGGTAACAACCTCCAACAACAACTCGACGCAGCAGGACCAATACATTCCTCTACTGTAACCTAGAAAGAGCTCTACAGCACCAGTGCCAGTGCAGTAGGCTATCGGTATTCCTCTTGTTCCTCCACAGGGAGGGCAGGCCACCGGCACTCGACCGCACATTATCCAATACCAAGGGCATCGACCCTACGAATATGAGGAATAATTTGCAAAGGTTTAAAGATAATAGGCTGCGACTCAAGCATGTGGAAATGGAAAAGGATGCGTCAATCAAAAATGATCACACTCCACACTCCCTATCCAGCCGAGCGCCTAATTGAACTGCTGTGCTGGTATGATACATACTGTTTTCAGCTCTCGCTTCCCCACACAAAAATACATTTGACAAGAGCGATAAGCACTTCACTAGCCACCGCCAGTCGTTATCCTCTGTGGCGTTGTAGCGTATCAAATTTATTCCAAGGCCCTTTTCAACGTCAAAGGTGACCGACGATCCTCTTGGCCCCTCCATCCGTTCATTCATCCCTTCCTCCGCTACCCTTAGACCCCGCCAGACAACTACCGGTAAACGAAACACACACACCCCGACTGACCAACGAGGAAACGAAACCAAGGAACGAAGACTGCGGCAAATACTGTGACGAAAATATATATGTAGGTATAAAAAATGCGCGCGGCAGCATATGTCAAGATGTTCGTAGCGTAAGTTTCCCCACCTCCAATTGAACGAACACAGGGAACCCTGAAGCGCGCGAAGCTAACACCAATCAGGGGTGCAGTCTGCTGCATCGGTGGTCCCGCCTTGGTGCGCTACGTAACCCCCGACCCGGACGAACTCTTCAAAGTATATAATATGACATCCTTCCTTCCCCTCGCACCACCTACTAACGACCCCACCAGCGCTATAACCCAGAACTCCAAAGGAAAACTCTAGAAATGCGCGAAGAGCGGGAGAGAAGGAACAACGAGTTTATGGAGAAACTACGCGAGTACTCCAAGAGCGATAAACCGATCTGGGTGGTCGCCGCGGAGGAAGAGAAGAAGCAGAGGATTGCGGAGAGGGCTGAGAGGAAGAGGATTAGGGATGAGTTGGAGAGGCAGAGGCAGGAGATTTTGGAGGAGCAATTGAGTGGGAAATAGGTTGGGGATGTCCATCCAGGTTGCGTATACGTATGGGAGGTTTGGGGGGAGGTTTCTCTGTATATTCATTCTTTCTCTTTTTTTTCCCACCTAGATTGGCGAATTCTCTCCTTAAATCGGCAGAAGGCAATCAACTAGAGTATTTTGGAAGCCTGGAACCACTGCGCGATGGGCCCAACATTTACGGGCAAGCCACTCTATGGTCATGAGGATTTGCACTCCCCCGCCCCCTCCCTATCGCCCATATATCGAAACTCTGCTCCCCAGCATATCGACATCCCTCGCACTTCAAAAAATATGAATATAAAAATGACCAACCCTTCTCTCCTGATAAGTGCCTCAACCCACTTAACCACAAAACCACTAACCCCCCAATATAAATCTAGTCCGCCACTCACTCACTCACTCACTCATTCACTCATTCACTCATTCACGCACTCAAACAGCACCGTACCCCCACTAGAGCCAGTCGCAAACACCCCCCATCTAGCACCCAAGTCACACACTACCGACAAATAAATCAACCCCACGAAAGGTAAAAGAAAAGGAAGAAAAGCAAAAAGTATGCTGAACCATGGATTTCTCGGAACAAGCGCTCGACTATACCAAGGCCGGGTACTGCTGTAAGGTTGGGAGGAAGGGAGGGTATCTAGGGCACAGCAGTAGATGGTGAGTAAGTAATGCAGAGCCAAACACAATATGGAAATACGAAGGAGCGCATTCGCACCAGAAATATGGAAGTGATTATCCAGGATAGTATACTAGCATGTTATACCACGACGACCATTGCTATTACCATGCATATGCGGGCCTTCCCCGCAGGTTATAATGTAACACAAGCGGGTATAGTACTCAATCACCACAATTTAGACTTTACATCTACTGTAGTCCAGCCCACCTCTATAATCTGCTGTTCTGGAAGTTGAAAACTATCTCCCTCCTCCACCTCCACCTGCAAAGCAAACTGAGTATCTCTATCAAATACAACCCTTCCTCTACCAGCATCTTCTGAACTAATTGCACTACACTATACTACAGTCAGTGTATTCCACACCCTGAAACTCAATACAGAGTATGGCAGCAACCTCATTTATCAAACACTATCTCCACCTTTCACTAAGTTCTTCTTCTGACCTTTCAGAAGTGAGTGCAAGTGGTATTAGTATCGTAATTCAAGTTTTGAGATTCAACTGTGGCATGGAGAGTAACTTAAGTAGGAAGGCACACAGGTACTAGAGAAGAATCTACTATATATCAATGTTGACTGTAGTATTATCATATATGCTGTGTAGTATTCATATTCATGACCGTTATAGTTGAAGTAATTAATAAGTTAATAAATAGTAGGAGTCATGAGATATCACAGGAAGCAGGTGGTACATGCAGGATGCTAGTCTAGGTTCAATTAAAGTGATAGGAGAAAGCTCAACTCAGTAACTATTATTTAAATAGTATTGTAGTAGTGATAGCGGGCGTTGATTTCCACCAGTTTTTTGTTGTTCAGGGTATCATATGAGGTGCTATGCCTATCAGACAAGAAGAAGCAAGATCTCTCAAGGCCAATGTGATAGCAGTAATCACAATATGAGTAAATATAGACTGAAGAGTATTCATAAATGTCATAAATTATAAGTAACATAAGGTATAACATTTAGCTACTATCCTGTTTAACGCTACAAAAAGAACCTCAGAGAGCAAATCTAATAAATCCACATTTTCCCTTCTTTCAATTATAAAGTATGATATCCACATACTAAGAGTGAAATAGCAAAACATTTTTCTAACTACTAGCTTAAAGACAAAAACAAGCTCAGATACTATGAAGGGATAAAGAAAGAAAGAGATTTTACTTTTACAAGCAGAATTGATCCTAATTTCCATGAAAAAATCTCTTACACATTGTCAAAACCATCTATTTAGTCTGTTATCCAACCTGTTCTTAAAATAGATGTCATATCCTAGTTTCCCCAAAATTGCAACAATCTGCTAAATGTTAGAAATATACAACAAATCGTATAGAATATTTAAATTATACTGATATAATTAAGATTCAGGCTGTAATGAAAAACATTCCCTTGACGTTTTGTATCTTTTTATTATCAATTAGTAATCCTCCCTGAGTTCAAAATTCAGAATATATTATAGTATCCAATGAAAACCAGTATAGTATTCATTAAGTTTGTGTAGTATTCCGTAATTGTTTTTCGATAGTCTCTCCCAAGGTATCAATCTTCTCAGCAAGCTTATCAAACCTGCTATCCACTCTATCAAACTAGTTTTGGATGTTTTGGAACCTGTCTCCAAATCTGCTTTTAATAGAGTGAATATATTACTGAAACTTGTTTCAGAATTATTGCACCTGCTGTCAATATTGGTCTTTATTTTCTTGAAACTACTGACAATAGTATCTTTATTTCAATATAGTGAAGGATAAATTTAGAATTCATCTCCTTCATGAGATAAGATAGTTTGGTCTTTAGTTTTGCAAAGTTCTCTCATGTAATCATGAGTTTGTCTCAAGATAATTTTTCCTCCTATCACCTTCATTCTTAGTTTTCATCTCTTTATCCCCCTTTTCAACTCATTTTACCTGCCTTCCAAGACTGAAAACAACTGAATTGATAGAGTTATCAGACTTATCAACATTCTAATAGATTTTAGTAAGACTTTTAAGACCTGATGCTCTTATTCAAACTAATATAGTAATTTGGAATCAGATTATACCTTTTTCATTTCAAAATAGCTATAAATGAGTTGATGGGTAGTATGAGTATAAGAAAAGTGCATGTACCAAAGATATGCCTGATTGTGCGAGATTTGCTCTGAATATTTATTTCAGAATTAAAGTCAGTTAATTGAGTATTGATCTCAAGGTACTTCTCCCAAGTAACAAAGGCGTAAGTCTTAACATAGTTTGTTTCTATCAAATAGAATAATGAAACTTCATCAATTTGCTTTTGCTAAGCAAACAGGTCAGTAAAGTATATTCAGATTATTAGTTCATCAATATTTTATTTGGAGAATCTGAAATTTGTAGTAGCTGGTTCCAATATAGAGATAAGTGCTGTTAGTTATGAAGTGAGAACTAGTACCTGTAAGGTAGATAGTAGGCTTGAAAGATATGATTGTTAGCCGAGAAATAGTGAAGTTAATAAAGTTGTTGAAAGATAGGTAATAAAGATAATGAGCTTGTTAGAAGAGAAATAACAAATATGATAAATTTATTACAGAAGAGGTGGAAAAACAACCAATTTTTTTTTCTAGTGGGTGTTTATACTTGCAATATAATAATATTTGTAAAACAAACTTGAACTACTAACATGGGGGAGGGGTCAACGAACAGGGGGGGCTCAACGAACAGCCCAAACAAAATCGCAGCTTACTAAGTCATTTTTAGTCGAGTGTTCG
>Ga0307513_10001169_pt1 | contig 38032 bp, 29 predicted proteins | sample 15_EM_MG_FD_202174 | JGI IMG/M metagenome (GOLD analysis project Ga0307513, IMG submission 202174) | Populus trichocarpa ectomycorrhiza microbial communities from riparian zone in the Pacific Northwest, United States - 15_EM | ecosystem: Host-associated > Plants > Roots > Unclassified | place...
CAGGCGCTCGATCGCCTGGTGCGCGATCCGGGCCACGGGCCGCTCGCACGCGCCGCCGCCGCGGCCGGCCACCGCGCCGCGCGCCACGTCACGCCGGGCCTGGTCGCCGCGCTCGCCGACGACAGCGGCGGCGTCCGCGTCGAGGCCGCGGCGGCGCTCGCGATCCTGTCGCGGCGCTAGTCGCTAGAGCTTGCCCCGGGAAACCCTCCACGAGCCATCCGATCGTTGTCGTTGACGTTGACCTGGTCGTGGTCGTGGACCTTGACGGCGACGGCGGCGTGGACCTGGTCGGGGGATGCTCTCCCCCGCCATCTGATTCCAAGGCCCTTCGCGCCGTAGCCCTACATCGCGCGGCCGGGCGGCCGAAGCAGTGTCCATGTCCATTTCCGGAACCGGCCTCGACGGCACGAACCCAGTCGCCGTGCGCGTCCAGAAGATCGCCCAGGATCAGCAGAAACGCGAAGGCGAGCAAGCCGTCCAGCTGATCGAGAAGTCGACGCCGCCGGTCGGGCTCCATGGCGAAGGCGCACACGTGAACACGTACGCGTAGTCGCGCGGCGCCGCGGCTCGCTCGATCGCAGCCGATGGTGTAATACTGCCGGCGGGCGGCTCCGGCTGTGCTTCTTTCTCGGAGACGGTAGCGCATCCACTCTCCGCCCATCTCTTGATGTGATGGACCCGATCCGTACGCTCCTGCTGGCGCGAACTCACACGGTCGTGCTCGACCCGGATCGCGTCGCGAGCGCAGCGACCCGACCGACGCGCGACGTCGACCTCGACAAGTTCGAGGACGAGATCGCGCAGCTGGGCTACGTGATGAGCCTCGATCTGGCGATGACGATCCGCCGCCTGCCCCATCAGGCGATCGCCGAGCTGCGGAGCTGGGTCATCGCGACGCTCGCCGGCTCGCTGGGCTCGAACCGGCCGCACGTGCCGCTGGCGCGGGTCGCGCCCGTCACGTCGATCGCGCACACCGGGGACGCGCCGTCGATCTACCTGCGCCGGATGCTGACCTGGCTGGCGACCCGCGCGGCGCAGCCCTGTCCGTGGTGCGGACAGATCAAGCCGGTCGGCGCGCTCGATCCGTGCGGCCACCTGGTGTGCCGATCGTGCTGGGACGGCGGCACCTACGCGGGCTGCCCGATCTGCCACCGCCGGATCGCGGTCGGCGACCCGTTCGTGCGGCCGGCGCCGGCCAGCGACGGCGTCACGCACCACGACGGCGAGCTCCGGCTGATCCACCTCGGCTTCGATCTGATCGGCGCGGCGCGCGCGCGGTTCGAAGGCCTGACCACGCGGGCCGCGCTGCTGTCGGTCGACGACCGCGCCGAGCTCGAGGGCGTGATCGACGCGATGGGCCCCAAGGCGGTGCACTGGTTGCCGATCCACATCCCGGCGCGCGAGACCATGGCGGTCGTGCTCGCGCGGCTGTGGATGGTCGCGCCGGATCGCGCGGCGATGGTCGCCGCCACCCGCGCGCACCTGACGACCGCGACCGACGTGCTGCGCGTCGCCGCGGTGCTGCTCGGCGGCAACCCCGCCCTGGTCGAGCCGATGCGGCTGGGCTCGCTCGGCCGCGGCATGCGGCGCGCGCTGCTCGACGCGATCGACCACCTCGAGCCCGATCAGGCGATCGAGGACATGTGGCGGCGCCGCGGGCTGTGGAAGCGGATCGGCGAGCGCCTGCACCCCTACGAGTTCGCCCAGCGGCTGCCGTTCGCGACGCTGGCGTTCGCGGCGCTGCGCCGGACCCGGCTCGACGGCGCGACGTTCGGCACCGCGATGCGCTCCGAGGCGCGCGGCGTCACCACGCTGCGGCTGGCCGGCGATCAGCTGCGCGTCACGCCGTGGGCCGGCGCGGTCGAGGAGCACCTGCGCGCCGGCGACGCCCGCGCCGCGGTCGAGCGACTCGCCCAGCGCCCGACCGAGCTGCTGCGCCGGGTCGATCACCTCGTCCGCGTCGCGCAGGCCCGCCAGCCCGACGCGCTCGCCGCGGTGATCGCCGCGGTCGAGGTCGCCGCCGCGCGCGCCGCGCCCGCGCAGCTGCTCGGCCTGGCCTCGCACGTCGCGCACCGCACCGCGCCGTGGCCGCGCCGCGTGGTGTTCCCGCGCGGCGAGGTGCTCCGCGCGTGGGGCCTCGCCGACCGCCGCGCGGCGCTGCGCGGCGACGCGATCGGCGCGCTGGTCGCCGTGATGCGCGCCGAGCTGGTCGGACGCGCGGCGGCGCGGCGCAACTTCGCGCGCGCGGTGATCGATCGCGCGCTGGGCGATCTGCACGTCCCGATCGGCGAGCGCCTGGCGTCGAAGACCCGGTTCGCGTGGCCGCGTGGCAGCGAGCTCGCGCTGCCCGCCGGCCGCGAGCCGGTCCGGCTGTTCCTGCACTGGGAGGCGCCGCCCGCCACCCGCGTCGATCTCGATCTGTCGCTCGCGCTGTTCGACGCCGCGTGGCGCCACCTGGCGACCTGCGACGACGCCCACCTCGTGGTCGGCGATCGCGCCGCGGTGCACTCCGGCGACGCCGCCGCCGCGCCGGCGCTCGGCGCGACCGAGCACATCGATCTCGATCTCGATCGCCTGCACGCGCTGGGCGCGCGCCACGCCGTGCTGACGGTGTTCGGCAACGGCGCGATGGCGTTCGATCGCCTGACCTGCGGGTTCGCCGGCGTGATGCGGCGGCCGCGCGACGGCGAGCCGTTCGATCCGCGCGCCGTCGCCCAGCGCTTCGATCTGCGCGGCCGCTCGCCGATCACCGTGCCGCTCGCGCTCGATCTCGCGGCGCGCCGGCTGCGCTGGATCGACGTCCACATCACCGGGCGCGGTGCGATCCAGCACACCGGCGGCTACCGCGCGGCGCTCGCGCACCTCGGCCGCGACTTCGCCGACCTCGCCGCCAGCGGCGCGCGGCCGACGCTGTGGGACATCGCCGCGATCCACGCGGTCGCGCGCGCCAACATCGTCTACGTGCGCGACCGCACCGGCGCGATCGCCGCGTACCGGCGGCGCGACCACGAGCAGGTGCTCGCCCGCCTCGCCCGGGTCGACGCCGGCGACGATCCCGACGGCGTGATCGACGAGCTGCCGCCGGCCAACGCGCCGACCTGGTTCGCGCTGCTGCGCGACGACATCGCGCTGCCCGCCGGCAGCGCCGGCTACGTGCTCGACCCGCGCTCGGTCAACCAGGCCGACCGGATGTCCGCCGCCGACCTGCTGGGCGACCTGGCGCGCTGATCGCTCTCGAACCTCGCCGCCCACGGCCGAACCAGCAGAGGTGAAGCCCGGCAATCTCCCTCGACCCAAGCCGATCGCCGCCGACCTGCTGCGCGACCTGTCGTTTGGGGATGGCTGGCTGACGCTCGTGTTGGCGACAACCTTGGAACAGACGCAGCACGTTCCCTAGCGTCATCAGCTCGGTCGCCCTCCAGATGGGCAGGTCGCTGCTCGACGTGTACTTGGTCCGGACATGTCGAACGAACGGCTGGTCGCTGCTGCGGCCGACCTGCGGCCGTACGGATGGCGAGCAGGGTATGCTCCGTCACGCCTGTCGGGCGCCGACGCGTTCGCACAGCGCCAACTTCACTGCTTTCCTTGCATCTCGGCAAGCGCCCGGCCCAACGCATCCATTGCGCGCTTCGCCGCATCCGCCTCGCCACGCGCCGCCAGAACGTCGGTCAATTGGCCCAGTTGGCCCGCCGTCACGCCGACCCGCATGCTGGCGGCCATGTGCGAGCGCAGCTGTGGCTCTACGCCTGGCGTGGCGGCCAACGCGCCGACCGTCGCCAGCTCGCGGCTCTGCCAGTCGAGGTTGTCGCGCTCGAAGATGTCGCCAAATAGGTGAGCCTGCAAATACTGATTGATGACCGGAGCGAAGTCGAAGAGCGGACCCTGAACCGGCACGCCGGAGATCTTCGTCTGGTTGGCCGTTCCAAGCACGACAAGCGCTTCACCAGTGGGGGTCGCGCGGCTGGGCTCGCGCCCGGGTGCGTCCTGGATGCCACGCTGCTTGCGTGCCTCCAGCACCTTCATCAGCTCGCCCAGCGCATTCAGGCTGCGTGGGAAGCCGACGTAGGCGTAGAGCTGTACCAGGATCTCCTTGCTCTCGCTGATGGTGAGCCCTGCGTCCAGCCCCTCGTTCAACGCAGCATTGAGCTTCGGCATGTTGCTCGTCGCCATGAACGCCGCGATCTGCGGAATAGCCTGTTGTCTGGCGGAGAGCGGTTGTTCGTTCGTCACCGCCTCGTGCCCCCCGGGAGCCACAGGGCCGCCGGCGTTGTATTGTTCATCCGTCACCTTCTCTAGCCACGTCACGCTCTTGCCGTCCACGGAACCCGTCACGGCCAGGTGGGTCATCGTGGCTGTCGGCGAGCCGCCGTGCCAGTGCTTGACCCCGGGCGGACACCACACCACGTCGCCGGCTCGGATCTGCTGCACCTGCTTGCCCCATTCCTGCGTGAGGCCCACGCCCGATGTCACGACCAGCCGCTGCCCCGCGGGATGGATATGCCAGGCGGAGCGGGCACCAGGCTCGAACGTCACGTAGGCGCCGGCGGCATGGATGCGCGCGTCGAGGGGGAACAGCGGATCGACGCGCGCCCGTCCCGTGAAGTGATCCATCGGTGCGGCGGTGGGCGCCTGGGTACCTGCGCGCGTGATCTGCTGGCCCACCGCCGGGGGCGTCATGACGCCAGGCTGACTGCCTGCGCACGCAGCGATGGACGCCGCAAACATGGCGACGACGCCGGCCTGACCTGGCACCGTTCGCGACTTCGGAGGGTTCACTGCGCCGACTCCAGCTCGGGTGTCGTTCATGGCCGTCCGCCCCCATCGAGATGTTTGTCCGCCAGGAATTCCGACAGCAGATTTGCGATCTCGAGGTTGTTCGTGTCAGAAAACGCGAAGTGCGTATTGCCCCGGATCCCGAGGTCCGGAAGATGAACGACCGTGACGTCGCCGCCATGCCGGTTGATCGCGTCCCGCCAGAGCCGCGCCATCGCCAGCCGAACGCGCCAGTTGTCCTGGCCGGGGTTCGACGACGGCTCGGTGGGGATATTGTCCCCGAAGTAGATCACGATCGGGATCTTCGTCAGCGCCACGAACCGCTCGAGAGGGACGCCGACAGGCTCGAGCGGCCCTGTGAGGCTGGGCATCGCGGCGGGCAACTCGCCCTCTGGAAACACGAAGCCGCTGCCAGGCTCGTACGAAACGACGGCGCGGACCTTGGGCGATGCCATTGCGGTGAGCCAGCCCGGGCCGCCACCTTGTGAGTGCGTCACGAGGACGCCAGCACCGATCTTCTCGAACAGCGCCGCCACCGCGCGTGCGTTCAGCTCCGCGTCAAACGGCCCCGTGTTCGGCGTCATCGAACGGAAGAACTGGTTGAGCGCCTCGGGATCATGCGAGAACTGCGCGTTCGGGAAATAGTCCGGCCAGACCCCGAACCGAAACATGCCGAACCAGACCTGGTCGTCGGTTGTCGCCGGAATCGTCGAAGCAACCGTGCTTCGTCCTGCGTCGCCGCGCCGTGGCTGATCGAGCAGGTAAACCGAGAACCGCCGGCGCAGAAAGAGGGTTTGAAAGCCTTCCCGCCCGTCGGGCGTCGTCTCCCACGTCTTCGAGAACTGTCCCGCGCCGTGCCAGAACACGAGCGGCAACGGGCGAGCGTCGACCGGGACCTGATAGAACACCCGTGCGTGGTCACCGTGGAGCGTTCCACCCGCAGGGGATGGGTGGAGGGGATCGAAAGCACCCGGGCTGGTCACGACCGTTCCGCCGACCGCAAAGCTGCCTTGCTCCTTGAGCATCAGCGCCGAACCTGCGGACGTCGTTACAGGGGTGTCGCTTCGGGTCCCCCTCGCGCAGGCGCTCGCCCCGACAAGCGACGCGACGAGCAGCAGCCGTCTCGGCGACAACGCTTGCGTCTGCATCACGACCTCTCCCCGAGCGACTTGGCAAAGAACTGCGTCAGCTTGCCCATCGCGGTGTCCACATACTTGGGAACCCAGTAGGTCTGGATGTGCGTGGCGCCATCGATCTTGAACAGCTCCTTGTCCCTCGTACCCGTGGCCTTGATGAACGCATCTTCGGTCATGTAGAGGCTGTCGGCTTTGCTGCCTGCGATCATCAGCAACGGTTGATCGATCAGCTCGATCTGATCGGTGGCATCGAAGCGCATCAGGTCCAGCAAGCTGCTCGTGGTGTACTTGAAGGTCGAGTTCGAGTGCGCGTGCGTCCTCCAGTAGTACTCATATCCCTCGCGATACAGGTCGAATGGCAATTTCGCGATCTGCGCGTCTGTCAGATTGGCATCCCCTGAATAGAGGACCGGCCCGCCCGCGGCTTCCTGAGCGCGAGCAGCCGAGGCCTGCCTCAGGCGCTCCTGGACGGTGCCCAGTTGTGAATCGGCGTAGCCGTTGCGGCGCACCCGACCCGAGTTAAACATGCTCAACGTCGCGACGGCCTTGAACCGCTTGTCGGTCTGCGCTGCTGCCAATGAGTAGCCGCCGCCGCCGCAGATGCCGAGGAGCCCCAGACGGTTCACGTCGACCCCCGCATAGTGGCTGATGAAGTCCGCCATGCCGTGAATGTCCTCGATACGATGGACGGGCTTGTCGACGTTACGCGGCTGCCCGCCGCTCGCGCCTTGATATGCCGCATCCGCAACAATCGTGATGTAGCCAAGCTCGGCGAGGCGCTGCGCATACAGACCTGCCGTTTGCTCCTTCACCCCGCCGTTCGGATGGGCTACGACGACGGCCGAATAGGTCTGCTTCGGGTCGTACTTGGCAGGAGTATATACGTTTGCGGAGATGTCCAGGCCGCTCATCTAGATGGCTCAGCTTCGTCGTCCCCGGGATCGGGACGATGAAAGGCTTCCGCGCCAGCAGCCAGGCGAGCGCGATCTGCGCGGGCGTCGCCTCTTTTCGCTTCGCCACCCGTTGGAGCAATTCGACGAGGACCCAGTTCGCACGCAACGCTTCGGGCGTGAAGCGCGGAAAGGTCGCCGAGGCTCGCATGTCGTTCTTCGCATCGAACACAGTCGACGGTGTCACCTTGCCGGTCAGGAACCCCATCCCGAGCGGGCTCCACGGCACGAAGCCGATGCCGAGCTCCTCGCAGGTTGGCAGCACCTCGTGTTCAGGGTCACGCGTCCAGATCGAGTATTCGTTCTGGACGGCCGTTACCGGCTGCACGGCGTGCGCACGGCGGATCGTCGCGCCGCCGGCCTCCGAGAGCCCGAAGTGACGAACCTTGCCGGCGGCGATAAGATCCGTAATCGCGCCCGCCACATCCTCGATCGGGACGTTCGGATCGACGCGGTGCTGATAAAAGAGATCGATTCGGTCCGTCCGGAGGCGCTGGAGACAGCGGTCCGCGACACCCTTGATGTAGTCAGGACGACTGTTCAGTCCGCGTCGTTCCTGGGTGACCGGATCGACCTCGAACCCGAACTTGGAGGTGATCACGACATCATCGCGAACCGGTGCGAGCGCCTCGCCGACGACCGCCTCGCTGATGAACGGGCCGTAGACCTCCGCGGAGTCGAAGAAGCGAACGCCGCGTTCGTATGCGTCGCGCACGAGCTTGACCGCTTCCTTGTGGTCGGTCGGCGGCCCATACGCCCACGCGATGTTCATGCAGCCAAAGCCCAGCCCCGTGACCTCCAGCGACCCGAGCCGACGGCGTGGCAACGTGCCCCCCAATGGTGTCGGCGCGCCGGACGGACCGGCGGGCGACTTCGACACCGCTTGCTGCCCCGTCGAGCAACCTGCGAGTTTCACGAGAACGGGGGCCGCCGCCACGAGCGTCATTCCCCGAATGATGTCCCGCCTGCTGGTTGGCTCGTTTTGCATGCCTCTTCTGTAGCAATCTCAGGACGTGCTGATTAGCTGCCTCGCATCGCATGGACCCATGACCGGACGTCATGAACGCGCACGGCGAGCCATCAGGCGTCCGTCGACGATACAGACTTGAGAGAGGGCCGCACCCGCGTGTCCGCCGTCAACATCATCCCGAGGCAGATTTTGGAGACGTCTAGGCCAGCGTTTCCGAGTTTGATGTATTTCATCGCGTTACCCTTCCTGAATAAGCCCGAGACCGGGCAATGGACGACCTTCCGGCCTTATCTCGACGAGACTGCCGGCGTTGACTGATAGGTTCGACGCGCGGCGACTAGGTCAGCCCGCGCTCACTCCGAGGCTGCGGCGCACGTGCAACGCAGGATCGAGGGCAAGCTTCACGATGAGATCGGAGAGACTGTTCAACGAGACGTCGTGGCCCTTGAAGGGCTCGCCCTTCTGCGTGACCTTGTAGGAAGTGGTCGGCTCCTGCGTGAACCAGCCCGGTCGCACGATCGTGTACTCGAGGTCGGAGGACTCGATCACCGCCGCCGAGTCGCGATACCGATCGAGCACGCTGCGATACTGCTCTCCCGGAACCTCGCCGTAGATACCCATCGAGCTGATGAAGATCAGCCGCTTCACGCTCGTGGCGTGCATCGCAGCGAGGATGTGCTCGGCCTGGCGCTTCATGTCGCCGGCGAGGCTCGCGAAGACGACGTCCTGTCCCTCCATCGCGTGCTTCAGGGTCGCCGGAGCAAGCACATCGCCTTCCACGATCGAGACGCGGCCTGGTTCGGGATTTTTCAAGCGTCCCGCGTGTCGCAGGTAGAGCGTCAGACGCGCATCGGTGTCGCGCAGGAAGACGCGCGTGGTGTTGCGTGCGACCTGGCCGTTCGCACCCAGGATGAGAACCTTGGTCGCGGCTTTGCTCATACGGACTCCTTCGATGCTTCAGGATCTGGCCCCGCGGATGCGTATGCCAGTCGGTGCGCGCGCACGGCTCGAACGTGACGTAGGCGCCCATCGCGCGCTGCGCAGCGTTCGGCTGGAACAACGGGTCGATGCGCACCACGCCGGTGAAGTGTTCTACGGGCCCCGCCTGCGACGCCTGCGAGCCGTTTCGTTTGATCTCCATCGCCGCTCCTTCCGCCCCTCTTGTAGCAACGGCCGATCCCGGTGATTAGCTGGTAGGTTTCGCAAGGACCTATGAACAGGGAGCATGAATGCCGCGCGAGGACATAAGCGACCTGCTCGCCTTCGTGGCGGTCGCCAGGGAGCGCAGCTTCACCAAGGCCGCCGGAAAGCTCGGCGTGTCGCAGTCGGCGCTCTCACACACGATCCGGCGCCTCGAGACTCGGCTGGGTCTCCGGCTCCTCACGCGGACCACGAGGAGCGTGGCGCCCACGCAGGCCGGCGAGCGGCTACTCGACACCGCGGGCCCGCGCCTCGACGAGATCGAGGCCGAGCTCGTGGCCCTCACTGAGATGCGCGACAAGCCGGCCGGCTCGATCCGCATCACGACGAGCGATCACGCGGCAACCACGATTCTGCTTCCGAAGCTCGCGCCTCTCCTCCGCAAATATCCGGACATCAAGATCGAGCTGGTGATCGAGTCCGGGCTCACCGACATCGTCGCCGAGCGCTATGACGCGGGAGTGCGTCTCGGCGAGCATCTCGCGAAAGGGATGATCGCCGTCCCAATCGGGCCCGCGGTTCGGATGATCGTCGTCGGCGCACCATCGTACCTTGCAAGACGCCCGGCGCCGCGACAGCCCAAGGATCTCACCGCGCACTGCTGCATCAACATCCGACTCCCGAGCGGGCTCTACGCGTGGGAGTTCGAAAAGGGCGGGCGCGAGCTGCGCGTTCGGGTCGATGGTCAGGTCACGGTCAACCGCGCCGGCGAGGTCGTCAGCGCCGCACTTGCCGGCATCGGCTTGGGGTACGTGTTCGAAGACCGGGTGGCGCCGTACCTCCAGAGGGGTCAACTGAAGCCACTGCTCGAAGATTGGACGCCGCCGTTTGCTGGCTTCCAGCTGTACTACCCGAGCCGAAAGCAATCGTCGTCGGCGTTCTCGCTCGTCGTCGCGGCGCTGCGCCATGACGGTTCGCCCATCAGCGTCGCCAAGGTGGCGCGCGCGCGCGAAGCTGCGACGCGGCGGTGACGATTCGATCGCGAGGCCCTGGCCGATGCCGCGCGATCACAACCGATGCAACCAGCTGCCTGGGCGCCGCTTCGCGTGCTCGATGGCGAGGATTCGGATCGCCGCTGGGTCGACGACGTAAACGATCGCATATGGGAACTTCGCCACCACGCGCCGGCGCACGTTGGGTCGCCCTGGCCACGCGGGGGCCGCGCGCGGCATCTCCGTGATCCACGCGATCGCTTCGTCGATCACCTGGAGGAACTCGATCCCGACGACCAGCGACCGCTCGCCGTAGTAGCTCGCCGCGTCGATGAGCTCGGCGTCCGCCTCGGGGTGAAAGAAGAACGGCAGCGGCATCGCCGTTGAATCGTAGGCCCTCGGCCGCCGGAACGAAATGCGCTCAGCGCTTTCGCGCCGCCACCGCGGCGACCGCTTCGCGCGCGCGCGCCATGGCGACACGGCCGTCGATCAGCTCAACGCGGCCATCCTGGAGATCCTGCAAGCGTCGATCGATGACCTCGGTCCACGCAGCGTCATGCGCGGGATCGGCCGGTCCCGCGTCGTCGAGGCTCTCGAGCAGCCGCGCTACCAGCTCGGCCCGGTCCTCCGCCGACAGGCGAAGCGCTTGCTCGATCACGGCGTCGATCGTCATGAGGGCCAGTGTAGCGCACGCGCGGGAACGCGTCGGGGAACTCGCGGCGGCGCGCGCGAGCTCGCGCCAGGGACGCTCTGCGGCGCGCGCGAACTCGCGCCGCAGAGCTTTACGCGGCGAACTGAAACGACTTGCGAGCGCGCGCCGATTGGCGCAGGGCCGCCCGGGTATTCGTTAACGATAACAAATTGTTATGTCGCAAATATCGGCTGCGTCAACCGTGATAGTCGTGCGACGATCGGGCGGCGTGGCGAACTCCGCGCCTATGCGACCGTCAATTGTGTGGGGGCAGTTTGCGCTCTAGCTCGGCAGCAAGCTCGGCGAGCGCCGCCAGCGCTAGATGCAGCTTCGGGACGTCGAACGCGGCGAGGGTTTGCGCAACACCTCGCAGCGCATTCCTCCGTACCAGGCGGTCTCGACGTTCGCCGCGCCCGGCCGAACCAGCAGAGGTGAAGCCCGGCATCCTTCCTAGGCCCAAGCCGATCGCCGCCTACCTCGGACTCACCGCGTGGGCGGTGATCTGCGTGCTGATGGGCGCGTCGCTGCTCGCGGATCATCTGCTGACCCTGCCCGCGCCCGCCGCGGCCAGCCTGCGCGACGTCGTCGCCGCGCAACGCCGCGTCGATCAGCGCGATCGCTGGCTGGTGCTGCACGTCGTCGCCGCCGGCTGCGGGTGCTCCGCCCGGGTGCTCGAGCACCTGCTCGCCACGCCGCGCCCGCCGGGCGTGATCGAGCGCGTCGTGTTCGTCGTCGAGCCGGGCGGCGTCGCCCCGGCCGCCGCGATCCGCGATCACGGCTTCGATCTCGACGTCGTGACGCCCGACGAGCTCGGCGCGCGCTACCACGTCGAGGCCGCGCCGCTGCTCGTCGTCGTCGATCCGCACGACGGCGTGCGCTACGTCGGCGGCTACACGCCGCGCAAGCAGGCCGCCGACCTCCGCGATCTCGCCGTGATCGCGGCGACCCGACGAGGCGAGACCGTCCCGCCGCTGCCGGCCTTTGGCTGTGCGGTGGGGCGAGCGCTGCGCTCGAAGCTGGACCCGCTCGGGTTCCGGAACTGACCAGGAGCCACCGTGAGCGTAGCGAGCTATCTGTTCCTCCCGCCGGAGATCAGCGCGTTCGAGCGCAGCTACCTGCGCCGCGTCAACCGCGTCGCGCTGATCTTCTTCTACCTCCACGTGCCGGCGTTCATCGGCGTCGCCGCGCTCGCCGGGACGTCGATGCTGCAGGCCGCGATCCTCACGCCGCTCGTGCTGATCGGGCCGACGATCGGCTACCGCTGGTTCACCAACCCGCGCGCGGTGTCGATCACGTACGGCTTCACCGCCATGGTGATGGGCGGCCTGCTCGTGCACTTCGGGCAAGGCCCGCTGCAGATCGAGATGCACTTCTACTTCTTCGTCTTGATCGCGCTGCTCGCCGTGTTCGGCAACCCGGCCGCGATCCTGACCGCCGCCGCGACGGCCGCGATGCACCACCTCGTGGTGTGGCTGCTGCTGCCGGCCAGCGTGTTCAACTACGACGCGTCGATCTGGACCGTGGCCGTGCACGCCGCGTTCGTGGTCCTCGAGTCCACCGCGGCGGTGTTCGTCGCGCGCAGCTTCTTCGACAACGTGATCGGCCTCGAGAAGATCGTCGGGCAGCGCACGCGCGAGCTCGATCAGCGCGCCCGCGACATGGCGCTGGTGCTTGACAACGTCGGCCAGGGCTTCTTCACGGTCGGCGCCGACGGCACGATGTCGAGCGAGCGCTCGGCGATCCTCGCGCACTGGCTGGGCGAGGCCCCCGCGTCGGGTCAGCTCGTCCCCTACCTCGAGGCCAGCGATCCGGAGTTCGCGCTGCGCTTCGAGCTCGGCGTCGCCGAGGTGTTCGCCGGCGAGCTGCCGCTCGAGCTCACCCTCGATCAGCTGCCCCAGCACCTCATCGTCGGCGGCCGCGATCTGCACTTCGCCTACCGGCCGATCGGCGGCGACCCTCCCGAGCGCCTGCTCATCGTGGTCTCGGATCTCACCGCCGAGCGCGAGCGCGAGCGCGCCGAGGCCGAGCGCCGCGAGCTGATGGCGGTGTTCGAGCACCTCGGCCGCGATCGCGACGGCTTCCTCGAGTTCTGCGACGAGGCCGAGGCGCTGGTCGGCCGGATCACCGCGGACGTCAGCCCCGAGCGGGCGCGCGACCTCCACACCCTCAAGGGCAACGCCGGGATCTTCGGCGTCGAGAGCATCGCGACCTGCTGCAGCGATCTCGAGGACCGCCTGATCGGCGAGGGCGTCGAGCTGACCGCCGCCGAGCGGCACAAGCTCGCCGAGCGCTGGCAGGCGTTCACCGGGCGCCTCCACCGCCTGGTCGGCTCGCGCGACGCGCGCCGCATCGAGATCACCGACGTCGAGATCCAGCGCGTGCTCGCGGCGCTGCGCCAGCACGCCGATCTCTCCGACGTGTTCGACATGGTCACCGCGTGGCGGCTCGAGCCGATCGCGCGGCGCTTCGACCGCGTCGCCGAGCAGGCCGGCCGGCTGGCGCGCCGGCTCGGCAAGGCGGTCCACGTCGAGGTCGACGACCGCGGCCTCAAGATCGATCCGCAGCGCTGGGCGCCGTTCTGGTCGACCTTCGTGCACGCCGTGCGCAACGCCATCGATCACGGCGTCGAGGACGCCGACGAGCGCGCCCAGACCGGCAAGTCGCCGATCGCGCAGCTCGCGCTGAGCGCGGCGATCGAGGACGGCCAGCTCCGCATCGAGATCCGTGACGACGGTCGCGGCGTCGACTGGGACCGCGTGCGCGATCGCGCGCAGCGGCTCGGGCTCCCGAACCAGACCCGCGCCGAGCTGACCGAGGCGCTGTTCGCCGACGGCGTGTCGACCAAGGACAGGGTGTCCGACGTGTCGGGCCGTGGCGTCGGCTTGTCGGCGCTGCGCGCGGCGACCTCGCACGAAGGCGGCCAGCTCACGATCCTGTCCGAGCCGCGCCGCGGCACCTGCCTGCGCTTCGAGTTCCCGAACCCCTAAGCCGTCGGAACTGGACGACTCTGGACCCTTACCAAGGGCCGACCTTCCGACTGGTTGGCTCGTTGCGTCGCGTCATTTAGGCTCGCCAAGGCTGACGCGATGCATTAGCGTGGGTTTCGGGAGTCTCACCTTGGCGCAACGTAGCTGGACCGGGCTGGTAGATCCGACGCTGAACCGCGACGCCTGTGGAGTCGGGTTCGTCGCGGACATCAAGGGTGTGCGCTCGCGCGAGATCGTCGACGACGGCCTCGAGGTCTTGCGCAGGCTATCGCACCGCGCGGCGTGCGGCGCGGATCCGGAGACCGGCGACGGCGCCGGCATCTTGATCCAGCTGCCCGAGCGCATGCTTCGCGCCGAGGGCGCGCGGCTGGGCTTCGAGCTCGCGCCCAACCGGCGGTTCGCGGTCGGCCAGGTGTTCCTGCCGCCCGACGCCGAGGCGCGCGCGGCGTGCGAGGCGATCCTCGAGGAGGCGATCCTCGCCGAGGGCCAGCGCGTGCTGGGCTGGCGCGACGTGCCGACCGATCCGAGCCAGGTCGGCCCGACGGCGCGCGCCGTGATGCCGGTGTTCCGCCAGATCTTCGTGCGCATGCGCCGCGTCCCGCCGTCGGCGTGGGAGCGCACGCTGTACGTGATCCGCAAGCTCGCCGAGAACCGCGTGCGCGACAGCGGCGCCGATCCGACGGGCTACTTCCACGTCGCGAGCCTGTCGACCGAGACCATCGTCTACAAGGGCTTGCTCCTGCCGCGCCAGCTCCCGCTGTTCTACGCCGACCTGCGCGCGCCGGACCTCGCGAGCGCGATCGCCGTCGTCCACTCGCGGTTCTCGACCAACACGTTTCCGACCTGGGACCTCGCGCAGCCGTTCCGCTACATCGCGCACAACGGCGAGATCAACACGCTGCGCGGCAACGGCAACTGGATGCAGGCGCGGCGCAGCCAGCTCAAGAGCGCCAAGTTCTCCGGCGGGCTCGAGCGCCTGTTCCCGATCATCGTGCCGGGCAAGAGCGACTCGGCGCAGTTCGACAACCTGGTCGAGCTGCTCACGCTCGGCGGCCGCACCCTGCCGCACGCGATGATGATGATGATCCCCGAGGCCTGGGAGGACCAGGCCGATCACCGGACCAGCACGATCGACGAGGATCGCAAGAGCTTCTATCGCTACGCGTCGTCGCTGGTCGAGCCGTGGGACGGCCCGGCCGCGATCGTATTCTCCGACGGCCAGCTGGTCGGCGCGACGCTCGATCGCAACGGCCTGCGCCCGGCGCGCTGGACGATCACGACCGACGACCGCGTGATCCTGGCGTCGGAGACCGGCGTGATCGACGTGCCGCCCGAGCGGGTGCGCGCCAAGGGCCGCCTGCAGCCCGGCATGATGTTCGTGGTCGACACCGCCGAGGGCCGCATCGTCGACGACGCCGAGCTCAAGCGCGACGTCGCCGGCCGGTTCCCGTACAAGAAGTGGCTCGACAAGAACGTGTTCGAGCTCGACGAGATCGACGGCGGCGCCGAGCCCCAGCCGACGCTCGGCGACGAGCTGATGCGGCTGGTCCGGGCGCACGGCTACACCGACGAGTGCGTCGGCGTGCTGGTCGAGGCGATGGCGCGCGACGGCAAGGAGCCGGTCGGCTCGATGGGCAACGACACGCCGCTCGCCGTGCTGTCGGATCGCGCGCCCAACCTGTCGGCGTACTTCCACCAGCTGTTCGCGCAGGTCACCAACCCGCCGATCGATCCGATCCGCGAGGCGCTGGTGATGTCGCTCGAGACCACGCTGGGCCCCGACGGCAACACGTTCGACGAGACCCCCGAGCAGTGCCACCAGCTCCGGCTGCGCGGCCCGGTGATCGACAACCGCGACCTCGCGCGGATCCGCGCGGTCCGCGAGGGCGTGTTCGATCCGGTCACGCTGTCGCTGGTGTGGCCGATCGAGCACGGCGCGGACGGCCTCGACGCCGCGGTCGATCGGCTGTGCCGCGCGGCCGCCGCCGCGATCGACGACGGCCACAACGTGCTGATCCTGTCGGATCGCGGGGTCGACGCGCGCCACGTCGCGATCCCGTCGCTGCTCGCGCTGTCGGCGGTGCAGCAGTTCCTGGTCGCCGCCGGCATCCGCATGCAGGCCGGCTTGATCGTCGAGACCGCCGAGGCCCGCGAGGTCCACGACGTCGCGCTGCTGATCGGCTACGGCGCCGCCGCGGTCAACCCGTACCTCGCGATCGATCTGGTCGGCGAGCTGGTCGCGCGCAAGCGCGTGCCCGGCCCGGTCGACGCCGCGATCGCGCGCTACATCCACGCGATCGAGGACGGCCTGCGCAAGGTCATGTCGAAGATGGGGATCTCGACGATCCAGAGCTATCGCGGCGCCCAGATCTTCGAGGCGGTCGGCCTCGATCACGACCTGGTCGATCGCCACTTCACCGGCACGCCGTCGCGGATCGGCGGCATCGGCCTGGCGGAGCTCGGCGCCGAGGCGCTCGAGCGCCACGCGCGCGGGTTCGCGGCCGGCGACGGCGACGAGCTGCCGACCGGCGGGATGTACCAGTGGCGGCGGCGCGGCGAGCTCCACAAGTGGAACCCCGCGACGATCGCCGCGCTGCAGGCCGCGGTGAAGCTCGGCGACCGCGCCAAGCACGCCGAGTTCGAGCGGCTGTGCGACGACGAGGATCGCGCGCTCGCGACGCTGCGCGGGATGTTCGAGATCATCGAACAGGACGCGATCCCGCTCGCCGAGGTCGAGCCGGTGTCGGAGATCGTCAAGCGCTTCGTCACCGGCGCGATGTCGTTCGGGTCGATCAGCGCCGAGGCGCACGAGACGCTGGCGATCGCGATGAACCGGCTCGGCGGGCGCTCGAACTCCGGCGAGGGCGGCGAGGAGCCGCATCGCTTCGAGCCCGAGGAGCGCGGCCCGCACGGGACGATCGATCGGCGCAGCGCGATCAAGCAGGTCGCGTCCGGCCGGTTCGGCGTGACCACGCACTACCTGGTCCACGCCGACGATCTGCAGATCAAGATCGCGCAGGGCGCCAAGCCCGGCGAGGGCGGCCAGCTGCCCGGCAACAAGGTCGACGAGCGCATCGCGCGCGTGCGGTGCTCGACGCCCGGCGTGACCCTGATCTCGCCGCCGCCGCACCACGACATCTACTCGATCGAGGATCTCGCGCAGCTGGTCTACGACCTGACCTGCGTCAACCCGACCGCGCGGGTCAGCGTCAAGCTGGTCAGCGAGTACGGCGTCGGGACCATCGCGGCCGGCGTCGCCAAGGCGCGCGCGGGCTGCGTCGTGATCGCTGGCACCGAGGGCGGCACCGGCGCCGCGCCGCTGTCGAGCCTCAAGCACGCGGGCCTGCCGTGGGAGCTCGGCCTCGCCGAGACCCAGCAGGTCCTGGTCGCCAACCGGCTGCGCGACCGCGTCCGCGTCCAGGTCGACGGCGGGCTGCGCACGTCGCGCGACGTGATCGTCGCCGCGCTGCTCGGCGCCGAGGAGTTCGGCATGGCGACCGCGTCGCTGGTGGCGACCGGCTGCGTGATGCTGCGCAAGTGCCACCTCAACACGTGCTCGGTCGGCATCGCGACCCAGGATCCCGAGCTGCGCGCGAAGTTCACCGGCACGCCCGAGGACGTCATCGCGTACTTCACGATGATCGCCGAGGGCGTGCGCGCGCGGCTCGCGGCGCTCGGCGCGCGGTCGCTGGAAGACCTGATCGGCCGGGTCGAGCTGCTGCGCCCGCGGCCGGTCGATCAGCTCGCCCACGCCAAGGCGAAGAAGCTCGATCTGTCGGCGATCCTCGCCGTCCCGGCGCCGGGGCCGCGGTCGTTCGCGCGCGCCCGGCCGTGGGAGCTCGCCGATCACGTCGATCACGATCTGATCCGGCGCGCCGAGTCGGCGATCGCGGGCGGCCGGCCAGTCGAGCTCGCGCTGCCGATCGACAACGCGCGGCGCGCGGTCGGCACGCTGCTGTCGGGCGAGATCGCGCGGCGCTGCGGCGCGGGCGGCCTGCCCGACGGCGCCATCAAGGTCCGGTTCACCGGCTCGGCGGGCCAGAGCTTCGGCGCGTTCCTCGCGCCCGGCGTCACGCTCGAGCTGTGCGGCGACGCCAACGACTACATCGGCAAGGGCATGTCGGGCGGGCGCCTCGTGGTCTATCCGCCGGCCAGCGCGCGGTTCGCGCCCGAGCACAACGTGATCGTCGGCAACGTCGCGCTGTACGGCGCGACCGCGGGCGACCTGTTCGCGTGCGGCCTCGCCGGCGAGCGCTTCGCGGTGCGCAACTCGGGCGCGCGCGCCGTCGTCGAGGGCGTCGGCGACCACGGCTGCGAGTACATGACCGGCGGCGTCGTCGTCGTGCTCGGCGCGGTCGGCCGCAACTTCGCGGCCGGGATGAGCGGCGGCACGGCGTTCGTGTTCGACCAGGCGCAGTCGCTGCGCGCGCGCTGTAACCTCGAGATGGTCGAGCTCGAGTCGGTCGTCGAGGAGAGCGACCTGTGGTTGCTCAACAGCCTGATCGAGGACCACGTGCGCTTCACGTCGAGCCCGCTCGGCCGCCGCGTGCTCGACAACTGGGAGCACCTGGTCGCGCGCTTCGTCAAGGTCATGCCGACCGACTACAAGCGCGTGCTGCAGGCGCGCCGCGCGGCGTCGCGTCCGCGGCCCGGACAGCTCGCCGTCGTCGGAGGTACGCGCTGATGGGCAAGCCCACCGGCTTCATCGAGTGGCCGCGCCTGGTGCCCAAGAAGCGCGCGATCGGCGAGCGCCTGCGCGACTGGCGCGAGGTCGACGCGCCGACCGGCATGCTCGAGAGCGACTCGCTGCGCACCCAGGCCGGGCGCTGCATGGACTGCGGCATCCCGTTCTGTCACCAGGGCTGTCCGCTCGGCAACCTGATCCCCGAGTTCGCCGACCTGGTGTGGAAGGATCGCTGGCGCGACGCCCACGCGCGCCTGGCGTCGACGAACAACTTCCCGGAGCTCACCGGCCGGCTGTGCCCCGCGCCGTGCGAGGCCGCGTGCGTGCTGTCGATCGATCCGGCGCCGCCGCGGCCGGGCGCCGCGCGCACGCCGGGATCGCCGGCGCCGGGTCAGCCCGTCGCGATCGAGGCGATCGAGAAGGCGATCGTCGAGCGCGCCTTCGCCGAGGGCTGGATCGTGCCCCAGCCGCCCCGCGCGCGCACCAGCAAGCGCGTCGCCGTCGTCGGCTCCGGCCCGGCCGGCCTGGCCGCCGCCCAGCAGCTCAACCGCGCCGGCCACACGGTCACGGTCTACGAGGCCGCGGCGCGCCCCGGCGGCCTCCTGCGCTACGGCATCCCGGACTTCAAGCTCGAGAAGCACATCATCGATCGCCGGATCGCCGTGCTCGAGGCCGAGGGCGTCGAGCTGCGCTGCGGCGTCGCCGTCGGCCGCGACCCGACGTGGCCCGCGCTGCGCGCCGCGCACGACGCCGTGGTGCTCGCGATCGGCGCGACCCGCGCGCGCGACCTTGCGGTCCCCGGCCGCGAGCTGTCCGGCGTCGTCCTCGCGATGGACTACCTCGCCGACCAGAACGCCGTGGTCGGCGGCGAGCGCGCTGCCGCGGCCCACGACGTGCGCGGCCAGCACGTCGTGATCCTCGGCGGCGGCGACACCGGCTCGGACTGCCTCGGCACCGCGCTGCGCCAGAAGGCCGCCAGCGTCACCCAGATCGAGCTGCTGCCCGCGCCGCCGCCGACGCGCGCCGACGCCAACCCGTGGCCGACCTGGCCCTACGTGTTCCGGACCTCCAGCTCGCAAGAGGAAGGCGGCGAGCGCACGTTCGCGTTTCGCACCACCCACCTCGAGGGCGAGGCCGGCCGCCTCGTCGCCCTCCACGGCGTGCGGGTCGACGCCGCCGGCGCGCCGGTCGACGCGGGCAGCCCTGGCGAGACCGTCCGCCTGCCTGTCGACACCCTGATCCTCGCGCTCGGCTTCACCGGCCCCGACCCCGCCGGCCTCGCCGAGCTCGGCGTGGCGCTCGACGCGCGCGGCAACATCGCCGTCGACGCGCGCTACGCGACCACCGCGCCCGGCGTCTTCTGCGCCGGCGACGCCCACCGCGGCGCCTCGCTCATCGTGTGGGCCATCGCCGAGGCCCGCGAGCTCGCCCGCCACGTCGACGAGTCCCTGCGCCACGAGCGCTCCAGCCTGCCCACCCGCGGCCAGGACCTGTCGTTCTAGCGCACCGCCCGCGCTATCCGAACAGCTCGACCCGCGCGCGATTCCCGGGTGCCATCGCGAGCTTGCCGTCGCAGGTCACCAGCGGCGAGGCCAGGCCCTCCGCCAATGCGATGTATGCGGCATCATAGGCAGTCAGGTTTCCTCGGAGCTGCCAGGCTCGTGGCACGAGCGTGTCGTGGGGATAGCGCATGAGATCGAGCGCCAGCAGATCGGCGTTCGCCTGCGCCGCCGTCTGAGGCGACACCAGCTTGCGCGCTTCGAGCCCGCGCAGCACCGAGACGACCTCGAGATCGATGAGGTGCGGCGCGTGCAACGACTCGTTGGGAAGCGCGATCCGCGCAGCGAGCTTGGCAGCGCGCGGTGTGCCGCCCACGAGCAGCTCTACCAGCGCCGACGCGTCGATCACGATCACCGGCGACCCCGCTCCGCCCGCTCGGCGTGGAGGAGGTCCGCCGGCGATGGCGAGAAATCCTCACGCACGATATGGCGGGCTCGCTCCGCCAGCTCCTGCGGGCTGATCCGCTCGGATAGCCGGCGCAGCTCGAACAGGACGTAGTCCGACAGCGAGACGCCCTGCTCCGCGGCTCGAACCTTGAGCTTGCGGTGCAGCTGGTCCGGCACGTTGCGGACCTGGATCATCTTCGACATGTACCAAGCATGGTTGCATGCGCAGCACATGTCAACGGCGAGGCCGGCCGGCGGCGGGGCGCGTGACGGGCGTGATTCTCGACAGATGACGGGTCGACGCGAACTTTGGCGTGACCCATCAATAGCGATCGGACGTAGACAGCTCTGCAGTCGGGTGACGTAACACCGATATGCAGAATGCAGATCGCGAACGAGACGATGACGACAGCGACGACGCCAAGGCGCCCAACCTCGAGCGCCGTGACACGCCAGCTGACGCGCCAGCTGACGCGAGCGAACGGAGGCGCATGATGCGCACGGCCAGCGGCGGGCAGCTCGGCGTGTGTGGTGTGACAGTGATGCTGGTGAGCGCGTGAGGCACGCACTCGTCGCGGATCCTGGATGAACGGCGCCGGCATGCGCCGACTGGCCACCTCGCAAGATCCACGCGACGACGAGGGCTGTCCGGGCGTCGGCGCACACAGTGTGTCAGCCGCACTGTCATCGAGGAGATTGCGCCCGGTCCGCTGTTTGCACTCATGCGCGACATGGGAATCATCAGCAAGCTGTTCAGCGAAAATCTCCCCACGGATGTCCTCGACCTGCTGACCTCGCAGCACGCCGAGGTGGACGGGTTGTTCGAGCGGCTGGAGGCCGGCAGCGGGGAGCGACGCGCCCTGCTGCTCGAGCTCGGCGACAAGCTCGGCGCCCACGCCGCCGTCGAGGAGACCATCTTCTATCCCGCCGTCATGGCCGAGGAGACCAAGGATCTGCTGCACGAGTCGGTCGAGGAGCACCTCGCGATCAAGCGAACCCTGGCCGACCTGCTGACCTTGAAGCTCGACGACGATACGTTCAAGGCCAAGCTCTCGGTGCTCCAGGAGAATGTCTCGCACCACGCGCACAAGGAGGAGGAGCACAAGCTGTTTCCGATCGTCCGCAGGTTGCTGAACGCCGACGAGCGCGCCGGCCTCGGCAACGCCGTGCTGGCGAAGTTCGAGGAGCTCCTCGCGTCGCATCCAGCGAAGAACATCCCGGCCGAGACCCGGACCGCGGCGCCGCTGCCGCCGGTCGGATAGCACGCGCGGCGCGCCGAGCCGCACACCGAGCCGGATGGCCCGCGCCGCGGTTACTCGAGCGGCAGCCCGAGCTCGCGGAGCTCGGCTTCGCGCAGCGGTAGCTCCTCGCGCATGAAGAACTCGTCGAGCTGCGGCGGCGCCACCGCGGTGCCGGACAGCATCGCGTGGGCCTGGCCGCGGTGGTGGATCTGGTGCCCGTACAGGTGCAGGAGCGTGTTGGCGCGGGTGTCCCGCTGCACGCCGTCGCGGCGCGGCATGCGGACCTCGACGTCGAGGTCGGCGGGCACCCGGAGCGCCTCGGTGAACGCGATCAGCCGCTGGTCGACGGCGCGCTGGCGGACGCGCAGCTCCTCGAACGTGCCGTCCCGGGCGAACCGCTCGTCGTCGTCCCAGATCGCGCGGCCCACGCCGCCGTCCTCGAGCGCGTCGACATAGAACAGGTCGACGAACAGGATGTGGCCGAGCGTGCCGCGGAACGACGGAAAGAAGCTCGTCCGCCCGTCCTGGCGAAACGCAGCCTCGTCGAGCTGGGCAACCGCGCGGTGCAGCCGCAGGTTGGCCCACGCGTTGTTGCGCGCCATGCGGCGCAGCATCTCGATGGCGTCCATGGCCGCATGGTAGCGCGCGCGCACCCCGTGGGCGCGGCTACGTCCGGACGTCGTGACTGCGCAGCTGGCGTGCGAGGCTGAGATCGAGCTGGCTGCGTACCAGATCGATCATCGAGTCGAGCTCGACCGCCTGCAGGCCGAGCGTGTCCTTGAGGTAGCCGCGCACCGCGCGCAGGACGTTGCCGCGCGCTGTCTCGATCCAGCGCGCGCAGGTCGCGCGATGCGCGCCGTGCAGCGGCGCCAGGCGATCGATCGACAGGCCGTCGACGTAGTGCTGGCGCAGCAGCGTGCGCTCGCGCGGCGTCAGCGTGGCCAGCGCGGCGCCGAACGCGGTCCGGACGTCGGCGCGACAGCGCTCCTTGAGCACGCGGAGCTCGGGTGAATCGGCGGCGGCCGGCAGCAGCTCGAGCACCGCGGTGTCGTCGTCGGACCCGGGGCCGTCCTCGCGCTCGAGGCGCTTGAGCGCGAGTCGCACCGCGACCGCCCGGATGTAGGCGCGCAGATCGCCGCGCCCCGAGTAGCCGGCGATCCCGGCCGCGGCGCCCGGCACGACGAGCGCGACCCGCACGCGCTGCACGATCTCGTCGTCATCGCCGGCCGGCAGGCCGAGCCGCGCGAGCGCCGGCCGCACGACCGCCGGCAGCATCGCCGACAGGATGGCGATCGCCGCGCCGTCCCCGGCGACGCAGGCGGCCGCGAGGTAGAGGTCGGCGGCGCGCGCCGCGACGTCGGAGGCCGCGACCGCGGCCTGGGCGCGCTCGGCGATGAACGCGCGCATGCCGGCGACCTCGACCACCGTCGGGTGCGCTGCCGCGCCGTGGCCGAGCAACGCCGCGATCGCGGCGCTCGGGGTCGTGGGTTCCAGGCCGCGCTCGGACACGGGTCCGACCAACTCTATCGCCGATCCACGCGGCGCGCCTCGTCGATCGCCGCGAGGCCCGGCCCGGCCGAAGCAGAATCCAGCGAATGCCAGGGGAGATCGACTCGCCGAGGCAAACCGCCCTTGCTAGGTCAACGGGACATGAAGTCTCGGACCGCCGTGGCGTTCGTCCTGCTTGCCGCCTGCAGCCACGACGACGCCAAGCCGGCGGCGCAGCGCGGCCCCGCGGTGCCGGTCGAGGTCGGCGTCGTGACCGTGCAGCCGGTGTCGCTGACCCTGACCAAGGAGCTGCCCGGGCGGACGTCGGCGTTCCGCGTCGCCGAGGTCCGCGCGCGGGTCAACGGCATCGTGCTCAAGCGTGCGTTCACCGAGGGCACCGACGTCAAGGAGGGCCAGCCGCTGTTCCAGATCGACCCCGCGCCGTACCAGGCCGCGCTCGACGCCGCCGGCGCCCAGGTCGTGCGCGCCGAGGCGATGCTGGCGCAGGGCCAGCTGCTCGGCGAGCGCTACGCGGATCTGATCAAGTCCAACGCGATCAGCCGGCAGGAGTACGACGACGCGCTGGTCCGCGTGAAGACGGCGCAGGCCGACCTCGCGGCCGCGCGCGCGGCGCAGCAGACGGCGCGCCTCAACGTCGGCTACACCCGGGTGAGCGCGCCGATCACCGGCCGCATCGGCCGCGCCGACGTCACCGAGGGCGCGTACGTGCAAGCCAGCAGCGCGACGCTGCTCGCCACCGTGCAGCAGCTCGACAAGCTCTACGTCGACATGACGTGGTCGAGCGCCGAGGTGATGCGCATCCGGCGCGCGATCGCCGACGGCAAGCTCCAGGTCACCAACGGCGAGGCCAAGGTCACCGTGGTGCTCGAGGACGGCCGGGCCTACGAGCCGGCCGGCACGCTGCAGTTCGCCGATGTCTCGGTCGATCAGACCACCGGATCGATCCTGCTGCGCGCGATCGTGCCGAACCCGAAGGGCGAGCTGTTCCCCGGGATGTTCGTCAAGGCCCGCATCGACGAGGGCACCAAGACCGACGCGCTGCTCGTGCTGCAGCGCGCGGTGACGCGCGACCAGAACGGCAAGCCGGTCGCGCTCGTCGTCGGCCAGGACAACAAGGTCGAGCGCCGCGCGCTGGTCACCGATCGCGCGGTCGGCGACAGCTGGCTCGTGACCGCGGGCATCGCGCCCGGCGAGCGCGTGATCGTCGAGGGCATCCAGCAAGTGCGCCCCGGCTCGCCGGTGTCCGCGGTGCCGTACGTCCCCAAGGCGCCGGTCGCGAGCGCCGGGTCCGCGGCCGCGCCGAGCGCGGGCTCCGCGGCGACACCGAGCGCAGGCTCCGCGGCCGCAGGAGGCAAGTAAGCCATGGCGCGGTTCTTCATCGATCGCCCGATCTTCGCCTGGGTGCTCGCGATCATCGTGATGCTCGCGGGCGGCCTGTCGATCCTCTCGCTGCCGGTCTCGCAGTATCCGGCGATCGCGCCGCCCGCGGTCACGGTGAGCACGTCGTACCCCGGCGCGTCGGCGCGCACGCTCGAGGAGACCGTCACCCAGGTGATCGAGCAGCGCATGACCGGCCTCGATGGCCTGCGCTACATCTCGTCGTCGAGCGACGCCACCGGCGTGGCGAGCATCGAGCTGACGTTCGAGCCCGGGACCAACGCCGACATCGCCCAGGTCCAGGTCCAGAACAAGCTCCAGCTCGCGATGCCGCAGCTGCCGCAGGAGGTCCAGCGCCAGGGCGTGCGCGTCGCGAAGTCGAACCGCAACTTCCTGATGATCGCCGCGTTCGTCTCGACCGACGGCAGCATGCAGCGCAACGACATCTCGGACTACGTCGCCTCCGTGCTGCAGGATCCGCTGTCGCGCGTGGCCGGCGTCGGTGACCTCCAGGTGTTCGGCGCGCAGTACGCGATGCGGGTCTGGCTCGATCCGGACAAGCTGATCTCGTACAACCTGACGTCGATCGACGTCTCGAGCGCGATCCAGGCGCAGAACGCGCAGATCTCCGCCGGCCAGTTCGGCGGCGCGCCGTCGGTCGCGGGCCAGCAGCTCAACGCGACGATCACCGCGCAGACCCGGCTGCAGACGCCCGAGCAGTTCGGCCGGATCCTGCTGCGCGTCAACCCCAACGGCTCGCAGGTCCGGCTCGACGACGTCGCCCGCGTCGAGCTGACCGGCGAGAGCTTCGACATCGACAGCACGTTCGACGGCGTGCCGACCTCGGCGATCGGCTTCCGGCTCGCGGTCGGCGCCAACGCGCTGGCGACCGCCGACGCCATCAAGCGCCGGCTCGCCGAGCTCCAGACCACGTTCCCGCCCGGGCTCGAGGTGCGCTACCCGATCGACTCCACGCCGTTCGTGCGGATCTCGATCGAGGAGGTCGTCAAGACGCTGGCCGAGGCGATCGGCCTGGTGTTTCTGGTCATGCTGATCTTCCTGCAGAGCCTGCGCGCGACGGCGATCCCGACGATCGCCGTGCCCGTCGTGCTGCTCGGCACGATGGGCGTGCTCGCGGTGTTCGGCTACAGCATCAACACGCTGACGATGTTCGGCACGGTGCTCGCGATCGGCCTCCTGGTCGACGACGCGATCGTCGTGGTCGAGAACGTCGAGCGCGTGATGCACGAGGAGGGCCTGTCGCCCAAGGAAGCCACGCGCAAGTCGATGGATCAGATCACCGGCGCGCTGGTCGGCATCGCGATGGTGCTGTCGGCGGTGTTCCTGCCGATGGCGTTCTTCGGCGGCTCGGTCGGCGTGATCTATCGCCAGTTCGCGATCACGATCGTGAGCGCGATGGCGCTGTCGGTGCTCGTCGCGATGACGCTGACGCCGGCGCTGTGCGCGACGATCCTCAAGGCCGGCCACACGCGCGCCAGGCGCGGGCCGTTCGCGTGGTTCAACCGAGGCTACGATCAGGTCGAGCGCGGCTACGCGCGCACGGTCACCGGCCTGGTCCGGCGCAAGCTGCCCGCGATGATCGTCTTCCTCGGCCTGATCGGCGTGCTGCTGTTCGCCTACCGCAAGATGCCGACCGGGTTCTTGCCCGAGGAGGATCAGGGCACGTTCAACGTCCAGGTCCTGACCCCGCCGGGCAGCACGATGGAGCAGACCAAGCTGGTGATGGACCGCGTGAGCAAGCACCTGCTCGAGCAGGAGAAGGGCGCGATCGAGTCGGTCATGTCGATCACCGGGTTTGGCTTCGGCGGGCGCGGCCAGAACTCCGGCCTGGCGTTCGTCCGGATGCGGCCGTGGGACGAGCGCGGCGACGCCAAGCTCAAGGCCACCGCCGTGGTGCGCCGCTCGATGGGGGTGTACAGCAAGTGGAAGGACGCGATCGTGTTCGCGTTCGCGCCGCCGGCGATCAGCGAGCTCGGCAACGTCGCCGGCTTCCAGCTCCAGCTCGAGGACCGCGGCGGGATCGGCCACGACAAGCTGATCGCCGCGCGCGACCAGCTGCTCGCCGCCGCGCAGAAGACGACGGCCGTCGCCAAGGTCCGCCAGGGCGGCCTCGAGGATCGCCCCGAGTACAAGATCGACGTCGACCAGGAGAAGGCCGCGGCGCTCGGCCTCTCGCTCGCCGAGATCAACACGACGCTGTCGGCGACCTGGGGCGGCTCGTACGTCAACGACTTCATCGACGACGGCCGCACCAAGCGCGTGTACATCCAGGCCGACGCGCCGTTCCGCATGCAGCCCGAGGACCTCGGCCGCTGGTACGTGCGCAACCGCGGCGGCGACATGGTCCCGTTCTCGGCGTTCGCGACCGGACGCTGGACCTACGGCTCGCCGAAGCTCGATCGGTTCAACGGGTTCCCCACCGTCGCGATCCAGGGCGAGCCGGCGGCCGGCTTCAGCTCGGGCCAGGCGATGGCGGCGATGGAGGCGCTGGTCGCCGAGCTGCCCGACGGCATCGGCTCGGAGTGGTCGGGGCTCGCATACGAGGAGCGCCAGGCCGGGTCGAACGCGTGGGCGCTCTATGCGCTGTCGCTGCTCGTCGTGTTCCTCTGCCTCGCGGCGCTGTACGAGAGCTGGACCATCCCGGTCAGCGTCGTGCTCGTGGTCCCGCTCGGCGTGCTCGGCGCCGTGCTCGCGACGATCTTCGGCAAGCAAGCCAACGACGTGTACTTCCAGGTCGGCCTGCTCGCGACGATCGGGCTCGCGGCCAAGAACGCGATCCTCATCGTCGAGTTCGCCAAGGAGCTGGTCGAGGCCGGCAAGCCACCGCGCGAGGCGGCGATCGAGGCGGCGCGCCTGCGCCTGCGGCCGATCGTCATGACGTCGCTCGCGTTCGTGCTCGGCGTGATGCCGCTGGCGCTGGCGAACGGCGCCGGCGCCGGCGCGCAGAACGCGATCGGCTTCGCGATCATCGGCGGCGTCACCGCGGCGACGCTGTTCGGCGTACTGCTGGTGCCGGTGTTCTTCGTGCTGATCTATCGCGTCAAGAAGCGCGCGCCCGAGCCACCGCAGGTCGGCGTGGGAGTGGGGCCACATGCGTGACCGTCTCGTCGCCGCGTGCCTCGCGCTCGCCGCGTGCAACTTCGCGCCGGCCTACGAGCGCCCCACCCTGCCGGTGGCCGGCCAGTTCGAGGGCGCGGCGCAGGCCGGCGGCCTCGCGGCGGTCGATCGCGGCTGGCGCACGATGTTCGGCGACGCGCGCCTCCAGCGCCTGATCGAGCTCGCGCTCGCCAACAACCGCGATCTGCGGATCGCGGCGCTCAACATCGAGGTCGCGCGCGCGCAGTACCGCATCGAGCGCTCGGCGCTCGCGCCGGCGATCTCGGGGGTCGGCGCGGCGACCATCGCCGGCAACGAGGACGGCGTGGCGCCCGCGGCGTCCGGGCTGAGCTCGTACCGCGTCGGGCTCGGCGCGTCGTACGAGCTCGATCTGTTCGGCCGGGTCCGGAACCTCAAGGACGCGGCGCTCGAGGCGTACCTGGCGACCGTCGAGGCGCGCCGCGCCGCGCACCTCGCGCTGGTCGGCCAGGTCGTCACGGAGTACCTGCGCCAGCGCGCGTTCGAGGAGCAGTACGAGCTCGCGCAGCGCACCGAGGCGCTGGTCGGCGAAGGCCTGGAGCTGACGCGCCGGCTGTTCGCCGCCGGCCAGCGCTCGGAGCTCGACGCCCAGACCGCCGAGGCGCAGCTGTACGCGGCGCGCGCCGAGATCAGCCGGCTCGATCGCCAGCGCGTGCAGTCGCGCAACGTCCTGGCGACGCTGATCGGCCAGGCGGTGCCGACCGAGCTGCCGGCCGCGCAGCCGCTCGACGCCCAGGCCATCATCGCCGATCTCCCGGCCGGCGTGCCGTCCGAGGTCTTGCTGCGCCGGCCTGACGTGCTCGCCGCCGAGCACACGCTGCGCGCGGCGAACGCGAACATCGGCGTGGCGCGCGCGGCGTTCTTTCCGTCGATCTCGCTGACCGCGTTCGCGGGAGTCGCGAGCGCGACGCTGGGCAACCTGTTCTCGGGCGGCCTGGCGTGGAGCGTCTCGCCGAGCCTGTCGGTGCCGCTGTTCAACTACGGCCGCGACCGCGCGACGCTCGACGTCGCGAAGCTGCGCAAGCTGATCGAGGTCGCGCGCTACGAGCAGGCGATCCAGGGCGCGTTCCGCGAGGTCGCCGATGCGCTCGTCGCGCGCGCCACGCTCGAGGCCCAGCTCGCCGCGCAGACCTCGCGCGCCGAGGCCGAGCAGAAGCGCTTCCGGCTCTCCGAGCTGCGCTACAAGGGCGGCATCGAGAGCTACCAGACGGTGCTGCTCGCGCAGCAGGACCTCTACGCGACCCAGCAGCAGCTGATCGAGCTGCGCCTCTTGCGGCTCACCAACCTCGCCGGCCTCTACGTCGCGCTCGGCGGCGGCTGGCGCGATCGGTGACCGCTGCCGCATGACGTGACCCACGTCCCGAGGTCGCGTGCGGGCGGTCTGGCCGTCGAGGCCGCGTGCGCCCGACGTGCTCGGACATGTTACGTTCGCGCGGTGCAGGCGCCCGTGGCTCGACTGGGTTTGCTGCTGGTGTGCCTGGCCGCGTGCGGCGAGGACACGGCGGCCCCGCTGGGCGCGACATGGTTCGGCGAGGTCGGCGACCTGCTCCGCACCAAGTGCGCCGGCTGCCACCGGCCCGGCGGCATCGCGCCGTTCTCGCTCTACGACCTGGGCGACGCGCAGGACCAGATGGCGCGCATGCTCGAAGCGATCGACACCGGCATCATGCCGCCGTTCTCGCTCGAGGACGCGCCCGACTGCGCGCCGCGACATGGCTGGCGCGACGATCCGCGCCTGACACCGCACGAGCAAGCGCTCATGCACAGCTGGGTCGACCTCGGCGGCCCCGCCGGCGAGCCGCGCCCGCTGCGCGACACCCCGTCGACCACGCTCGACGACGCCAGCGTCATGCTGCGGCCCGATCAGGAGTTCACCGCGAGCGGTGACCGCGATCAATTCGTGTGCTTCTTGCTCGATCCACACCTGACCAGCGACAGCTGGCTGACCGCCTCGCAGGTCTACCCGAGCGCGGCGCAGATCGTCCACCACGCCAACGTCCAGCTCGTGTCGCCCGGCGCTGCCGCCGCCGCGATCGCCGACATCGGCGGCATCGGCGTCCCGAAGCTCGGATGCTTCACGCCGCCCGGCGTCGCGTTCCAGAGCTGGCTCCCCGGCAACCCGGCGCTCGTGTTGCCGCCCTCGGTCGGCATCCCGGTGCCCGCCGGCACGCTCGTCGCCATCCAGGTCCACTACCACCCGGCCGGCGGGACGTGGACCGACGCCACCGGCGTCGATCTGCGGCTGACCCATGACACGCCCGCGTGGACCTACGAGCTCGGCGTATATGGCAATGATATCCGCCCCGGCCACCTGCGGCCCGATCCCGACGATCCGCCGAGCGGGCCCGTCTTCATGATCCCGGCGAACCGCGCCGACCACGTCGAGACGATGGACATCAAGCACCCCGACAACCTGCCGCGCGAGCTCCGGGTCATGAGCGTGACGCCGCACATGCACCTGCTCGGCACCCACGAGCGCGCGACCCTCACGCACAAGGACGGCCGCACCGAGTGCCTGTTCGACAGCGGCTGGGACTTCGACTGGCAGCGCTCGTATCCGTACGACGCCGCGCTCGACGACCTGCCCCTGCTCGACGCCAGCAGTGTCGTCACTGTGTCCTGCACCTGGAACAACACGTTCGAGAACCCGAACCTGACGCGCCTGTTGCACGACGAGAACCTCACCGCGCCCTACGACGTCCGCCTCGGCCTCAACACCACCGACGAGATGTGCCTCGCAGATCTGGGTGTCGTCAGTCCCACGCGAAACTAGCGGATGCGGCCGGGGTGGCGTGGGCGGGGTCGGGAGAGCGCGTGGGTTCGATGTGAATCCTGCGGACAGCCGCGCTTGGCTGACAATGGGTACTCGGGGCGCGCCTGCCCTCAGGATTCACATCGCCGCAGCCCGCGCGGATGCCGCCGACGGAGGGTCTTAGATCTTTGTTCCGGAACCGGAGACAGGGTCGGGAGAGCCCGGGGGGCTGTGATTCCTGAGGACAGCCGCGCTTGGCTGACAATGGGTACTCGGAGCGCGCCTGCCCATCAGGAAATCACAGCACCGCGGCCCGCATGTATGCTCCGCGGAGAGCCTCCGAGGGACTCCGATTCGCAATCTCGTGCGGTCAGGGGTCCAGCAGCGAGCGCCGGCTCGCAGAGCGAGCTTGGCACGCTCATCTTGTCTCCGTCTCCGTCTCCGTCTCCCTCTCCCGGGATCAAAGATCCCGTCCGGTCACCATCCGCTCGAGGGCCAGGACTGAGGGCGGCGGGAAGCGCGCGGTGAGCTGCGCGTCCTCGTGGTCCATGTCCGCCTCGGCGCGCAGGTCACGGTGCGCCCCGCCGTCCTCAGGCACCTCGACGGGTCTCCCGCACTTCCGTTCGAGGGCTCTGCTCTCCGCGAGGCACGCAGGATCGCATGCAGCTAAACATCACTCATATCTTGGTCTCGTATCACCCTATGATGATTCGCATTTAAAGCTGCCCTATCAAGTTGCCAATCGCGAGCTCTGCAACTGGCGCAAGCATCGAGAAGACCAGCATGGGCTGGCGCGCAGCTGGCTGGTCGATCCGTTCTCCAGCGCTGTCTTGTTCGCCGGCTGGAAGGAGCTTGAAGGCCAGCCGCCGTGGCGGATCCGGCCCGACTACGAGCCGCTGGTCGTGACCGCCGCGCAGAGCTGGCTGTTAACGGCCGGCTGGCGGCGCCACGGTGCGATCAGCGTGCACCATGTGCCGGGCCGGCGCATCGAGGAGGCTAGAAGCAGAGCGTGACGCACTGCGAGCGGCGCGTGGAGTTCACACCGCCGACGACGTGGGCCAGGGCGGCGTCGCCGAGATGGATCACGGTCTCCTTCTTGAGCTGGAGGGTTTTGACCTGGGAGAGTTTCTTGGTCTTGGTCATGGGCGTCGACGGTAGCACGTCGCCGGGGCCGCGCGGCGGTGCTATCTCGAGCGGGCGTGACTCGCCCGGACACGGATTCCACACGTCGCCGCTCGACGGCAACCACGGTGCCGCGCGCGCCGGCGCAGCCGCGGGCTGGCTTCGTGCGCGTGCGCGGCGCCCGCGAGAACAACCTCCAGGACGTCGACGTCGACATCCCGCGCGACGCGCTGGTCGTGTTCACCGGGGTCTCGGGGTCCGGCAAATCGTCGCTCGCGTTCGGCACGCTGTACGCCGAGGCGCAGCGCCGCTACCTCGAGTCGGTCTCGCCGTACGCGCGCCGGCTGTTCGATCAGATGCCGGTGCCGGAGGTCGACGACATCGACGGGCTGCCGCCGGCGGTCGCGCTGCAGCAGCACCGCGGCTCGCCGACGACGCGCTCGTCGGTCGGCAGCGTGACCACGCTGTCGAACTTGCTCCGCATGCTGTACTCGCGCGCCGGCGCGTACCCCAAGGGCCAGGCGCTGCTCTACGCCGAGTCGTTCTCGCCCAACACACCCGAGGGCGCCTGTCCGACCTGCCACGGCCTGGGCCGGGTCTACGAGGTCACCGCGCGCTCGATGGTGCCCGATGACCGCCTGACGATCCGCGAGCGCGCGATCGCGGCGTGGCCGCAGGCGTGGGGCGGCCAGAACCAGCGCGACATCCTGGTCAGCCTCGGCATCGACGTCGACCGGCCGTGGCGCGAGCTGCCTCGGAAGACGCGCGACTGGATCCTGTTTACCGACGACCAGCCGACCGTGCCGGTCTACGCCGGGTTCACGCCCGCCGAGACCAAGCGCGCGGTCAAGCGCGCGGATCCGCCGAGCTACATGGGCACGTTCTCGAGCGCGAAGCGCCACGTGCTCCACACCTTCGCGACCACGCAGAGCGCGACGATGAAGAAGCGCGTGCAGCAGTACATGCTCGGCGGCGCGTGCGCGACCTGCCACGGCAAGCGGCTGCGTCGCGAGGCGCTGTCGGTGACGTTCGCCGGGCTCGACATCGCCGCGATCTCGGAGCTGCCGCTGAGCCGGCTCGCCGCGCTGTTCGCGCCGTACGCCGACGGCCGCGCGGGCGGCGAGGCCGCGGCGGCGCACCCCGAGAAGCTCGTGGTCATGCAGCGCATCGCGGTCGACCTCGTCGCGCGGCTCGCCGTCCTGCTCGAGCTCGGCCTCGGCTACCTCGCGCTCGAGCGCAGCACGCCCACGCTGTCGCCCGGCGAGCTCCAGCGCCTGCGGCTCGCCACCCAGGTGCGCTCCAACCTGTTCGGCGTGGTCTACGTGCTCGACGAGCCCTCGGCCGGCCTGCACCCGGCGGACACCGAGGCGCTGCTCGCCGCGCTCGATCGCCTCAAGACCTCGGGCAACACGCTGTTCGTCGTCGAGCACGAGCTCGACGTGATCCGCCACGCCGACTGGATCGTCGACGTCGGGCCGGCCGGCGGCGAGCTCGGCGGCCGCGTGCTGTACAGCGGGCCGCCGGCGGGCCTGGCGCAGATCGCGGCGTCGCAGACCCGCCGCCACCTGTTCGCGCCGCCGCCGCTGCCGGCCCGAGCGCCGCGCGCGGCCAAGGGCTGGCTGCGCCTCGCCGGCGTCACGCGCAACAACCTGCGCGGCCTCGACGTCGAATTCCCGCTCGGCCTGTGCACCAGCGTCACCGGCGTGTCGGGCTCGGGCAAGTCGAGCCTGGTCAGCCAGGCGCTGGTCGAGCTGGTCGCCGCCGAGCTCGGCCACGCAGCGCCCGCCTCCGACGACGACACCGACGAGCTCGAGCGCGCGGCGGTGGTCCCGGTGGGCGGCCGGATCACCGCCGGCATGGCGGCGATCAAGCGCCTCGTCGTGGTCGACCAGAAGCCGATCGGCCGCACCCCGCGCTCGAACCTGGCGACCTACACCGGGCTGTTCGATCGCGTGCGCGCGCTGTTCGCCGCCACCCCCGCGGCGCGCGCCCGACGCTACGACGCCGGCCGGTTCTCGTTCAACGTCGCCAAGGGGCGCTGCGCGCACTGCGAGGGCGAGGGCTTCGTGTTCGTCGAGATGTTGTTCCTGCCCAGCGTCTACGCGCCGTGCCCGGTGTGCCACGGCGCGCGCTACGACGCCAAGACCCTCGAGATCCGGTATCGCGACAAGTCGATCGCCGACGTGCTCGGCCTGACGGTCGACGCCGCGTGGGAGTTCTTCGCCGATGAGCCGCATGTCCACCACGCGCTCGGCGTGGTGCGCGAGGTCGGCCTGGGCTACCTGCGGCTCGGCCAGCCAGCGACCGAGCTGTCGGGCGGCGAGGCCCAGCGCATCAAGCTCGCCAGCGAGCTGCAGCGCATCCAGCGCGGCACGACGCTGTACATCCTCGACGAGCCGACCACCGGGCTGCACCCGTCCGACGTCGAGCGCCTGGTCGCGCAGCTCGATCGCCTGGTCGACGCCGGCAACACCGTGATCGTCGTCGAGCACGACATGCGCGTCGTCGCCGGCAGCGACTGGGTGATCGACGTCGGCCCCGGCGCCGGCGAGGACGGCGGCGCGATCGTCGCGACCGGCGCGCCGGCCGAGGTCGCCCGCGCGGCGCGCAGCCGGACGGCGCCGTACCTCGCGCGCGCCCTGCGCGACGCCGCCGGATCGCCGTGACGCGCGGTCGCGCGGTCAGCGCGCGCGCTCGACGATGATGTCGCCGAGATCCGTGGTCTGGCCCGCGACGACCGCGACGCTCGGCAGCACGCGGCGGACCAGGCCCTCGCCGGTGATCACCACGGCGTGCGTGCCGGGCTGCGCGTCGCGCTCGGTGAACCGCCCGGTCGCGCCGTAGACCTCGGCCGCGTCCTCGTGGTCCGGGTTGTCGGTGATGGCGACGCCGAAATGCGCCAGCGGCGCGCCGTCGAGCAGCACCCGCCCGGTCACGCGCGCGGGCGAGGGGACGACGAGCACGAGCTGGCGGTTGGTCGTGTTGACCTCGACGCTCGGCCCCTCGACGCGGCTGCTCCGGCGCTGCGCGGCGACCTTGTAGTGCCCCGCCGGCACGCCGCCGAGATCGAAGCGGCCGGCGTCGTCGCAGTGCCCGATGTGAAAGCGATGGTCGACGTCCGACGACGCGAACACCACCGCGTCGCCGAACGGCTGGCCGTCATGATCCACGACGACGCCGGCGAGGCTCGAGCGCTCGAGCGTCAGCGTGACCTGCGCGCGACCGCGGCGGTCGAGCATGACCTGCTGCGCGGGGGCGCCGTGCGTCGTCGTGCTGGCGGACACGTCGTAGCTGCCCGGCTCGAGGCCTTCGATCACGAACGCGCCGCGCGCGTCGGTGGTCTCGAGGTGGTGCGCGGCCATCACCTGCGCTTCGGCGATCGGACGCCCCGTCTCGTCGACGACGAGCCCTGCGATCTGCGCGCCAGGCTCGACCCGCAGCACGACCCCGGCGCTCGGCCGGCTGCCGTCGTGCACGACGCGAACCTGCGGCCCCGCGGCGTGGCGCATCGAGCTCGCGTGCACGAGGTAGTCGCCCGAGCCGAGGCTGTCGAGCTGCCACGCGCCGTGCTCGTCGCTGAACGCGATGTCGCCGGCGAAGCCCATGGAGCTGCGGCTCGGGTCCCCGGCGGGCTCGAGCTCGACCGCCGCGTCGGCCACCGGCCGCCCGGCCCCGTCGAGCACGATGCCGGCCATGGCCGAACCGGCGCGCAGCGTGAACGTGCACTCGACCGTCGCGGCCGGATCTGCGGTCGTCTGGACGAGCCGGTGGACCCGCGCGCGCCCGGCCGCCCGCACGTCGACCGACTCGTCGTCGGTGTCGACGCCGCGGATCCGCACCGTGCCGCTGACCGGCGTCGTGAAGCTGCGCCGCCCGACCTCGACCGACGCGCCGGCGAACGGCCGGCCGCGCTCGTCGACGACGTGGACCACCAGCGTCGGCCCGCGCTTGAGGCGGAGGGCGACCGGCTCGCTGTTCGCGTCGAGCTCGACCTGCTGGACCTCGGCGAACGCGTCGCCGAGCGCGGCGCTCACGTCGTACGAGCCGGCCGGCACGTCGTCGAACGCGAACGATCCATCCGCCTCGCTGACGGCGACCCGCGCGCCGAGCGTGACCTCGGCGCCGCCGACCGGCTGGTCCTCGTCGTCCATCACCTGCCCCTCGAGCCGGAGCGCGTCGGCCGCGGCCTCGTCGTCGCCGCTGTCGGACGTCGTCGCCGTCAAGACCGGCGGTGCGGCGCTGCGCGGCGCTTGCCTCGCCGCGACGGCCCCGTGCGCCGTGCGCTCGCTCGCCGAACCACCACCACCGCTGCCGCGATCCATGCCGACCGCGCCGATCAGCACGATCAGCGCGATGACCAGCAGCGCACGGCGGGCTGCGGGCTTGGACGACGCGATGCGCGACATGCAGGGCTATCAACGCCGGGCCCGCCGGCGCGGTCTGTTCGTGACGAGCCTACTTGAGACACCCGCCCCGCCGCGCCGGTTGCACGGCGCGATCGGCGCTACGCCGCCCGCGGCGTGATCTTCACGACGACGTTGCTCTTCGGCAACGGCCCCAGGCCGCCGCTGCCCGGCGTGGTGTCCTGCGGCGCGTAGCCGAGGTCGTAGCGCCGCGTGAACCAGCCGAGGAACGCCGGCACGATCAGCTGGATCAGCGCCTCGCCGGCGCAGCGATGGCCATCGGGCGGCCCACCGCCCTGCGGCACGAACGCGTTCTTCGGCAGCGCGGCGGCGGCGTCGTCGCTCAGCCGGTCGTCGCGAAACACCGTCGGATCGGTGAACGTCGCGCCGTCCTGCAGCGTGGCCCAGATCGCGCCCGCGCCCTTCCAGCCGGCGCGGATCGCGTAGCCGTCGAGCTCGAGATCCTTCCTGGCGACGCCGAAGAACGTGCTCGGCGCGACCGGATAGACCCGCAGCACCTCGCGACCGACCGCGCGGGCGTGGACCAGCGCGCGAACCTGCGCCAGCGTCGGCGTGCCGTCGCCGAGCGCCGCGTCGCTCTCGGCGCGCAGCCGGCCCGCGAGCGCCGGGTGCTCGCCGAGCACGACGATCGACCACGCCAGCGCCGCGGTCAGCCCGCCATGCGCGGCGAACAGGAAGTGCAGCAGCTCGATCTCGAGCTCGGCCGGCGCGAGCTGCTCGCCGTCGGGGCCGCGCGCCGCCTTGAGCACGCCGAGCGCGCTGCCCTTGCCGTCCTGGGTAGCGACCTGACGTGCGATGTACGCGCGCAGCCGATCGCGCGCCTTGATCGCCTTGCCGAAGCTGGTGAACGGCAGGTTGAGCGGCGGCGAGAACGTGCCCTTGATCAGCGCCGCGAGATCGCGCGCGTGCTCGACGTTGCTGGTGCCCGGCTCGCTCGCCGTGAACAGCAGATCGGCGACGTCGAAGCCGAGCTGCGCGAGATCGCCGCCGATCGCCTGCTCGCCGCCGGCGATCCAGCGGTCGACGAACCGGCCCAGGATCGCGAAGATGCCCGGCAAGTACGACTCGAGCGCCGCATCGGTGAACGCCGAGAGCAGCAAGCGCTTGCGCGCCTTGTGCCGCGCGCCGTCGAGGAACGGCACCGCGTCGGGGTGAAGCAGGTCCTGCACCAGCTTGGGCGAGCCGGCCTGCCGCGTGAAGTGCTCCGGGTTCATGAAGAACGAGAACGCCTTGGGGCCCGCGAAGAACACGACCGTGTCGCCGAGGATCCGCGTCTTCCACACCGCGCCGTGCTGCCTGGTGCGCGCCAGCGTGAACGCGAACGGGTCCCGCATGAACTGCAGCGCCTCGCCGAGGAACGGTGCACCCAGAGAGCCCGGTGGCGTTTGCGTCATCCCCCCATCGTACGACCGATCACCGCGCGCCGATCATCGCGCTCGCCACTTCCCTCGCCGGTGATGCCGCGCCGCGCGGCACTCCGCATGATCCGCGACGCGCAGTAGGTCCTTGTAGGGAACAGGCCAATCTCCGCGTGCCGCCGAATAACCACATGGCAGCGCATTGAGCCTGCGCCCGGGCTCCCGGTAGCGTCGCCGGCGCTCGCTCAGGAACCTTGCCATGCATCCACACGCCTCCTCCTCCTTGTTGTCGATCCACGCGCGCGCCCTGCTGCTGCTCGCGCTCCCCGCGCTCGGCTGCCTCGACGCCGAGCCCGATCCGGCCCGCGATCAGACGATCGTCTCGACCGCCTCGTCCGAGCTCGAGGCTCGCCCGCGCGCCGAGGTCATGGCGCACTGGGACGCCCTCGTCGCGCGCAACGGCGGCCCGCCGGCGGCCCGGTGGAACGCGCGCGGCCTGCCGGCCAGCGTGTTCGGCACGCTGTCGTCGCGCAGCGCCGGCACCGCCGAGGCCGCGCGCGCGTTCCTCGCCGACCAGGCGCAGCTGCTCCAGCTCGACGAGCGCACCGATCTGGCCGCGCTCACCGAGCCCACCAGCGTCGACAGCCCGCTCGGCCGCCACCTCCGCTTCGCGCAGCGCTACCGCGGCGTGCCGGTCCACGGCGCCGAGCTCGCGGTCTCGTTCGATCGGCAGGGCCAGGTCATCGCGCTGAACAACACCTCGGTGCCCCACCTCGCGCTCGACACCGTGCCCGCGCTCGACGCCGCGCGCGCCCTCGCCATCG
>Ga0307513_10001170_pt1 | contig 38012 bp, 44 predicted proteins | sample 15_EM_MG_FD_202174 | JGI IMG/M metagenome (GOLD analysis project Ga0307513, IMG submission 202174) | Populus trichocarpa ectomycorrhiza microbial communities from riparian zone in the Pacific Northwest, United States - 15_EM | ecosystem: Host-associated > Plants > Roots > Unclassified | place...
TCCGGGGGAATGCGACTGACAATGTCACGGGCAGTGCGGCCAAACTGATGCTCCAAGTTTACGATGGTGAGCGAGACGCTGAAAAAATCGATCGCGTCGCAAGACCAAGCCAACCACCTATTGAACAAATCAAAGTTGAGATCAAAGTTTAACCCCCCCCCTCTTGGCACACCGTCCAAAAACAACGACGTACCCAGACAAGAAGAGACCCCACTGCGACCAAGTGAGTCCTTTGAGGACCTCCCACAACGGTCTCGTTCGTTCCACTTTCTCCTTCTTCGGAATGAGGTTTCGCAGAAAATAAGGAGCCATCGGAGGAAGAAAAAAAAAGAATTGGAAGAGGATCAACGCTCGCGGAGAGCTCTGGGGAATTGAAGCGGCCGTCCTTTGCCCTTAAGTACAATACCAAATAAAGGTCGCTGCAGAGTTCCGTTCGGTCCGTGAAGGCTCAGAACGAGGACGACCTATTTCTGTGTGTGTAACTTGGGTTCCATGGGATTCCTATCTCCCACCTCTCAGTCCGGGAGAGTGGTCGAGGCGATACCGTAAACGCGGGGGGTTCCGGGTCGTAAAAAAGAGCATCGCCAAACGTGGCATGTCTCTCTCCTCTGTCCTGCAACCCGGTGTTCCGCTAGAGACGGAATGGCGCGTCCGGCCACAGGAAATCAGACCACCAGAGCCCGTGTGGTGTTGATCGGGAGAGAGAATAAAGTCGTCGGCGGATTCTCGTGTTCGTGGGGTGGTGCCTCAGGGACTCCGAACCGAGATGTGCGTCACTTCCATATCCGTGTGCCTGTCCCGGAGCTGAAGATACGGTCTAGGTCGATCCGTTAAAATGCATAGCGACTGACCTTCAGGGGCCCCGTGCTTTATATAAGTAGAGAATGGAAGGCCACCGGTACGTTATGCGTTATGCATTGGACGTTGTTGCATTTTTTTTCATCCCCGCCAAGCCCGACAATCATTCCCTTTCAAGTTCAATCAATACGAAATTTATACGATGTACACAGATTTTCTACCGTGAGTTTATTATAACCTCTCCCCTCTTTTAGCCTTTATAGAGTAAAACTTGACCTCAAAATCTGAGGAGGGACTTGAGGAGATCCTACGGCCCGGGAAGCTCCAATGAACAATCCCGCAGGAACCCGACACCCCACCGGCAGGTGGAGCCTCTATTTTCGTAGATTCCGTACCAGGAACGCCGTGGCCCGGTCAAACAACGCCCCAAACTCCCTCTCCGCGTTTGGAGCGTAATCGAAAGAGTGCCCTTGGCCCTCCACCACGATCAACTCGTTCTCGATCCCCACCGCTTTCAGCCTCTCCGTGAGGTGCTTGGACTCGAACAGCGGGACTTGACAGTCCTCTGACCCGTGTACGAACAACGTTGGAGGCCAGTTGGCCGTAACCCCGAACTGAGGGAACAGTCCGATGTGCTTCCCTCCAATCACCTCTCTGGCTTTTACTAAATCCCACGCTGAAGGTGACTCTATCCCCGAGATCGGGGATGACGATAATTGCAGTCGACGAAGACGTGCGCTGAGTGTGTGATCGCCCGTGTAATAGTCCAGCCATTCGCCGAGCTGGTAGTACAGCCTAGTGAGGTACATCCGTTTCGTCGCCGGCAGACCTGGAGTTGGGTGAGTCGACGGGTAGTACTCCAGCGGAGATTCGACCGTGACCGGAAGAGACACGGATTGGGGAAAGATGAATTCGGCGAAATCGGATGGGTCGACCAGCGGCTTGTTAGGAAGGAAAGGTTTCGACTTTGGCTCCAGGAAGTTGTCGTTCTGTATTCAGTAGACGTTAAGGTAGGTTTCCGGCTTGGGTACCGAAATTGTCTCACCAGGCATTCCCCTCCTTGACCGTACATCGAGAGCAGAGCTCTTGGTTTTGGTGAAACGTGAACCGCACACAGGTACGCGCATAAACCCCCTGCAGAGGTTCCAACGACACTGACCGCGTCAGCGTTGATCCTCAGTTTAGGGTTCCCAGTCGCCTCAGCGAGAGCGGGGTTCAGATCATTCCGGATGTATGCGAAGAGGTCCTGGATGTCTTCTAGGATATCGTGTCCCGTGGAGGGTGAGAGCAGTCGGTAATCCGCGGAAAGGAAGGCGACACCCTGTGTAGATAGTCGACCTGTGCGCAGTAGTTAGCCCCGGGCCCAGAGGTCTGAGACAAATCGACGAACGAAACACTCACTATGTAACCACTCAGGAAACCAACTCTTCCGATCTCCAACCAACAATCCCCCTCCATGGAAATACAAAACGGCAGGTATCCCGTCCTCGGAATCGGAGGTGTCACTGCTCGAGCTGGAATCGGGCAGATACACATCTATGCGCAACGGAATCTCCGTTGACCCGTCTTCCAAGCTCGATTTGGACGCGGATACGGTCTTGTAAACGAGCGTCACTGGGTCCAACATCGATTCGCGTTTCAATGGTGTGACGGAGGTGGGATGAAGACGTCGATACTGATCCTCTCAAACCCCCCATGACGGGCGGCAGAGGCCGGTTTGAGTCGATCACGATATCGATGGAGACGGGGTGACAACCCCAAATGGTCAAAACTGCTACAAGTCCAACAGTAACGATTATGGACGAATTCCAGAAGGCCAGGTTAAGCGAGTAGAATACATCCATATCGTGTGTAAGGCTCGAAATCGCACAAAAAGAGGGAGGGAAGTACATGAGATCGTTCATGGTCATGGTGATACACGCGTCTGACTTATCGTTCCTCATCCAAAATGTTCTCAAGAAGCGGGCTCACAAACCCCCGCCGTTGAGGATATACTCTATGGCAGCGTGTACGTTCCCACCCGTCGCTTGGAGGGCGCGAATATTCTGTGAAGCGTTGAAGAAACCCATGTCGTTCAATTGCTGAGAGAACGTCAACAGCTACCCAATGGTTTGATACTTGTGAGATGCTAACCTGTAATTGGGTCTGGAACCGTTCCTCGGGTGGCCTCGTATCCGCAGGCGTAGCTGGGGCACCAAACAATCCACCTCCGAGTCCACCTCCTAGCCCGCCACCTAGCCCGCCACCTAACCCACTACCTAGCCCTCCTCCCAGCCCTCCTCCGCCAGGACCACCCAACGCGCCCATAAGCTGTTGCATCATCGCCGGATCGAAGGGTAGGTTCGGAGGTGGCAAGCCCGTAGCGGTACCTGTCGTATTCGTCGTACCTGTCGTGCTTGGTGTTTGACCGGGAGTAGTCGCGTTCGTGGTTGGATTAGGAGTAGTGGTGGTTGGGTCCGCCGCACCACCGAAACCCCCGAGACCACCAAGGCCGCCGCCCATCCCAGGGAAACCGCCGGGGGTAGGACCTCCTCCCATCTCACGCATCAGACTGGACATTTGAAGCATCGTTCGGAGAGTATCTGGGTTCGCCCTAAGAGAACGAGCGTCAGCCCGGTCAATTCATGAAGGCGGAAATGGAATCCCGCGCACATCATCTGACGGAACCGGTCGCTTTGAAACATCTGACGTATCTGCGGGTCCATCCCTCCGAGTTGTGGGTTCATCGCCATGAGTTGATCCATGACCTGAGGATTCGAGAAGACGGAGGACATTTGTTGGAGGAATTGAGGAGAATTCATCATGTTTTGCAGCTGTCGATGCATCACACACCCATGTCAGAAACATCCGACAATCCCAACCGAAAACCATGGGAGGCGCACCATATTAGGATCGTTCGGGTTCACGCCCATATCCGCGAAAGGGTTGAGACCAGCCATAGCCCCGAAGCCCAAATGACTGTTCAGTTGCGTGAGGGGGTCGTGAGGATTCTGACCGGTCTGCATTTGAGGCAAGGGTTGAGGTGGAGTGGCTCCGGACGTTGTAGTACTCCCTCCGGACCTGGCTGCGCTTTTCACCATATGGATGGCGTGCCCGGATTGGATCTTGTAGTTTGATAATGGCTCTTCATCCTACGACAGACGATAGACGAGGAAATGCACGAGAAAAGCGAGATTGGGGATTGGTGAGCGCGCGCCACGGGCAGGGTCGAGGAGAGATAGGGCGAGAGATGTACCTTGAGAACCTTTCCGGAGTAAATCAGCCTCTGACGGTCAGGGGGTGCATCCGTCTTCTCCGCAATGGCATGCTTGAGGTCCTGCACGGTCCTGTCTGTCTTTATCGTGATCTGTAGCTTGAGTTCGTTGGCGCCTAAACGAGCATGCCCCCAGTAAGATTATATTAGTTTACTTTCGAACCCGCGAGATTCCAGGAGGATGAGAGGGTGTGTTTCTTTTCACCTTTGACGTGGATCTGGACTTCCGATGGAGATTCGGCCATTGTGGCGGTTCGCGAGGGGGGAAAGGAGGAGGATGGAGGTGGTGAGGAAAATGATCTGGAGGGATTCGTTTCCTACGACAGATGGCCACGCAATTGGCTACGGTCGATGATGATTGCCGTGCTTACTTATTTCCGCGAGGCGCTCCTCCGCTTCTTGACCCACTGCCTGTGCATCCCTCTCTTCCATGAAATGGGCAACGAAGAGAGTACGAGCAACGATGGACTCTTCAGTCCGCTCGAGCGGTCCCATGCCCTCGGGGCGAGAGACCTCCGCTCGGTCGCAAAATACATGAACTCCGACGAATGCAAGAATGTCTATGTCATGGTGCGTTCGATATCCCCGATGCACGTTCACGACGCTTAAAGTTCGGCGATATCTTTATACTTATCTCGGTATTGAACCGTATCGGTATCGCGGCATCACTTACCAGTTAGGAGCAGGTGCGTTCATTCACCTCTTCACTCCGATATTCTCTTTCGGGCGGAATAAGTTGACCGGGCTTTTTTTACTTGTTTCACCTTCTCGGATAATTGGATGAACAGGTGTGAGCACGTCGGCTGGAATACCAGATTTTAGGTCCCCAGAGACAGGCAGGTGTTCACGCGTTTCTTTCGAGATTGAACGTAATCTAACTCGTCATTTCCGTGCTTCGGGCTAAATGGGGGACACCGATAGGGTTGTATGTGAGTGCGATAAAGATGTTCTATGACCACCAGCCACGATGCTGAACACCGGCTCTTATCGTTTATCGCCCATCGTCTATCGTCTACTCTATCTGCTCCGCGCAGGCCAATCTCGCCAGGCTGAAACTAGATCGCCCAGAAGACGTCTTCGACATCCGTTTCTTCCGGTCCAATCCCCACCCGTTCTATGCCCTGGCGAAGGAGCTATACCCTGGCAAACACCGACCCACTATCACCCATTCGTTCGTCCGCCTGTTGGAGACCAAAGGCCTTCTAGGGACCTGTTTCACACAGAACATCGACACCCTCGAAAGGCGGGCGGGAGTCTCGGAAAGGAAGCTTGTGGAAGCCCATGGAAGCTTTGCGTCACAGGGCTGTATTGATTGCAAGGCGCCTTTCGATGGCGCCGAGATTAGAAAGTTGATCCAGGAGGAAAGGATCCCCAGGTGTAACCGGTGCAGGGGATTGGTGAAGCCCAATATCGTATTCTTCGGAGAGGCTGTGAGTGTGCCATTTCCGTTCGCAACTCCTCGTTTTGTTTCACAATTTTGTCTCTGTACTCGTGTCTACCGCTTGGGGCGCTTTCTCGTACTGATGATGTAAAATCTCGCACAGCTACCAGAGGCCTTTCACAGGAAATTGGTGGATCTGGCCGAAGCGGACCTACTCTTTGTTATAGGAACGTCGCTTCAGGTTCAGCCCTTCGCATCATTGACGTACTTTGTTCCACGTTCGTGCCCGCGAGTGTTGATTAACCTAGAGAAGGCGGGGGATCTCGGGAGTCGACGAGACGACGTTCTGTTGTTGGGTAAATGCGACGACGTTATAAAGCAGCTCGCGAAGGAGCTGGGGTGGCTCGAGGAGCTCAAGGCTGCTTGGGCAGAAACCAAGGCCTCATTGGACAGCCCGCCTCCCACGGATGAAGAACCCGAGGAGCCAGAGGGTCAGGCTCCAGCGGCCGAGGAGACAGAAGAAGAGAGGTTGCAGCGAGAAATCGCCTGGTTGACCAAGTCCGTGGAGGACACGCTCAAGGTCACGGATGATTTGAAGAAACGCGTTGAGGAGGAGGCCGAAGAGGAGGTTGCGAAGATAGCGCGCCCAGAGTCGGCGGACGTGGGGAAGGTGCAGAAGGACGGATCGAATTTGTGATTTGTATTTGAGACCATTGGAATCCGATTCGGCGAGTGTTATTTGTTGTAATGTACGATTAGCTGATTATGCAGGAACCTCATATCCGTCCCTCCCCTCGTTGGACTCCCCACGAGATACATCCGTCCGTCTGATCTCCGCTGGACAGTCTCATCGGTACGACCTCAAGCCTTCGTTCGTATCCGTTGCTGCGCGCCCGCGGCTGTTGCCAGCGTGGAGTTAAGATCTGCCAGCTAGTAGGCGCACAGGCGCTTCTATTCGGTCCGTTACTCGGCCTCGAGATCCAAGCTGGACATGCCGATCACACGTTGCCGCACTCATTAACCCTCTTTATCAACGCACTGCCGTGTCTCAGCCACTCATTCCTTTCTCTTTCCCCTCCTCATCACTATCTTGTATATTCCTCCTTCTTATGCCTCTCGACATTGCCTTTGCCGTCTGTGCGACGCGCCAGGACGTCGTTAACGCTGTTAATGTCCTCAGGGAGTCTCCCTATGTCATTCTCGATTGCGAAGGTGCGGCGACCCATCACGCCGCTTGACATGTCACATTCTTGCGTGCTCACTCGACGATTTCTTTCGATAAGGCAAAGAGTTGGGAATGGAGGACGGCACGTTGTCCCTTATCTGCGTCGGCACTGCATTTGCGCAGTTCGTCTTCCTGTTCGACGTGGTGGCCCTCACGAGATACGACCTCCAACCCTTGTTGAACTTCCTGGGTGGCAAGGTCATGAAGGTTGTCTGGGACGGTCGTATGGATTTCATCGAGCTCTGGAGCACCTACAACATCTCGATTGGAAAGAACGTGTGCGATCTGCAGGTGGCAGAAGTACTCTCTCGCAGCAATTTCAGGGGAGAACGTGATGAGGAGAGGTTGAGTCGCCTTGCGACGTATTTTGGCTCTCTGGTGTGGAAGACTCCCTCGCAGTTCACGGGGATCCACAGGGTCGTGGGGCTTCAACAGTGTTTGGAGGAGAATGGGTACAGAGGGTTGGTCGGGAAAGATCGTGAGTTCCCTTTTTTCCCCGATCTGCTTCGTTGGGTGTTGGTTACACCCGGGATAGTGTTCTAACGCGAGGATTTTCCTGTGCTCCAGCTGAAGTCACGAAGATGCATCGCCAGAACGACACGAAAGCTTGGCTCGCCCGGCCTCTGCCATGGAAACTTCTCTGTTACGCCGCTGCCGACATATATCTAATCGCCCTTCTCTACGAGGATTTTTCGGCTAAGGGCTGGTTACCCCTCGGATCCAAGTTCTTCGGACGTTGCAATCGCTACGTTACGATGCACGAGCAATTTGGTCGGATCAGGAAGGAGACAGGGTGCTTCCGTTCCGGCCCTTTCATTCCGTTAGGGATCCTGAATGGGGGGGAGCCGAAGAACTGCTGGAAGACGACGTGCAACTCGTGTGGAAGGAACATGACCCTTTTCGCGTTTGAGACCGACGGACATGGAAGTAGGAGGAGGGTGTGTAGGTTGTGTTGGCTCTTGGCGGAGAAACTCAGCGTGAGTTGTGACAGTCGATGGGTTCAGATCAGCATTTCCTTGTGATTGCTTTGCTACCCTCCCTTGGGCTTTCACCACCCCGATCCTCCTCCCTACTTTTACGATACACCCCCGCCGAGTTCTCACTCAAAAGAGTTAGGTCAGTCTCGGTGGTTGGTCTTCACGATGTATTCATTCGTTGGTGGCTTATTTCTTATTCTCTCGACTTATATTGTTGTTCTTCTGTTTGTCTCACGTATGTACATACTGTTTGTCTGTTTATTGTGGTTACATGATTATCCTCTTATCTGATACGTCTCCTACTATCGATGTCCGGACCGTGGAGAGACCGTGAGAACTAGATTGCGAGCCCTTTGCCTCTACGCGCGACGCGTGTCTTCAGAGCCGGAAACGCCTCGACGCGTCTACCCTCTTATCCTTCCGCCGATATGGCAAACGACAGTGGGAGGAGTCAGGTCCTAGCGAAATGGCAAGAGGCGTTTACACGACTGAACGGGAACCAACCTGGTATCGCCGGTTTGATAAACTTCACAAATGTGCGCGGCGTATTCCTCCTTTGTCTCGGTATCTGTGGTGTCGCGACTCGTGTGTTTTGGGGTTTGACACTTACATGTTGATTTGGATGTATTGGTGGTGCTTAGGCGTGGAAGTTTGCCAGGGAGTACTTGTATCCTATCGATATCAACAACCCGAGCCCTAAAGTGTACGGTGCGATATTTCCGATCACCCCTCGTTAACACGTACAACACTCTGACTTAGCCATGATCTGTTCGTTGGGGTGTAGACCCGCAGGAAGTCAGAGCCGCGTTTGAGGTTTTGGGAAATGCGAGGAGGCTGGCCGCGATTTTCGAGGCGTTCATTGGTACGAGCTGGTCACCTCAACATTTGGGAGAAAAACGACTCATGCCACAGTTGCAGATGACATGCGAATGCAACAACACTTGATCGCCCAAGATGTTAGTCATCATATGTGTCGATATGAGGTATGTGATTTCGGAGGGATGGGGCCGATGTGGACTCTGAGGGTTTGATGATTCCAGTAGGAGACTTCCGATCCCCGAGCTTTGGCGGATCTTGTGTATCGGTTGATGCAATGGCATACTGCGTGGGTGCCCGGGCAAGAGTGAGTAATTGGCTTTTCTGCGTGGTTTTGTCCCTGATCAGGCTACTTTGTGTACTCCGCATAGATTCGGTCACCAAGTTCTCTCAGCATTCAACCATGCATTCCAAACGCACATATTCTCCGTCTTGCCTGTTTCGTTTTCTTCGGGGTTCAAGTCTTTGATCGAGATGACGCTCGAGCCTTACCTCAACACGGAAGAATCAAGCAGTCGAGGGAAGGAACACCCAGCGGATCTCCGACTGTGGGCTGGGTTTGAGTGTCTGGGGATGCTCGAACGGTACGAATCGTTGATTTCGTCGGTTTGTTATGAGGCTATCGAAAAGCACGTTTGGGACCGGTGCGGCAAGTCTTGGGAGGAGCCGGAACTTGCGAATCTGAGAGAGTGGATGACGGATTGCATTGTACCCTGGATGCTGTTGCCATACGCCCGTGGCGCGCGAAATTGTAGGAGAGTTTTGATCTTTCCATACCCAGAGACTGACTAACTCTCAGCGGAGGAAGCAAAGGTGATGCTTCAGGGTGTCGGGGCGAGGTTTGATTTTCATATGTGCAAGACGTTGTGCGATTTGAGGTCCGTTGATGACCGGGGAATACGTGGAATTTACTGACCTTTCCTCCTGAAGGATTGGGGAGATTTTCGATATTATGGTGGATTACCCGGATTCGAAAGGTGCATTGCAAGATCTCAAGGTGAGTCTTGACCCTGTGAGTTTCAAGGGGTATAGTGACAAGTTTTCGTTTAGGAATGTCTACAAAGGGTGGATCAACGATCACAGCTCGTCCTGGCTTTACGAAAGGCGTAAGAATCAACCGAGTTCATTCATTGCTTCGCTAATTGTAATGAACGCTAGCAATTCACGGAGGCTCCTGCATCCTGGAGCGGACACCAAGGATATCCTTGCTCAATATGTATCGATTATCCGGTGTCTACGGTTCATTGATCCTCCTGGAGTCCTTTTACATAAGGTCGCGGATCCGATTCGCAAATACCTCAGGTGATGGTGGAGTAGGTGGTCTGGATTTTCGCCGAGCTGACTGTTCTGGTTAGAGGCCGACCAGATACGATCCGGTGTATCGTTGCTAACCTCGTAGGAGATAAGGAGAGCGGAGATTCGTTGGCGGATATCGATGAGCCCGTTCAACCCCTCTCACAAGTGCAGATGGAAGATTACTCCGATCCAAATTGGGAACCTGAACCGATCGACGCTGGACCGGACTTTCGAACGAACAAACCCTCGGATACGATTAGCACCCTCGTCAGCATTTACGACTCGAAGGACCTGTTTATCAAGGAGTTGCAAGTGTTATTGGCTCAGCGGTTGCTGGCGATTCAAGATGGGAACTTTGATAATGAGGTGAACTCTCCCCATTTGGGCCTCCGGTTTTCCCGATTAGCGCGGTTGACTCTCTTTGGTTTTGCGCGGTTATTTTTAGCGGAGAAACATAGAGATCCTGAAAGTTCGGTTTGGGGAGGCACCGCTCCAGGTGTGCGAGGTCATGTTAAAGGATATGACAGACTCGAAACGGATCGACCAGCATATCCAAGCACAGAACGAGGTTTCATCCATCCTTCGTTTTCTCCTTCCTTGGCTGAACGACAAACGCAGTGTGTATTGCATTCGACGATCATATCGAGGCATTTTTGGCCGCCTCTGCAAGGGAATAAGTTGGACATGCCAGTACAATTTAAGGAGTAAGTGAGCTCTTGGCTGTAAACACAGCGGCACTGAGCAGAATTGTAGGGTGCAGGACCGGTACGCGAATGGGTTCACGGAATTCAAGCCAGACAAGAAATTGTATTGGTTACCTCAACTTGGGACGATAACTTTGGAGCTCGAGCTGCAAGATCGTACCATAGAGGCGGAGGTTACGCCACTTGAGGCCGCTGTGATCGGTCTCTTCGGGGAGAAAGGTGCGTTTCTGTCTCTGCTTAGATGATCGGTGTGGAATTGACGGGATTTGCAGAAAAATGGACAACAGACGATTTGATTTCGAGTGTAGGTGGAGCTGTCGAGAAAGGGGTGATGACGAAAGCCTTGAGCAAGTGGGTCAATCTCGGGATTATCAGGGAGGAAGAAGGAGAGGAGTTCGTGCTGTTGGAGGTGCAGGAGGAGGGAGGTGTGAAACCCTCCGCATCCCGACAAGGTACGTTTGGCATTCATCCTCGCCGTTGGATCAGTCTGCTGACGGCCGACCAGCTGTCGTTGAGGAAGCACCTTCCGTGATGACTGTGGAACAACAACAAGCAGAGCAGATGAAGGTGTACTGGAGAGTATGTATTGATTTTCGTTCCTCTCTCATCCTTGTTTGACGAAGTCCTTCGTAGTTCATTGAAGGAATGTTGACGAATCTGGGATCACTTCCTCTGGATCGTATTCAAACCATGCTTCGGATCGCTCCCGGTTACGACAAGACCGTCGAGCAACTTGGGGCATTTATGGAGGCGGCTCGCCGAGAAGGTCTGGTTACGGTCCAGGGAGGACTTTGGAAGCTCAACCGGACCTGATGAACGCGGCCGCCACGGTCGTTGTGTATTCTATCATATGATGATCTCCCTCTCTGATCTTTGAGTTTTGAGCGTGAATTGGACGCTTTGGGTGTACCTCCGGCGAGGGGCACCCTGCTGTTATAGAGGTCCAGATTTATTTGGTTTCCCGGAGAAATCGGAAACGACCCGATTTTTCCCACGACCTAACCCCTTCGTTATTTTCGTCATGGGCTGCCGGACCAGCCAGCACAGTACTGAAATGGATCCACTTCGGCTGAACTGTCCTCCGCTGTCCATTGTTTCTAGTGTGGACAGATGGTAGCTTGGTCTGTCGTGATTGCCAACACAGAGGGTGGGGAAAGTCGATGGGGTGGTCAAATTTCCCCGCTCATGCTCTGGAATTCTCGGTGATCGACTTGCGACCTGTAGCTCTGGGCTGCTTGGAACGGCTATAAGAACCACTATGGGTCACCTTCTCGACTGTATACTGTTTGATACCATCCCGTGTTCTGCCCGCTCTCCGAGCCAGCCTCCGTCTGCGCCATGACCACAACCCAAGAACAAGCTCCTTCCCCTGCCCTCAAGGACTTTCGTGCTCTCGTAGAAAACCTGCACGGTGCCATCGATATCATTGCTTCTCAAGTCGTCAGCACGATCGACGCTCGTGACCCTTCCCTCGTTTCGGACAAACCCTCCCCTCCGGCATCCTCCGAACTGCTCAATGCGTTCCGGAGGTTCACGAAGCTGTCGGACGAGTTTTCGTCCTACGCTTCGTCGCCGTCGGAGCACCTGACTATGATCGCTGGAGCGTTTTACGAATCGACGGCTTTGAATGTCGCGTCGGAGTTGGGGATCGCGGATTTGATTGGGAAGGAGAAAGTTCCTGTTAGCCAGCTTGCGAGGAAGGCTAACGTCGATGAGAGTCGACTACGTGAGCTTGGGAGATCTTGATATTTTGTTGGAAGGTTGGGGCTTACCTCTTTTTTTTTTTTTGCAGGACATGTCATGAGAATGCTCGCGAACCGACAGGTTTTCAGTGAGACGGAGTACGGGTCGGATATTTTTGCGAACAACAGGATGTCGTCTATCTTGTTAAGCTCCCACGAGAAGAACCTGAGGGGTTTTATCGGCCACTGGTACGAACCAGGACTCGTCGCAGCTATGGTTTATCAGCTCAGTGTTATTTCTGCACAGGTCCGACGACGGCTACCGCTCAGCTGACTCCACGCTAAAAGCGTTCCGACCTGAGAATGCCAACAAATCGATCTTCGAAGTCCACCATGGAAAGTCTCTGTGGGACTACTTCAGTCGTCCTGAGGGAGCCGTGGCTCGTGAGAGAGGAAACAGAGCGATGGTCGGTGCTGAACCCATCCTACACGGAGGGCTTATCTACGATTACGATTGGACGAAACATGGAGAATCGGCCACGATCGTCGATGTTGGTGCTGGGATGGGTGGGGCTGCGATTGAATTGACTAGGAGGTTCCCGAAGTTGAAGATTATCATGCAGGACAAGCAGGAAGTTATCGAGTCTGCGAGAAAGGTGCGAACGTTTTCCTGGAATGCCGAAGTATCAGTGAGGTTGACGAAGGTCTTTGCGTTAGTTCTGGGAAACCAACGCGCCGGAGTGTTTACCTAGAGTGGCGATGGTCCCACACGATTTCTTCTCCCCCCAGCCCTCCTACATCTCACAACTCCCCAGCCCTCCTAAAGTCTACTTCCTCCGCTTCGTTTTACACGACTGGTTCGAAGATGAGTGCGTCAGGATATTGAAAAATATTCGGACTGTGATCCCCAGCGCGAACGACGGAGGTCGGTTGTACATTGCCGAGATTCTGTTGGACAAGGATAGCGATAGGTTCAAGTACATGGTTTCAACGCATATGATGAACATGACCGGCGCGCTGGAGAGGACGGAAGGAGAGTTCGCTGAGATCCTCAGGAGGAGCGGGTTCAGGATCGCGAACGTGCATAGGAATAAAGGATTTATTTCGTTGATTGAGGCCGTTGCGGTTCCACCTGCGTCCAAGTTGTAAATAATTATAACTTTCTGTTAGCATTTCTGTATCTGTGTCGAGCTTCATGAAACAACCGCTGTATCTTGATCGTAGCCTCATGACTCACATGAACGGTACAGTAAACGTTGGCCAACCTCGCTCTCGAGTCTCTTCAACCCACCGAGCAAATCGGCCCCGTTGATTGTAACTACCCAGCGGAGGGGCGGCCGACCCCGCGGCCGCCACCGCACCCGTCGGATACGGTTGCCCGGCAGACGGGTTGCAGACTCCCACCTCATACGGGTCATCACCCGTCTGGCCGTGTCAGAGGTTTACGATGCGTGGACGCACAACCGAATAAATTGTCTTCGGATTTCGGGACGGAAGCCAATCTGATGCCTATCATAACCTCACGGTTCTCGGGCGGTCGACTTGCCATACCCGTTAGCCTTTAGATCGGGTGCTCGGGGGACTGATAGACTCCCAATTCATTCGCGCGATCACCCACCCTAAGGAGCCGCATCAACGAGGTGCGATGCTCACGGTTTACCGGGTCCGCTTGGATCAGTCGTTAGCTAATCTCGAGGATTACTTCGTCTCCGACAATCGCCATCAAGACCGTATCGGACCACGGCTCCGTGTCCCAGTGCCTTGTAGATCGCAGAACCCACCGCTGGCGCATAGTCCCTTGTATACCAAAGTGGCCGAAGCCAAGTATGCGTTCACTTAGGACCCCGGCGAAGCCGGGGGTAGCCCCGATACCGAATTTCCGAAAATTGTGCTTCAATTATCCGTACGAAAAATGCCCCCCACATCCGAAAAATCACATTATACCTATAGGAATATCACCTCGAGACATCCGAATTAGTATATCGGACCTCAAAACCCCTGGATTTTTCTCAAAATACCATATATCCGTCATTTCCACCTGTCTATGAATCGCTACTCATCAGCATCAGCATCAACATCCTCGTCGTCATCCTCCTCCGCCGTGGCAGTCTTCCGACCACGCTTCTCAACGAATTCGAGCATACACATGCTGATGCTCAACACCGAGTGCCCGAGTGCTTCAAAAATTGCACGATCACAAGGGGCGAGGACTGCTTCTCCACTTTGAGAAAACGTCGGTGCTGAAGCCGTACACAGGAACTGCCATGGAGCAATAACCTCGAATCGTCGCATTCCTGGCATTGGTTGGTTGTGCACCCCAGAGTAGTGGTCACGAAAGATGTGTCGAAAAAGTTGTACGTGTATTGTTGTTGTGGCGGAGATGTTTATAATTTCTCGTGTCCACGAGTACTTGCTGTTCTTTGCACCTGTTTTTGTGTAGATCCCTACCACTATACGAGAATCAGTAGAAGTTGGCAGAAAAGTCAAACAAATCCAACGTACCTCTCGAGAGCATGATCCTTTCTGCCGTGTAAACGAACCCCCATGACGTTCCTTTCCACCCACTGCCACCCTCGCCATCACATACCAATGGGTACAGTTTATTTATACCCCCATTCGGAAGCACAGGAACCCCACCCGGTTGTCTTACCACGTCGATCCCGGTGAAAATGGTCCGCCGTTTGGTACTTGCCTTTTATACTATGAGCACATTGTTCACCACAGATGGGACAAAGTAAACTACAGACCTTGGTTGTTCGGCGTTCAGCTACCTTTTCAGCGTTCAAGGAATTCCCGCTTGGACCTGCCCAGACGTGACTTCGGTGTAGCCCCGTACCAACCCTTTCGCCTTCTGCATCAGCATCTCGCAGTAATTGGTAGAACTGCTTGACAATCTGTTGTCGCGCACTGCCGAAATCCGACTTGCCGCTAACACCCGACTTGGGTAATGCCTCAGCGGAGTGAGCCACCCCCACAGCTGTGGTGTCACGGTTCAAGTTTCGGACGCCGTTGCGAGCCTGCAGAGTCTCGTGGGCAGCCCGCAATTCAACTAACCCAGAGAGATCGAGGAGACTTGTGCCAGCATTTGGCCGGGTGTCGATAGCCGGTACCTGGGTCCGTGAGATAGTCGCAAGTGCAGCAGAGATTCGCGCCGAATCCTCGTTGTATGCCTGAGAGATCTGTTCCTCCGTAGGTTCTTCAAGGTCTTGACTACACAACGAGTTAGGGCCGTACAGAAATGATCACCAGGGTATTACTCACATGCTTATATCTTTGTGGGTATGGAGCATAATTGATGCGTAGCTGAGGTCCTTTATTTGCTTCTGGTGGTCAGACGACAGAGAAGACGTTTTCAGCTGTTCTGTGCATTCGTACAGATAGCCGATGCCGTCTGTTTCGTCAACCGCTTCCTCTGCATCCTCTTCGTCGAAGTCCTCGGTGTCTTCGTTATCTTGGGAAGCCGGCATTGCGGTGGGATTTGTTGTAGGTTCTGCAAGCATGTCGGGTGACACACCGAGGATGAAAAGCAAGTCTTCGGCCTCCTCATATGCAAATCGTGCTGCCTCGTTTATCTCTTCGTCTGTAGGGAACGTGCTGAGTGCGGTTAAGTCAATTCCTCTGCAATCAGAATAGGTGTGAGCATAGCCCGAAGCGGTGTCCTTTCCGACAGTGGTGAGTGTTGATTTCGTGAAAATCCGCAGTCGTATAAAGATTTTCAGAACCAAGTGATAGAAGTCGAGCATGGTAAAGTCCTTGACCAGCGATCGAAGAACACCGAAAACGTGCTCGCAGACTTCAGTCGAGTGTAACCAGAAGAGAAGTGGGAACCGGGAGCCATAGGTGTCCCGATAGACGATGAGAAGTTGTATGAGTCCAAAGACCAGGTAATTGAGAATATCCCTGAATTGGCCGGAGATGAAGTAGGTCGACTTTGCGTATTCTGCATGATCCAAGAATTGGGCCCAGCGCTCAAGAAAAAAGTGGAGCCGTAGCACCATCCTCACTCGTTCAACGTGAGGAAGTGTTCGGCTCTGATATGCGTCTACGAGCTCCCCCATGAGAAAGAGGAAGACGATTAACCCACGTGTTTCCTCGTTCTCTGGGCTTGGACCGTGGTGTGTGGTGAACCATCTGAGCGTAGAAGCAGACAGCAGCCGACAGGCTGCGTTATCATCTTGGCGATCGACCTTTTCTACATCCCGTCGATACAGCGGGCCATCATGAGCGAAGGCAGCCTTTCGCACCTGGGAATACATTGCGATGTAATTCCCAAAGGTTAAAAGCTTTGCCCCAGTCATCACGTTGTTGCGGGCCGTTTTGGCTGCATGTTTTGCGTCTTGTACCATTACGACAGGTTGACCTTTGAATACTGGAATCGAAGTCGTGATATCCGGGTTGGCCAAGTCCATCGGTTTGGGGTGCCGGATTCTATACTCTCGGGTCCCATCAGCCATAGTGGCAAGTTTCCGCTACATCGAACGTTCCGTTGCTGAACCGTCGGACGCAGATGATACCACTTGGATCTTCTGGCCGATCAATCCGTGGAGGATTTCAAGTTGGTATTCGACGAGTAAATCGGAAGAAATCTTGTTTGGGATTGCTCACACTGCAACAATGGTCGGAGCAACATTGGGAAGTGGCACCTGCGCACACCAGAGACGAAGCTATAGGCTGATAAGTCTACCAGGCAAACTGGTGGTAAAAGTCAAAACTCGCCTTGGTTGCTTTCTCCAGGTGTCCTTGTTGGAGCTGATACTCGAACTCTTCAATGTCCGCAATCCGTAGTGGTGAACCAGTGCATCCAACGACATAGTATGTCTCCTCTTTGGCATCCCAATATGGACGGAAGGCAGCAAATAGCTTCGTATCATCACAGCTGAGACCAACTGGCCCAGTGTAGTTGATTGAGTCCAGGTAGTTGCGAACCAGTAAATACGAACGCTGGCACGGTTTGATGGGAAACTTCTCTCGTTTGCTTTCAGCTGTTCTGTGGGGCGATTGATGGTGAGAGGTGGTCGTATCATGAACAACAAAACTGACCGAATTGTGCGTTGATGCTCCATTGGGATAACCTTTCGCAGTATCTCATATGCACTAGGACTTGCCATTCGGATCGTATAACTCAGATCCTTCAGCGAAGGGAGGTAACGGAAGTTCTGCATCCCAACTCCACGGCGTTCCTTATCCACCTTGACTGCGATGGCCTCGAAGATAGCAGAAAATATTTCACCTTCGTACTCTCCTCGAAGCATGGCAAGAACAAAATACAGGAATGGGTCAATCCCATCCTGTAGGTATCACGTTACTGGGGGTTGCGGTGGCAGACGGATGGGGAATGACTCACATCTGATGCCTTTCGCACGAGATCATATACTCCAACCATCTTTGCGTATTGGTCCCCAGCCAATTGGGCACGGTGTCCACGAGGGGTGAACTTCAAGTTTTCGTCCTTTGGAAGCTTTCGGCCGAGGGCATTCTTGAAGACTGGGTCCTTAGACACGGCCATACATGCACTACATGGCATCACAGGCTCCTGTCGTGACGGACTTTTCTTCAAGCACGCGGTAGCGCAGACAAATCCTTGTTCTCGAAAGTTGAGCCATCGGAATTCAGTAGCCTCCAGCCGGCAAACTTTCGCAAGTTCATCCTTATCCAAGTCCGTCAATGTCTTCGCGAACTGTTCCTGCGAGATGATGTAACGGGGTCTGGAGCCACCACCTGCTGCTTGCGATCGAGTGAGGTAGATAGCAATCCTGGAATCGTATTCAGGTGTGAGGCCAGGACACGGAAGAATCTCATCTGGATGCGGGCGAGTTATTTGGCTAGTTGATGGACCAGAGGCACTCTCGACGATGAAATTATTGAAGCACTTCCTGTCCGTATTGGCTATATGGATGCGTTTCTTTGAAGGACCAGTGCACGTCTGAACGTGATTAGCAAAGTTGGAGGTATTGTATGGAACCTTCTGCTTGTTAACATCAGCACATTTCGAGTGCCGAACAAAACGTGGGTTGTCATCGATGAGGAACTCAGCATGGGGGTCAAGTTCGAGAATCTTCTTCTTGAATCTCTCAAACTTTTGGTGATCGACAATCCCCTTATTTGCTTCAGCTCTGGATCTCGCCTCAGCTAGTGCGGACTTGCTCGTTCCCTGAACACGTGGCTTTTTTGACACCGACAAATTGCCTTCCTCATCTTGTGACTGTTGTCGCTTCAGGGTTCGCTGGCGGGGAGGTGGAGGGGTGGGGTCACAGGGTACATGCTTCGTGGGCAGCTGAAAATAGCTGTGAAGCGTTTTCTGAGAGGGAGCTGGCACGACGTTGACATCGAGTGGTGGCTGCCAAGGTGAAGGAGATCTTGATGGGATACAACCAGCCGATGGTGGCGGACACAACGTAGTTCCCCCATTGTCGCCTGTCCCGGAAGCACTGGTGTTGGCAATAATGTCCCTTTCATCATCGCCAAGATTTGGGGAATCCACATTACAACTAGGTCCGGGGATTGTATCATCCCGAAGGCCACCCTGTATGTTACGAACCGTTAATATTGTTATCAGTTTTAAAGAAGGAGCGAATTACCTGTTCTGCGATTGCTTTACAGAGGTCATTGAACCACGAAAGTCGGTTCCCTCGGACATCCCCGTGTGCAAGCAGGTCCGCATTGAAAACGCTGTGCGAAATCGCATTCATCGCAAAGAATCCACATGAGGTGGTGTCCCGCTGGGAGCCGGCTGGAAGTTTTCGCCCAACGAAAGCAAATTTTCGTCTATAACGTGTGGACAACCACCGCAATAGAGCCCCGACGAATTCTTCAGGTTTTGGAATTGAGTTTCCCATCGAGTCCGCTGTCAGTGTGTTACAATTCAGGGACGACAGCTATATGGCACAAGAACGTACCGTAAACGACCTCCCTGCAAGGTATATCCACCTTGAATGTAATCCAGTGGTTGTACTTTGCATGGAACGAGGGAAAATAGAACGCATTTGCCTTGGCCAACTGGTCCTCGATCTCCCGGATATGAGATGGAGACGGATGATTGAGGACGTCCAAGTCCTGTGAACTGATCATCAATAGGAAGTTTGACAAGCGGAGGTCGAGAATGAGGACTCCCACTGGGAGATTAGGACTGGACGAGAGGAAACGAGCCATAAGATCGATGGCTTCACCATTAACACAGTTGTCACTAAGGAATTGAGCAAGGGAAAGGTTCGTCATTCCCTGAAGCCCATAGAGTGATAGCCGCGAGCCCCAGCCCAGGACTTTGAAGCGATTAAATACAAGTTGAATTTCCTCGCCATCCTGGTGAGTGGCCTGGAGACGTTCCACCCATGAATAGGACTTTGTCCATTGGTTGCGGGAGTCGATTAGCGACGAAACTTCGCCCCAGACAGTGAGAACCCAGAGGGGCAGGAACTCCTTGTGGTTGACGGGGTTACAAATGGACCGGAACGCGAGCCGAGTGTCGTCGGATGAATTGTGCAGGTGTGTCTGTAGCGAACGAAGGTACTTTGCTGGGGGGATGGGAAGTTTTGCAAGTTCAGAGGGATTGTAATTCCTTGATGGAGGGGAGGTGCTGAACGATGTTTTGGCCGGAGGAAACACCAGTGCGCCCTTCTGTTCTTGCAGAACGTGAAAACGGAATCGGCTCACAGGAGTGTCGAGATCTGGTGACGAGATTACCGAAAGATAACGCTCGGGTATCGCCAGTCCAGGGACGTCGACGGCAAGCTCAAGAGGTAGAGAGGGCATATCGCCACAGTGCATACAATCTTCGGCCTTACAGAGATCACCAAATCTTATATTCTGGGTGGATAAGAGGCCATGTTTTCCCCGCCGTGCAAGGAATGGGGAAACAGACCGTGCGGCGGGTGGGCCAGGCTCAATGGGCCGCAGAGGGCGAGTGCGGATGGCCTGCAGTGACCACGGACAATATCCGTTTCCAATATCAGAGCCGTGGCTAGTACTCAACCATGGTATCCGTTCCCACATCAGACCTCTTGATTGATTTTCGGCGGTTGGGCCCGAAAACATCCGTAAAATATCGGGCCTCTAGTCTAAAATTTCCCTACGAGATATCCGTTCGTACATCGGGGCTACCCCCGGCTTCGCCGGGGTCCTGTTCACTTCTAAACCACTGCAGTTCGGAGGCTCGGACACAGAGTCGGACTCCTGATCGCGAGTCCTGCACTCGATCTGCTGTTTTCCATCATCACCAGAAGTTCGCCCCTGCTGTAATGAATCACCCGCTTGCACGGAATGGGAGGCCAACCGCGGAGTGTATCGAGGGGGATGTAGGCCCACAATTCAACACTTGGTTTCCCCAGTGCAGGCAATCCCCTTCATCCAATTCTCGTTCATCCTCATGCACGTGACGCAGGGTTGGGAGTATGTATGCAATGCGTGATCGAGTCAGAAATATAAAAAAACGTATCAGTCACCTTCATTACTTCCAAAAAACTGTACATGATTACAAAAGCGCGTCGTAGCCACGATATGGTACTAAATTCGTGGCCAGAACATGGCTATGGAAGGAGGAACAGTTGACGAAAAGGTGGACGCGATTTGGCGGGCATCCGGACGTTCGACCCCGACAAAGCCCTTTGCTTAGTGGTGGCCAACAATAGGGTAAGAACCCACGGGAAGCGTGGGGGAGTCTGGTATAGGGGTGCCTGGTGGGCTGGGTTGATGGACGCGAGGGCCGGTGGCTAGTTTAAGCTTGCGTGCCTCGACATCGCGTCGGTGGTGACCAACGATAGGGTAAGAACCCACGGGGAGCGTGGGGGAGTCTGGTATGGGGGTACCTGGCGGGCTGGGTTGGTGGACGCGAGGGCCGGTGGCTAGTTTAAGCTTGCGTGCCTCGACATCACGTCGGTGGTGACCAACGATAGGGTAAGAACCCACGGGAAGCGTGGGGGAGTCTGGTATGGGGGTGCCTGGCGGGCTGGGTTGGTGGACGCGAGGACCGGTGGCTAGTTTAAGCTTGCGTGCTTCGACAATACTGCGCATGTGGACGCCGTGGTGTCCGTGAGCATGGCCGCGGACCTCTAGGTAAGCATCTATAATTGATGTGAGCGAGGAAAAACGGTGGAAAACTGGTGGGATGTACCTGGACCCGGCTGAGGAGCAGCGCTGGAGAAGGCGGCGAGAGCAATGAAGAAGATGGCGGTTTTTGCAAACATGACGAAAGTGATAGGTTTTGTGGAGATAATGAAGGTGACTGGTCGTAAGAAGGCACCAGGCCTGAGGATAGAAGATTGAGAATAAAGAGGGAGTGCCTGCACTGGAGAAACCTAGTGTCAGACAGAGGGCTTTATATCCCCCCATATACAACATCCGACCCTCCGCACCCGCCACCGGGTCTCCCGTCGCGTGCAAGCGGGTGACTCATCATAGCGTGGGCGATGATGATGGAGCACATGTAGATCAACGCCGCACTCACGATCAGGAGTCTAATTTGATGTTAAACGTTTAAAGATCACCCCCGGAGTGCCCGACGTCAGCAAGTGGCTAATCCAAACGGCCAATACAAGCGGGTCCAGCCAACCGTGAGCATCGCGTCTCGTTGGCGAGGCTACCGGGGTGAATGATGATATGGATGGATAGGGAGGCTATCGGTCTCCCGAGCAACCGTATCCGTAGGCTAACGAGTAGCGGTAAACCGACTTGAGTTTGTGATAGGCGGCGGATTGGCGTCCGTCCTGAGATACATCAACCGCTTGAAGGCATCTTTTGTGCTTCGACGTGTCGCAAACCTCCGACACCGCCGGGGGGTGATGACCCGTGTGAGGTGGGAGTCTGCAATCCGTTTGCCGAGCAACCACATCCGACGGGTGGTGACCGCAAGTTGATCACCCTTCCACAGATGCCGTAACCGAGGGCATCGACAATCCCCACGACCTCGGGTACTCGGTAAGGATGCGATCGACTCGGTTTTGGAGGGGATTTTGAGTTGAAGCATCAAGTTCTCCATTCAAAATCTTCCATCCGACTCGTTTATTCGGCAAGCACATTGATGATGGGGTCGAACGACTTGCCCATGCGAGGATCACAGATCGGCAATTGTGTTCGACCCCGTCGGGTGCCAGAGTTCACCCTCCTTTTACGTCTACCCCACTGGCTGTTCGGGTTTGCCTGTGAGTTCACCAATTAGCTGGGTGATATCGTCTAACTGGCGTATTAGCGGGTGCGGGCCTCATTACACCGAACCCCGGTACACCAGGCCTGGAGCCGCGCACCGCACAGTGCTTACTGATCGCTTGGCTGTCGGGGCGGCGCGGCTCAGGTTCAAGACATCATTGCCATCTTGGTTGATGACAACACGACGGTAACCTTGGACAACGCACTGGCTACATCTAGCTTATCTATGACCACTTATTTCGGATATATTTTATTGTATTTACGGGCAGGTTACCCGGGCATATGCATCGTGACCGCGTTTTCTGGCCTGACGGACCCGACAAATACGGGGGGCGCGTCCAGCAACCCAAAAGGCACGGACAATTATGAGACTGAGGCTTGTCATCCGCGAAGGCTGAAGGGAGGAGAGCAAGCGGCCGGCAGATCGCTAGCGGAAAGGAAAAGGTCGATGGTGGTGGATCCCGGATCGGTATCCGCTGGGGGGTGATTAGGAGAAACTTTAGGTTACGCATGCGCGTGAGCACTTGAATTACGTTCCAAGCTTGAGCTGCTCGTCGAAGTATCTTTGAGAACGAATGCATCTGGCAGATATTCTTTTGCACAATCCTTGGCGACAGAAGGCGAACCCCACGCTGGACAGCTTCCATCGCTGCTGCTATACTTCACGTTGACACTCCTGGGACCACTATGCTATCGCATCAACCCAGGCATCAGCACAACTTCTCAGGTATTCCGACAACAGACCTTGACCCCAGGGATCCGTAGACATTCCATGATCGTGATCCTCAAGACCTCTCTCATACATTGTTACCACCGTTCTTCTGCAAGTTTTCCACAGTGATACAGGTCCAGAACCGTAAGTCAAGCGCTTGAGAGTACAAAGGTCAACATTCAACAATCACGATATCCACCACTTCCTTTTAGCTCAAACCCGTCATCGCATCTCTAACTAGTTTCATTCTGGCCTCTGATCGAGGCCTGATCACGCATTTGAAAGGAAGGGTACGTCTACGGAGACAACAGCCCCCAAAAATCAGTGATTCCCTTCAGGTTGCTTTAATCGAAACACCAAAAGGCATGACATACCGGACGAAAGTTTCATGGAACTTGGGTTCCAGCTTCTCACCAGCCGGTGCCTCGATGTCAAACACGGCAAGGGTACAAGCAATATGAAGGAACAGAGTACGGAGAGCAAATGATCGCCCGGGACATAACCTGTCAACAGGCGTCAGAGGGCGGCAATAACTGCAGCCTGTGCAGGGTCGCACCGCCTGCCCGCTCCGAAAACGCGATCCTCGGGATCCTTCACGGAGCGATCCAACTTCCCGTCCTTCAAGAACCGTTCAGGGTCGTACGTGTGAGGCGCAGGGTATACGGTTTCGTCATAGCATATTGCCCTACACATTCGGCATGGTAAGCAGATTACCCGCATGCCATTTTGCAACAGTCGCCGTATAAGACATAATACTTACCAAACATTCTCGATGATCGTGGCACCAGTGGGTATGAAATATCCCTTATACACGTCGTCCTCGATGGCACATTTCGGGACTCCAAACGGAGCCGGGCAACCCCAGCGGAGCAATTCCTTGATCAACGCGGAGACGTACGGCAAGTCTTCCTGATCCGAGATCTGTGGTAAACGTTCGACTCCCACGATCCTGTCCAGCTCCTCTTGCGCCTTTCTCACAACGTGAGGATGTAAAGCCGCGGCAAGGAAGAAGGTTCCCAGGACCGAGTGGGTCTACCGTTATTCGCAAATGAGCTTAGACACGGATCTTGGAAAGACGGAATTCTTACGGCTTCAGACGCGGCTATTATAGTGTGGTGGGTGAGCACTTCAAAATGTATCTCCAACAAATCGTCTTACCCATGCACATTGTCGAGGTCATCGATCGGATCACACTCTCGTCAAATCCTTGGTCCGCAAGCTCTGCCACGCGATCGAAACACGAGGCGGCAATGGAGACATTGGTCCCATCGACCTTGATATTCTTCAGTCCCAGAACCGAGATGTATATATAGGCCATCGACAGACCTTCAAGGACTCCTTGACGTGATCGATTGTGCCATTGACGGCGACATCAGACAGTTCTCGGCCGGCTTTGGCCAAGCGTTTGAACCCGGCCCCAGGGAACCAGTCTGGGACGTGTTTCACTTGGGGTTTGATTATCAGCCGGGTGTCATAGGGATCCAGAATTCGGGAACAAACATATTGGGAATGTATCAACAAGGAACGCCCCAGGTTCCACGGCTCGTCCGATGAGATCCACTACTCGTTCCGCGGCTTGCAAGAACTTGTCTTCGTGGGACTTGATGTCCATACCGTAGGTTATTTCCATGATAAGAGCCCCGGTGACACTAGGGACTGGGAGTAAGTGCGGGACATGCGATGACGACTGCGCGGAAGGACCGACAATCGGATATGAGCCAGAAAATCATCGGGGGTTTCAGCGAGACGAGAGAGAAAGCGGCGAGTATGTTTATTCAGATAATTGTCAAACCTCGATGTCGCATGCGGGCCCAGGAACTCGTGAAAGAGCCTGCGGCATCTTCTCAATTGGCTTCCGTAATCAAACATGTTGAAATCCCACGAGTACACATCCATGCTTGAGGTTGGCGGTTAGCGAGGAAACAAGCTTGGACAATGTAGACAGCTCACAGCTCAAGCATCGGTATGTATGGCTGATCTCTCGTTGTATCAGTGGGCATGTATGTAAGCTTCACAAGGGAGCTCACTCGATCGGAGTAAATGTTGGACCGCTTATCCGGCAGTTCTGTGATAGCCTCGGTGCTGCTCAGAACCACGAACTCCTTTGTCACTAGCCTGAGATATAGCACATCCGTATCTTGGATCGATAGGATTTTAGTTGGACAGTTTTCGGTCAAGGTAGAGTGGACACTTGCTGAATTTCTGTGCCAAAAGGTCGAACGCCTGCCATACTGGAACGTCCTGAGGGACGTCCAAGATGTTACCAATCAGAGGATATCCCTTCGGTCCTGGTGGATGTGGCCGCTTCCTATCCTTTTGCCATTTCCAGATCAGAGTCAAAGATGCAGCGGCACAAAGCGACGCCGCAACCAGGGCTTCCTTGTTGGCCATGTCGGGGGAGGAGTCGTCGGTCTCCTCTGTCCGGCCCTAGATTTATACCTGGTTGGTGAGCAGTAATACAGAGGAACAATACCCCCTGCCGGGTGGAGAAGTGAACGCCGAACCTTTCATCGTAGACTGAACGGCATTGATGCTTGCAGTCACCCGACCGTTTTGAATGGGCTGAACGTGGTTTCGCTCCGTCACATAAGTCTACCGTTGGAATTGGTGTCTGAATGATTCATAGTACATCGCCCTGTGGGGAACACGTACCCTGAACGTTCTCTCCGCGTCAGCGGTCCCGCACAAACCCTCGAGACCCTGGACTCTAACCCGACGCCGAACTGGCGTAGTTGGAGCAGCGTGTTTTGGAAGTACGCGTGGGAGGAGAGTACGACGCGTCGCAATCCGATTGCACCTATCTCCTCCGTTTTCCATCTGCCGACTCGGATATCAGAACCCTTTCTACTTTACTCAACCCACCAGGCTGTTACTCCTTCGTGGTCTATTGCAGAACAGTGTTGGCTCCCGTGCAATCTCCGCAAAGCGACTTTACCTGGAGTCCCAACATCTTCATCATTCACCTGGCCGGCCGCTTTGACGGAGATGTCCATCCTTTCCTTCTTCTACGTTATCACGACAGGGACGGCGATGTCCGACCCAGGGGACTTCCTTGGCAGCGCGGAAGGCGAAGTCTCCCTCTTCCGGTCGATAATGCGCACTCGACCCGTCGGCATTCATCGCCACGTACACATTCTAGCCATGCACAACTCCATTCGACAGTGATACGGGGTTCAAAGTTCCCATACAGGATATTTGGGCCAGGTTGAGGAGGATGTACGGTTTGGATGTTCTTGAACATGGCGCGAGTCCATCTTGCCCCCTGTACTTCTCTCGCGTGGGGTTTTCCAACCTAATCACGCGTTCTATGGCCATGGCTGGTGCATTCATTCCTTAATTGTTGGGCTTTGGGACTTTTGCGTCTTCGCGTTCGCAGGAGTCCGCCGGCGACATCCCAACTCTGGTTCCAACCCCCCACCTCCGGACGAAAACCTCACGGTGCATCAAAGCTTCAAGGAAGAATTTAATTCATCCGCTTACGACGAGTCCTTCGAACCCTACTTCGCAGCTCGATGCGCTTGACCGTCTTCCGGTATTCCAGCGCCAACACCATCGCTCCCGCCAATCCCCACCGGGACCGGCAACGTACCTAATTCCAGAGGGAGCGGTGTCGGGAAGAAACAGAAACATAAGGAGAAACTCAAACTTACTGGATTAGGTGATAGCGGTGGTAGCGCCTTCACCCAGAACGGGGACGAAGCGGGACAGGGTTCACCTCCCCAAGTCCCACCGAGGCCAGAGACGGAAGCCGGCATGGAAGCTGGAGAAGAGGAGGCAGGAATTGCGGAACGTTCATCACCCGGTAAATATCCTTTGGTTGTCGTTCATGGGATGGGTGTGATGCTTTGTTCAGGTGCTTACACTCGCCTCCCCCGTGCCACAGAACCGGAACCGGTCGTGAGACCAGCGAAAACTCAGAAAGGTCCCAAGAAAGGTGCATCTGGGCGTACTCGTTCGGCTGTAAACCGACCGCGACTGACTCTGACGAATCGGACAATGATGCTCACTGGACTATGCGAATATGGTATACCTACTATGTTCCCATAAAAATATCCCATTAAGTAACTGCCAAACCGCCAACCTATCGAAGCGAACCGAAATTATATTTTCGTGCTGTCTGCATAAGCAAAGTGTCGCAATTTTTACAAAGACAGGAACCCAAGGACCGAGGCCTTCAAAATACGCGACACACAAAGAAGACGCAGCAAGCGAGTCGGGTAGAAGATTTTGAATGGATCAACGCTTCGACTCAAAACCCGCTCCAAAACCGAGCCGATCGCCTTGTCGAGTAAATAGAGGGGGTGGGACTGTTGATAGGCTAACTTTGCGAAACTTGGGAAGATTTGACCGTTTCCCTGTTGAAGTCCCACTACCAGGCATCTCCAAATCACCAAGGGGCTGAAACATGAATGGCAGTCGGTTGTCGTTCAGTACTTCAGTCGTCATGGACGCCTTGATCCAACCCCCCCTCCACAACTCCAACGCTGGGCAAAACGCATTCAGGAACTAAAGGGGGAATGAAACACGGGTGACTGACCGGGCCGTTAGATCCAAGTTGGATCACAGTTGCTGTGCAACGGTGAAAGGGGGTAGGCCTGGGTAGGCGGGTGGGTTGTCAACTTCGAAACTCTAATCTCGGTTGCGGGTACAGCGGAGACGCTGATGAACAAAGCTCGTTTCTGTCTCAGGTTGCTCGCCCTTACGGCCACTAAGTAATCATGTCTACCGGGCGCACGCGATAGCCGATCCTAGCGGCGAAAAAGTGCGGTACTTACAGATGGATTTCACCAACACTACCAGGAATGGAGGTCCGAAGGGTCCGAACCTCCCCCCACAGTTGACGACGATCTTCAGAGTCAACTAACCCGAGAAAATAGGCCCTCTAGCAACCCAGAACCCAGCTGCCTAAAAAACCGCCGCTCGTTATTTCGGAACCACTCGCCTACTCGCATTTGACGATCATTATACAGAAACTCGAGTTCAGTCACCCGAACGACGTTGCTCAAGCAGGATTGCAGAGCCTCTCGAGGAGGGAAGTTTGTCGACATCTGTGCCAGATGACCTTGGGAATGCCGCAAAATGGCGATGGCGATCTCCGAGACGAAACGAGTTGGATCCCGGCGCGGCTTTGTCCGATCGCACCCAACCACAGCCCCTGGCATGTCGAATCTTCGCGGAATCCTCCACAACCTCATCAAGGATTTATCCGAGGAAAACTACGATAGAACCTTTTCACAATATCGCTTTTGGCTTGACATCGGGACCACACATGGGCATATCGGCTCGAATCAGGTCAACGATGACCTCAAGCAAATCGTGTGGTCAGACCCTCTGAAGGTCAACCACGAGAAGCTCATCCACCCCACCGCTCACTTATTCTTTCGTTTCACTGAAGACATGAAGGCGGATAAGACGATGTCCGAACACGTTTCGGGATTTCACGAGCGACTCTGTGCGGGAGCCGTGTCTTATTTTTTTGAGGAGAATCCCACTCTTGTCAATACCAACAACGCGCGTCGGGAACTAGCCCCGTCCTTCGCGTATATAGACTTTGTCAATACCAACAACATGGGTCAGGAACAAGTCTCGTTTCTCACAGAGACAAACCTCATCGCCCGGTGGGCCAACCTCGGATACGTGAAGGAAGTTGTGATCCGTAATCACATCCTCCAGTCGCTCATCTCTCTCCCAAGACTGCACGATCACCAGGCCAACGCCCTTATCATATTATTCACCCTGGCGGGTGCCACGTTTGGAGCATACACAGACCCTTCAGTGATTGACCGTTGCTTTGAGCTTCTCAACGGCCACTACGATATTCATGATTCGGCGAAAAGGAAACTGGTAGAGGTGCGTGCGCTCTGCGTAGTGAAAGGTGGTCGAAGGCTAAGGCGGATTTTCAGGAGGTATTCCGTCTCCGGGAGCATGGTTGGGAAGGCCTCCCTCCTCCGCCCGTATTCGCAACCGGGAAACCAAAACCGACTTGCGCAGACCAGAAAGACCCCGCAGCAACACCCGTCGTAACATCACTGGGACTTCCGAACAGAGGTCTCGAACCCCAGAACCCCCAGCCTTCTCCACTCGAACCAGTCGCCACCCCAGAGACAGGCACAATCCCTGGATCTCCCGTCCAACATTCCCCGTCCATCAGCATCACCAGCCTGTCAGATTTTACGGTCGCAGATACTTCTGATGACGAGCCTCCCATCGATCCCACGGCCATAACTTCTCACGACATGTTCTACCTTGAGGATGGGAACGTTGAAGTATTGTGTGGCAGTACACTGTTCCGTGTCCACACCAGCGTCCTGTCCTTCCGCTCTCCTACGTTTCGTCAGATGTTTACCCAGCCCAGCCTGGCTGCGGTAGAATCACCCAATGGTTGTCCCCGTATTATGTCCCCGGACAGCGCAAAGGATTTTGCCACACTTCTAAAAACCGTGTATCTCCCAGGGTACGTTACTCTGTCCCTATATGGATGAGCTGTTCTGTTTACAATATCTGTCTACAGATTCCCTGAACAAGATCAGGTGCAGGATTTCGCCACATTCTCATCCCTCCTCCAAACCACGGCAAAGTACGATATGCCCACAGTCCGGTCTCAGGTACTCAATGTCATCCGTAACGCATATCCGGGGACATTTGAAGGCCTTGACCCTTCCAGGCCACTTGGAGAAAGCGTTTTTCGTGGATCAACGCCTCACCCGAACGCGGTTCTCAACCTGTTTGTTCAGCAGAAGCTCACATCTACGTTACCGATGGCATATTATATGGCGGCTCGAAGAGGGCTGGATTCGCTGATGGACAGGCGCCTCCCGGAAATCGCAAGATTGACCCCTGGAATCCTTCAGGTCGCAATAAAAGGCCTGTTCGCGCTCCGTGAGTTGGAACTCAAAGAGACTCATTATTTGGTCTTTGGATCAAAGAGCTCCCGGTCGTGTACTCGGCCGACCTGCCCTTCACGCAGCGTAACGGGTCCAGGACTCTCGGAAGCACGTAAGAAGGTCGCCGATCGTATTGTGGATTCCGCTCGCTCAGGGACGAAGATACTGCAAGTTCTCTCGTTGAAGGAAGTTTGTGGAGATGATTGCCTTGGGTTTTGTGGGGGCTGTGTGGGAGCGTGGGAGGCTGGACACGCAGATGTGAGGAAGAAGGCTTGGGCTGCGTTGCCGGATGTGTTTGGGTTGACGGCTTGAGTTTGTATTAAGAGTTTGATGTCAAGCACCATATAGTACCAGTGTATGAATACGTCGTTCGGCTGACCGATTCTCTTCCAGTTTTCCTTTTCCCATTGAGGAAACGGCAACGTGGGGGGTGTCTGGGTGAGATTCGCATTGCGATACTAGCCACGCACATTACTTGTTTACGTAACCACCCAGGTTCACTCCCCTACCGCCACAATCGCAATGGAGCGGCCAGACATCCAGACAGTCTTGCGCTCAACGGCCGCCAGAGTGCTTTCCGACCCAAACTACGAACAATCATTCGTGTTCTACCGCCTTTGGTTCGATATTGGACAGACCCGTGACCAAATCCCGCCTGACCTGATCTTTGACGCCATCTGGGAAAACAGACTGACAAGTTCGATAGACCCCGATCGCGGTGAACTCATCCACCCAACTGCCCACTCGATCCTTCGTTTCGCGAGCGATGCGGAGTCAGATCAAATTCTCGCCCCACACAACTCTGGACTACAAGACCGCCTCTGTACGAGGTTTCTCCGAGAATTCTTCAACAACAATCTGGCGGTTGTGTGGTGTGGAGGGAATAGTTACAGAGGCGAGGTCGTGGATAACTTCTATGTAGACGCTAATCTCGTCGCACGCTGGGTCAATCTTGGGTTTGTGGACGAAGCCGTGATCCGTGGTCACATCCTTCAATCACTTATCTCCCACCGAACGCTGTATAACCATCAAGCGGACGCCCTTATCATCCTGTTAAAGCTGGCGGGTGCTACATTTGGGGCGTGCACTGACCCTTCGGTGGTCGATCGTTGCCTCGAGCTTCTCAGGACTCACTATGGTCGCGACTTAGTGAAAGGTAGGCTGGTACAAGTGCGTGCACCTCGAACAGTGAAAGCCATCGAACTAAAACGAAATTTCAGGAGGTAGTTAGATTGAAGGAGAATGGCTGGGAGGGCCTCCCTCCCCCACCTGTGTTCGCAACTATAAGGTCAGAATCTACCGGCACAGATCAGAGAGACCCGGCAATCCTTGCCATAACGTCTCTGGGACTTCCGAACGGAGATATCGAACCCCAGACCCCCCAACCTCCTCCACCAGGACCAATTGTCGCTCTAGAGACAGCGACAGTTCCTGTACCCTCCATTCCTCAGTCTCCATCCACCAGCATCTCCACCCTCTCCGACTTCACGATCACCGATACTTCCGACGACGAGCCTCTCATCATCCACCCCACGGCCTTGTCTGTACATGAAACCTTCTATCTTCAGGACGGGAACGTCGAGGTGCTGTGTTGGAACATACTGTTCCGCGTCCATACCAGCATCCTTTCCTTCCACTCTCCTGCGCTCCGTCGGATGTTCTCTCAGAGCACCCTAGCTGCGGCAGAATCACCCAACGGTTATCCTCGTGTTCTGTCTTCTGACACGGCAGCAGATTTCTCCACACTTCTCAAGGTGATATATCTCCCAGGGTATGTTGCTCCGTCCCTGTACCGATAAGTTGTTCCATTGACCACCTGTGCCAACAGATTCCCTGAACGGAACGTAGTGCCGGATTTCACCACGTTCTCGTCTCTCCTCCGGGTCACCACCAAGTACGAGTTACCCACTCTCCGATCTCAGCTAGTCGAGATTATCCGTGACGCATACCCAGAGACGTTTGAGGGGCTCGTTCCTTCCAAGGTGCTTGGGGAGAGAGTTTTCAGCGCATCAACTCCTCACCCGAACGCGGTCCTCAATCTGTTCGTCCAACATAAACTTACGTCCGCGTTGCCAATGGCATACTACATGGCGGTTCGGAGGGGTCCGAACTCATTAGCGGATGCACGTCACCCAAGAAGTGCACGGCTGTCCCCAGAAATCCTTCAAGTGGCAATAAAGGGATTGATCGTGCTTCGTGATATGGAGCTCAAAGAGACCCATCGCTTGATCTTTGGATCGGAGGGCTCCCGGTCCTGTTCCCGGCCGAACTGCCCCTCACGCAACCAAACGGGTCCAGGGGTTTCGGAAGCACGCCGGGAGGTCGTTGACCGAATCGTGGATTCTGTTCATTCTGGGACGAAGTTATTGCAGGTTCTCTCGCTGAGGGAGGCCTGTGGAGGTGATTGTCTTGGGTTTTGCGAGGGCTGTGCGGGAAGGTGGGAGTATGGGCACGCGGATGTGAGGAAGAAGGCTTGGGCTGCGTTGCCGGATGTGTTTAGGTTGAATTCTTGAATTCTTGTTGGGGGTTTGGTGTCGAGCATTGTCCGTTCATGAGTGTATCGTTTGGCTTCCTTTTTTCCGTCTATTTTCCGTTTGCTCTCTTTCATGTATTTTGGAAATCAGCTTCCCTCGGGACGGATTTCGAAACGGTGGGGAAGCGCCGGAGGTGCAAAGCGTCCGAGGGTGAATCAAAACGATGTCATTCGAAACGGTGCTTGCCACTATTTCGTGGCGTCACTTGACCAGGGATGTGGGGTCTCGATAAAACCACATCGTGCGGAATGGCTGGTAACTCGTAGGTGGGCTGGGGATGTGTGCTATCGATGACGACAGGCGAAATACGTGGCCGATGCGGTGTGTAGTCGACTGGGGACCAGACGACGTGATCAGGATGCCGGGCGTACCAGGGGAAATCGGCCGCCAGAAGAGGACACGGCACAGGAAAGCGCCCGAAAGACAAAGGACCCGCAACATGACACCACAAGAAACAACGGGCGTATGAAGACATGGGGGATTCCGCATAAGATCTCTTTTGTCGAGATTGCACGGCAGCCGATACAAAAAGGGTAACGGCCTGGCGGATTGAATGAAGTAACAAGGGTTCTGATATCCAAGTCAACAGACGAAAAACGGGGGGAGATAGGGGCGCCCAGTGCTTTTTTTTTTTTTTTTTCAGTCAGCACCTAAGTATATACCGCAACAGCTAGATCGTATGGGGCGCCCAGTGCGATCGGTACGTGTCGTACTCTCCTCCCGGACGACAACCATCCCACGCGTACGCAGGCCTCCGAAGCACGCTGCTTCAATTGCGACGGCCCGAGCTCAAGACCGTCGGGTTAAAGCCCAGGGACGCGAAAGCTTGCGCAGGACCGTGGACGCGGATAGAACGTCCACAGGGTACGCGTTCCCCGCAGGGCAATGTGCTATCAGGACAATGAATTGTTCAGGCACCTCAATTCCAGCGGTAGACTTGCGCATCAGACCGAAACAATGGTCAGCTCATTCAAAACGACCAAGTGACTACAAGCATCAACGCTGTTCAGTCTACGATGAAAGGTTCGGCGTTCACTGCTCCACCCGGCGCGGGGCATCATTCATCCGTATTACCGCTCACTAACTGAGCATAAAGCCGGGGTCGGACGGATGAGACCGATGACCCCCGTCTGCCGAACCTCCCCTAGCTCACCTCTCGACATGGTCGACAAGGAGGCCCTACTTGTGGCGTCGCTTTGTGCCGCATCTTCGGCTTTGATCTGGAAATGGCAAAAGAATAGGAGCAGGCCGCCATATCCACCGGGACCGAAGGGATATCCGCTCATCGGCAACATCTTGGACGTCCCTCGGGAGATTCCAGCATGGCAGGGATTCATCGCTTTGGCACAGAAATCTGGCAAGTATCCGCTCTATCTTCACCGAAAACCATCCAACTAAAATTATACCGATCCAAGATACGGATGTGTTATATCTCAGGCTACTGACAAAAGACTTCGTGGTTCTGAACAGCACCGAAGCTATCAAAGATCTACCAGAGAAGCGGTCCAATATTTATTGCGATCGAGTGAGCCCCCTCGTGAAGTATACGAGCTAACGTTAACTGATGGATACGATGGGGGATCAGCAACGCATCCCGATGCTTGAACTGTAGGCTATCTACAGAATCCACGCTTCTTCCCCCGCTAACTACAAATCTCAAGCATGGATGCGTACTCCCGGGGTGTCCCGTTGATTGATTATGGAAGCCAATTGAGAAGATGCCGCAGGCTCTTTCACGAGTTCATGAACGTGAATGCGGTAACGAGATTTGACAGCTATCTGAATAAACATACTTGCCGCTTTCTCTCTCGTCTCGCCGAAACCCCCGAAGATTTCCTAGCCCACACACAATTGTCGGTTCTTCTGCGTTTGGTCGTCCGACCCGCATGTCACACTCACTTTCGATCTTTAGTGTCACTGGCGCTCTTATCATGGAAATAACCTACGGTATGGACATCAAGTCTCACGAAGACAAGTTCTTGCGAGCCGCGGAACAGGGACTGGAGCATGTCCAAAGCGCTATGATACCTGGCACGTTCCTCGTTGATACATTCCCAATATGTTTGTCTCCGAATCCCCGAATCCCTGTGATATCCGACTGATAATCCGGCCGTAAGTGAGGCACGTCCCAGATTGGTTCCCGGGGGCTGGGTTCAAACAATTCGCCAAGGTCGGTCGAGAACTGCTCGATGTCGCCATCGATGGCCCACTCGATCACGTGAAGGAGTCTTTGAAGGTCTGTCGGTGGCATATACACACATCTCGGTTCCGGGACTGAAGAATGCCAAGGCCAATGGGACCAATGGCTCCATTGCCGCCTCGTGTTTCGATCGCGCTGCAGAACTTGCGGATCAAGGCGTTGATGAGAATGTAATCCGATTGGCGACCGCGACGATGTATATGGGTGAGACGATTTGTTAGAGATACACTCGGGAGTGCTCATTCATGACATCGTAATAGCCGCAGCGGATACCGTAAGGATTCCGTCTTTCCGGCATCCATATCTAAGCTCATTTGTGAACAACGGCAGACCCACGCAGTCCTGGGAACCTTCTTCCTTGCCACAGCTTTACACCCTCACGTAGTCAGAAAGGCGCAGGAGGAGCTAGACAGGGTTGTGGGAGGCGAACGTTTACCACAACTCTCTGATCAGGGAGACTTGCCGTACATCTCTGCGTTGATCAAGGAATTACTCCGGTGGGGTTGCCCAGCTCCTATTGGAATCCCGAAACGTGCCGCAGAGGACAACGTATATAAGGGATATTTCATACCCGCGGGTGCCACGATCATCGAGAATGTCTGGTAAGTATTATATCTCATATGGCAATCGTCGCAAAATGATATGTGGGTCATCAGCTAACCACGCTGAATGCGCAGGGCAATATGCCATGACGAGACCGTATACCCTGCGCCGCACACGTACGATCCTGAACGGTTCTTGAAGGACGAGAAGTTGGATCGCTCCGTGAAGGATCCCGAGGATCGCGTTTTCGGCACGGGCAGACGGTACGACTCTGCATGGGCTGCAGTTCTTGTCGTTCTCTGACGCCTGTTGACAGGTTATGTCCCGGACGATGGTTTGCTCTCCGGACTCTGTTCCTTAGTATCGCTTGTACCCTCGCCGTGTTTGACATTGAGGCGCCGGTTGGTGAGGAGCCGGAACCCAAGTTCCATGAATCTCCCGTCCGGTACGTTATGACTTTTGGTGTTTTGGTTACAAGCTGAGGAGGTTTACATACTAATTGTTCCGCATCTCTTGTCTCCGCAGACATCCCCTTCCTTTCAAATGCGTGATCAAGCCTCGATCAGAGGCCAGAATGAGATTAGTTAGAGATGCGACGGCGGGTTTGAATTAAGGAAGTGGATGTGGTGATAGTTAAATGTCGACTCTTGTACTTTCAAGCGCTTGACTTATGGTTCTGGATTTGTATCAATACGGAAAACTTGCAGACGAACGGTGGTAACAATGGATGAGAGCCTCCGGGTGCGCAATGAGAGAACAACTGCAAGAAGACACGGCGCAGGAAAGCACACCGGGTGACACGCAACTGTCATCCCGAAGTTCCCGATCCAGGTGATTTTGACAAAAACATTCGGTGGACGATTTCTAACGGGTGAGCACATTTGAATTCTTGCGCGCGAAGCTGTAGCCATCACTACAGGGAGCAATTCCTTCCCCTGGACCAAAGTCAAATGAGTCGTGCAACTGGGAATGATGCCTATGTACGCATTACCTAAAATGGACAGATGGTTTCCTCCTTGTCCCCCACCACCACCGCGTCGTTTGTAACATCTCGAGAGCTTCCCCTGGTCGGCAGCACTATGCTGGGTGGTGGTTGAGGCAGGTTCAAGTGGCCCCGAGCTTTCTTCTGCCAGGTCTGCATGTAGTGGCAAATCCTCCATTGGCCCTCCATCATCCGGTCCATCGTATCTAACATCCAACCCAGACCCTATCACGCCGGGATACGAAATTGTGCAAACGGGCCTCGCAAATAGGAAGGCTACTCCCGGCCGAGCTTGACCCGATCGCAACAACCTTCCCACAAATCCCGCAAGAGGTTCTCTGTGCTTTCTACACCTGCCGGTCAGCGTACGAGCAGAAGGTCGATTCTTCGGCCTCATCTCGCCCCACCGACCTCGGGGATCACGCGCCGTGTCAGTTACGTCTTCAACAACGTCTTCATATCCCCTCGTGATCCACAGTCCCGGTCTCACACCGTCACTTCCTGCAAGTTCGCCTTCCTCGTTGCGCTCCCATACCGCGCCCCCCCTTTAGTCGCTCGTCTGACCCTCAAGGTCATGGAACTTTCACCGACTCCAAGCCCCTACTAATCGCCGTGAATCCTGGATCTATCTGATGCATCTGGGATCCCTATCCGTTTCACTCCCCTTGCCACCTTTCCGGGCTCTTCTAATCGCATATATTGGGGTGACGGGACGTATCCCTCACGGGGGCCCAATTCATGAAGGTGGACATCGATGTAACGAAGTCGTATCAAAAACTACATAGTTTGGCGGATTCAAGTAGATGGTTTCTGGACACGAGTAACGTGACGTCACGAGAAAAAACAGGCGAATGAAGACGTTGGGGGTTTCGAATAGAGTTGCTTTGCATAATTCACATGGGATCCGACGCTGCTCTACAATAGACTGCGGAGGTGGTAATGGCCTAGTTGATTGAATGAAGTAGCGAGGGTTTTGAGATCCGGGTCGACAAACGAAAACGGGGTGAAGAGCCGGAGATAGGAGCACTCGGTACTTACACACCCGTCCCTGGTCCTGGAGATCAGTCACGGAAACCCATGATCAGACCACCCGTCGGCGGGAGCGGGCGGAGCTAGAACCGACCGGTGGACGACATCCGGGCAGGCTTATTTCCAAAACCGTCCGCGTGGAGAGAACGTTCAGGGTACGTGTTCCCCGTGGGGCGGTGTGTTCTCAGCACCAGCTGACAGATACCCCAATTCTCGTGGTAAACGTGACGGACCGAAATCACGTTCAGCCAATCAAAAAAAGCCGAGCGACTGCGAGCGTTAACATGTAACACCCCATTCAGTCTACGATGGAATGTTCAGCGCTTCGGCGTTCGCTGTTCCACGCGGCGCGGTATTATTCCTCTGCGTCACTGCTCACCAATTGGGTATAAAGCTGGGGTCGGACGGATGAGACGATGACTCCCAATCTGCCGAACCCCCCCCTAGCTCACCTCCCGACATGATCAACAAGGAGACTCTGCTTGCGGCGTCGTTTTGTACTGTTGCATCGTTGGCTCTGATCTGGAAATGGCAGGCTAATAGGAGGAGGACGCCATATCCTCCGGGACCGAAGGGATATCCCCTCATCGGCAACATCTTCGACATCCCTCAGGACATTCCAGTGTGGAAGACATTCGTCGCTTTAGCACAGAAATCTGGCAAGTATCCGCTCTACCTTCACCAAAAACCGTTTGACTAAGATTCTATCGACCCCAGATACGGACGTACTATACCTTAAGCTATTGACAAAGGACTTTGTGGTTCTGAACAGCACTGAGGCTATCACAGATCTGTCGGAGAAGCGGTCCAACATTTATCGTGGTCGAGTGAGTCCTTCTGCGAGGCTCACAAGTTGACG
>Ga0307513_10001171_pt1 | contig 38002 bp, 40 predicted proteins | sample 15_EM_MG_FD_202174 | JGI IMG/M metagenome (GOLD analysis project Ga0307513, IMG submission 202174) | Populus trichocarpa ectomycorrhiza microbial communities from riparian zone in the Pacific Northwest, United States - 15_EM | ecosystem: Host-associated > Plants > Roots > Unclassified | place...
TCTGTCTGGTGTATTTTGAATATGCTAAACATGTGCCAGTTTGGTACATGATTAGTTCTTTAGCCCCAGAACTTGCAATGTACTTGCAATGTGCCTTGTCAGTACATCACCCCTTGCCCCCAGTGTATATCCATCTCAAGTCCTTCCCTCGGCCCGAGCCCGGCCTCCGGTGACTCATCCTTGATGACTGGTGCTTTGTCAGGACTGTATTGGTGATTATTCATTCTTTTCCCATGACCCACATCATTCCCCTTGGACCTTTCCTATCTTGGACAGTTTCTTCTCACGACCCACCGGGACTCCGGTGGCTCACATTCATTTGTCATATCTAATGAGTCAGCACCTTTGTCATTCGCTTTGTCAGACCTGGTCTGTGCGCAATACGCAGCCCATGGTCCGTGCGCTACACAGCATGGTCTGTGCGCATCTCAGTAGTATATAAGGACTAGTAGTATAGCGCTGTACTCCTTAGATTTGATATCATCAGAGACTCCCTAGCAGCCTCACCAGCTGAACCTGGTAGCCTGATCCCTTCTTAGCATCTCCTATCTGTCCCCTTACTCTGCTCCTCTCTATCCGCGTCCCTCCCATCGTTTGTCACCTGATCCCCTCAGCGCTCGCCAGCAGCGGCTCAGGGTGTGTTGTTAGGTCCGCCTGACAATGTTTTACTGTTGCGAAGTACCCGAGGGTATTCCCGCCTGTACTGATGGATCAGTAACTTTGCGCCTGACCATGAGTCCCTGTCGTACTGAAGTTGGCTTTTTTTTTGTACTTAGAGTGCACCGAAAGCGACTGATACAAGTACTTTGAAATCAGTACCTTTACGCATTATCTTGCGCACTGCTTGCGGTACCATTTGGACTGATCGTGACACGTCGATGTACTGACAAAATCACGAACAATCAGTACCTTCCTTTCCCACAGTGAGGTCTATTCTACAGGGGGTTTGGGACTGAGTGGCGGTATATACCAATGTAGGATGATTAGAAGAGGTATACGTGTGTGAATATGAATCGGGAGGTAAAACGAGATCGGCTTATCTATCAGCATGTTCATGTTCGTAATTTCGAAACCTCGAATCTAAGGGTGCTATAGAACTAGTTAGTACAACAGCAAAGTCGCCCGTGCCACGGCTAAAACGTACATACCTCAGAATTGAAAGAGGCACACATGCGTGGATATGAATTGGGAAGTAAAACGAGATTGGCTCATCTGTCACCGTGAATTTCGAAAGATCGAATCTCAGGGGGCTTTAGAACCAGTTAGTACAACAACAAAGTCGCTTATGCCACGGCTAAAACGGACACACCTCAGAGATCTAGGCCTGGAGGTATGCGGACCAATGGGATGAATCTCTTTCGAGTTCTCGTCCCGATGTTCACGTAACGCCCTAACACGCAGACCCTCGTTTACGACTGCCTTCCTGGGCGGCTCGACGATCTCAATCTCTATATCGAATTCTGGGGGATACCGAATCCGGCGGATGGGTGCGCGGCTCAACCGAGCGAGTTCGAGTTCGAGTTGTGGGCTGCGGGGGATTTGGTTGTCGAGTTTCAGGGGGGCGAGCAGTAGCTAAGAGTTGCTGTTCTTCGAGTTTTAGGCCTTTAGGGACGAGAACGAGCGTGCGAGTGTTCGATCAAAACCGTGAGTGGGCCGCCGGAGAAACCAAAGTAGAGTGCGGACAGCGTACCCTGAAATTGGTCAACGTATTCTGCGACCGTGAAGCGAGTGCCCTCGAATGCATGCTCGTGATATGATGCTGAGGTCCGTGGTTGGAAAGGAGGGGTGGAACACGCCACACGATGCCCTGCAACACGGTCCACAGGCTATGGTGCACCGTATGTCAGAATGCCAACTCCGAGTCCGAGCCAAGGCCAGGTCCCAAGATCAAGGAGTTATTCGACATGGCCATCGGCTGTTTCCGGCGATCGAGCTCAGTCTTCCGATGTGAGTTTATTACTGCCGTTTGCATATGAAAGTGAACAGCGGGTTTTCGTGTCTTCCTTCTGGCGTACTCGATATGGTAAACCTCGGAGGTAGTAGTCGGTAGGAGAGGTCACATCACGTATTCCGTTCCGCCCACCCTGGTACTCGTCCGTGGTTTTGGTGTATTGTCAAAGGCCTGAGTGATACATCAAGCAGTTTCACAACCTCTCGTATGGATGCATTGGCCATGGAAGAGAGCTTAGAGGCTGGTCACCCTTTCCTTCTAGCCCTCGGGGAGTGGCCGCGTTGAGTGACAAGCGTCACAAACTTGTGGCGCCCTTCGGCACGAGCTACTAAATCGAGTATAGTGGAGATCGACCAAAGAGAGGGAAAAACCTTGGTGTTCACTTTCATATGCAAACAGCAGTAACCCGGCTCAACCCAGCTCAGATTACGGTAACACTAGATCCACCATCCCGCTTCGTCTTTCTTCCAGTGGGGTCCACAGACTTCCAGTATTCTTTTTTTTTCACGGCCTTTCGCGAGCTCCATCCCGCCATGGCATCCGGAGAATCCAGCACCGCAGTGACTGAACCCACTGCCACAATTCCGCTATCGATCGTTTTCTATGCCGACGACGCAGACGTGGTCATCCGCGCGGCGGGGACCCTCGACTTTCGCGTTCACAAGCTCATTCTATCGCTCGTATCTCCAGTGTTTAAAGACATGTTCACACTCCCGCAACCTGCCTCCGACACCCTACCGCACGTCGATGCCCAAGAATCCCCAAAGACGTGGTCGAACATCCTCCACACCATCTATCCCATGTCGAGTCCCACCATCAATAACCTCGACGATCTTGAATCCCTCCTCCTCGCAGCGAAGAAATACGAAATGCAGTTTATCGTCGATACCTACAAAAAGAGTTTTGAAAACCAGGAGTTTATCAAGGAAGACCCCTTGCGTCTCTACGGAATCGCGTGCGCTTGTGGGTCTGAAGACCAGGCGAAATACGTGGCCAAGCACGCCGACCTCCTTACGGTCATAAGGCGACCCCGGGATGTCGTTCTGAACGGGGTCACCGTGGCATCCTATTCTCGTCTGATCACATTCCTCGTAGAGAGGGATAACGAATTGGGCCAAGTCCTCGTGGAGGGTTGGGCATCAATCAAATCCCACTGTAGCTGCCTTGATAGTCGACACGAGTGGTTGTATAAGAGGACTGAGGAAAAACTCGGGAGACCGTATATCCAGATGGGTGAGGTCAGCCTTACAGCGGTGGAAGATCGGTTGATCCACTATCAGAAAGAGTGTCCGGAGCCAAAGTGCGCGGTCGTAGCCCAGAGAACCGGGGGATTCGTCAAACGGATGTTCGCGGAGAGGGAAAGGGTTTGTGATAAGTTTATTTGGGAATAGTGGAGACGCCCACAGTCGAACGTTGCGGTAAACAAAGTTTGTCCATTTGCCATTTGGAGCTCCCCTCAGCACTTTTCCAGGTATATTTCCCGCGACGATGGAAAGAAAGTCGATGTACGATCCGTTAGTGAGCTCGGGGAGTTTCTCGAATCTTTTCAGGCGGGCGAAACATGCATGACTTGGTGTTTAGAGAATGTTGACTATCGAGGACCCCGACGGGGCCCCTGTATACCCCTCTGTTACTCCCAAATGTATCCAAGTTAATCTGCACAAATTTCGTGGATCCTCATGCAAATCGCCGGTATCAGTCTCTGTCTCATTTTTCAACCCTCCTGTGCCATTCTGCCCTGCCGGGTCTCGCTTACTAGGAGTCCTCAATGCCCTGGGTGCGGAGGTGATCTGTCCAGAGGGGCTGGACGCTGGTTATCGATAGGATTGGATTATCTCTTCACCTTGTCTCCAGAAAGGCCCCGGTGGTGCGGATGAATGTGCACATTAGCCCTTGTTTTGCAATGATGCAGCACACCGCGGTACCCAATGACAACCGCGAGCTTAGGTCGCTCGACCCGTCACCTTGCAGCACCCTACATACACATCGGCCAGCGCTAGAGAGATGTGAATCGAGTCGGCTGGCTTTCTTTCACCCGACCACCCGTGACAGCTGCTCGGCGCGCCTCAACGATAATCCGGGCAAACGTTCGTCGGTATCTCATCCTCAAGTCCTAAATCGAACGAGACCTATTGAGGATGACCAACCCAATCTCCGTGTCGATCTGGGACTCCACCGAGTTTGCCGGTGGAAGCCCATCACCCATACCTGGTCGCCACATCCTGACATAATGGTGATGTTTCGTGGTCAATCACTCGAATGGACCAGCCACTGGACGGGTAAAACCAGATGTCATCCAGAAGGACCTAGGTGATGTGTGAATATGTAGACACGGGCCACCAGTACTAAGGCCCTATCGTGAGATACGTCATTATGGGGGGAATGAGATTACGGGGGATTCTCGGGTGAAATCTAGCTTGTCGGCCCGGAAGTTGAACCAGGATCCAGGGGAGATACGAGTCGGATGTTTGGGTGGATTGCTGATAGAACCCCGGTAGAGGGTGATGCGAGAGAAGAGATAACACCGTAGAGGCACGTGTAGCTGGTGAATAGATTCAAGACCGGGAGGACCCAGCGTGCGGCCCTAATCATCTCGAGCTGGACAGACACCCACCCAGCAGAATAGAACACGATAAACCAGAGACTGGGGACATCGACACGATCCGGGCGAGTGACCACCGCCAATCACACGCGCACATACCGTCTAATGGCAAGACGGTCTGGAAACGAGAGCTGGATCAGAATTCGAACGAGTTGCTATGCGAAGTGACTGGGTGTGGCGAACCCACAAGACAATATAGCACTGCAGTTGCCAGACAATCCCAAGAACGGTTGTCCGAATCGCGGAGGTCCGTGCGATCAAAACGATGGCATGGTAAAAATAGAAGTAAAAAAACAAGTGAAGAGCAGCGCCCCATGAATTCGCCCACCAGATAAGTGCATTCCTCCGCCCGCACCAACTGGTCAATCCGATGACCTCATTCCGATGACCGTAGTGGACGTCACTTCACAACACACGTACAACCAGTGCCCAGAACAAGCCTACGCGACGTGTGAACCAGGTCAAATCCACATGGAATGGCACCAGTTCTTGCGACCCGAGGTCCACAAAACACCAGAGAGCCGCAGAAATAGGTGGCGAGAACTTGGAAACGTCTAGTCATGCCTCCTGTGTCGGTTCCGGATTTGATCACCAGGTTGGATCGAAGCGGTTCACCAGTTGCCACGGTTTGGCGCTTGACCTCAGTATTGCACGGATAGGACGTCATCGAACCTGTGACGATACCAAAAACGAGGTCTATTCTATGGGAGTGGGAGGTTGGGGACCGAGTGGTGGTATATACTAATGCAGGATAATTGAAAGAGGTATGCATGCGCAGATATGAATTGGGGGGTAAAATGAAATCGGCTCATTTATCAGCCACGTTCACGCCCGTAGTTTCGAAAGCTCGAATCTAAGAGGGCTATAGAACTGGTCAGCACAACAACGAAGTGACTTGCACCACGACTGAAATGAACATGCCTTAGAGATGCAGGCCTAGAGGTATGCGGACGAATGGGATGAATCTCCTTCGATCTCTCGTCCCAATGCTCGCGCAACGCTCGAACACGCGGGTCTTCGTTCACGATTGCCTTTCTGGGCGGCTCAACAATCTCAATCTCCATGTCGAGTTCTGGGAGATACCGAATCCGACGGGCGGGTGTGCGGCTCAGCTGAGTGAGTTCGAGTTCGAGTTGTGGGCTGCGGGGGATTTGGTTGTCGAGTTTCAGGGAGGTGAGTAGCTGAGAGTTGCTGTTCTTCGAGTTCTAGGGACGAGAACGAGCGTGCGGGCGGCCCGTGTTCGATCAAAACCGTGGGTAGGGAGAAACCAAAGTAAAGTGCAAATAGCGTACCCTGAAACCGGCCAACATATTCTGCGACTGTGAAGCAAGTGCTCTCGAGTGCATGCTCGTGGTGGTACTGAGGTCGATGGTTGGAGAGGAGGGGTGGAACACGCCACACGGTGCCCTGCAACGCGTCCACAGGCTGTGTGCACATGTCTGAATGCCTCCGAGCTGAGGCCAGTCCCCGATCAGATCCACCATCCCGCTTCGTCATCCCCACGTGACTGGATTACCTTTCTTCCAGTTGGGTCCACAGACTTCCGGCGTTTTTTTTTGCGCGGCCTTTCGCGAGCTCCATCTCGCCATGGGATCAGGAGAATCCAGCACCGCAGCGACTCAGCCCACTGCCACAGTCCAGCTATCGACCGTCTTCTGTGCCGACAACGCAAATGTAGTCATCCGTGCGGCGGGTGCCCGTGACTTCCGTACCCACAAGGTCATTCTATCGCTCGTATCTCCAGTGTTTAAAGACATGTTCACGCTCCCGCAACCTGCCTCCGACACCCTACCGCATGTCGACGTCCAGGAATCCCCAGAGACATGGTCAAACATCCTTCACACCATCTATCCCATGCCGAATCCCACCATTGACGACCTTGACGACCTTGAATCTCTCCTCCTTGCAGCGGGGAAATACGAAATGCAATTCGTCATCGATGTCCACAAAAAGCTTTTTGAAAATCTGGAATTTATCAAGGAAGACCCATTGCGTCTCTACGGAATCGCATGTGCTTGTGGGTTTGAGGACCGGGCGAAATACGTAGCCAGGAACGCCGATCTCCTGACGGTCATAAGGCGTCCCCGGGGCGTCGCTCTGAACGGGGTCACTGTGGCATCCTATTCTCGTCTGATCACCTTCCTCGTAGAAAGGGACAACGAATTGCGCCCGGTTCTCGAGAAGGGTTGGAAATCATTCGAATCCTACTGTACCTGCACCGAGGCGGCCCGCTTGTTGTATGAAGATACTAAGGGGGAGCTCAGCACGCCGTATATCCAGGTGGAGGAGGTCTACCTCATAGCGCTGAAAGATAGGTCGCGTTTCTATAAAAAGGCGTGCGTTGGGATGAAGTGTGTGGTTACAGAGAGGGAAATCAGGGAGTTCCTCGACAAGATGTTCGCGGAGAAGGAAAGGGTATGTAAAAAGTTTATGTGGAAATAATGAACCTGTCCACAATCGAGCACTACGGTAAACAAAGTCTGTCAATCTGCAATCCAAAACTCCCCCCACCACCCCCCCAGGTCCACCCCCACCCTCGACAATGGAAAGAAAATCAGTGTACGATCTGTCAGTGCGCTCGTGAAATACCTCGAATGTTTTCAGCCAGACGAAGTATGTATTACTTGGTGTTTAGAGAATGTTGGCCTGTCGAGGACCCCCTGCGGGGCCTCTGTGTGTACACCACTGCCACTCCCAGATATAACCGAGTCATTAGCACAAGTTCCGTGGATCTTCATGCAAACCGCCAATGTCAGTGTCAGTCCCATTTTTTCGACCCCTCCTGCACCATTCGACCCTGCCAGGTCTCTGTAACTAGGTGTCCCCCAGCGCCCTAGGTGTGGAGGCGATCTACCCAGAGGGGCTGGACGCTGGCTATAGATAGGATCTGTTTATCTCTTCACCTTATCTTCAAAACGGCCTTGGAGGTGTGCCGCTCCTGACCATGGCTTTTCCCCGCGTATAATTCGCTGACATTGTTCTCATACCAACCTCGATAAATCAGGTACATATAAGTCACATTTCTCCAGACATCGTGTTAGTGGCTATATCGCGCAGGTACGTATACTAACCACTCCTCCCCTCCACTACATCTATACCACGTTCGCGTTTGTTCATCGGCGCTACCGTTGCGAGCAAACAAGGGTCACAGTATACAAACTCCATCTGAGCCTCATTCCCGTACGCCATGACAGGTCGTTCCAGCGTGCTCACTGGAGCGAGAGCGGTGACCCATACGACTTGCATCGACTTATCGCTTTTCAAGGTGAAACACCCATCAATCTGGCCCGTTCGCGCCTTGACATTATTCGCGATGTTGACCTTGTAGCCAAATCCGCTTGTGATCAACGTGGAGAGGAACCCTTCGTCGTAGCGACCCCCGGCCTTCGGTTCGTAATACCTGTTGGTTAGGACCCGAAGGGTGCCCCGCCTAACGTCGATCGCATCCGTTCCGTAGGTGATCCATAACTTGGGTTCCAAGCCGAGATCCGAGCAGGCATTCCAGATGTGTGCGTCGCTTCCTTTGAGTCTGTCCTTCAAGTTGTCCATATTGGTTCTGTACGTGACGGGGTACTGGTACCGGAGACCGAAACCGAGGGTTCCTCCCTTGGGTAAGAAGTCCCTGTCTTTTAACATGGCCTCAAGTGTTCCCCTAAAGTTTGTCGCTTCGGAGACGTCTCGAATGATGGGGACAGGGGGCTCTTGTGTGTCAACTGTTTTGGAAGGCAAGAGATAGAGGTTATAAGTGATCGTGACCCGATGTCCGCTGGTGACTTTGAGCACTTCGTGTTCAACGTCGCTGTAGAACGCGATGTACGCGATGGAGGGTGAAACTTGAGAGGAGATATGGGATGCTCCGTCGAACGTCCATTCTTTTTCACCGTGACGGAGGACGAGTTCCCCACCTGAGTGGGGAGTGGGGAAGACGACAACAAGGGAGCCCACCATGTTCTCGCTACGTGGTGTGTCCTTGTGGGCTCTGAAGAATGCGTCTTTGCCTGATACCGTATTTCAGCCCACCTTTCTCCCTACTCTGGTTCACGAGACGAGGCACCCAAGGAGGACGTACCGTAGACATTGAGTTTTGAGAGCTCGCAATCAAGCGGTGTCTTTGCACGGTTGTACTGCAAGAGTTGGTCCTTGATGGTGCCGACGAGACCGCAGCGAATGGGGTCAAAAGTGATGGCGAATTTTGAGGGATCCAGCTTTACGGCCTTTCTATAACTCTCGTCCAAGACGTCCTCCCCGCAGAGACCGAAAGTGGCAGGGTCACACGCCTCAGTGAGAGCGACGAGACTTTCAATAGACGCGTTCGCCAAGTCGATGAAACTGTCGCGGAAGGTTCACAATGAGTAATGGGAGGAATGAAATTACAGGGGAAGTGGTGGGACGGACGCAGGTTTGTCTCGGCCATAGTAGAGGTGAAAGTTGTGAGGATCAGGGGGAGTGAGGGCGCCGCTGCAGTAGGGAGGTTGATCTAAGTCGATGGAAGCCCTGAGGGTTTCGAGTTTTTCCTTGGAGACCATAGTGGATCGTAGTAGAAACTCTGCAACGGAGAGGCAGCAGGTGAAAAGAGGCCCATGCCAACGAACCCCCTCCGAGTTTTATGCCCCCATAGGGGGTGTGACGCGACAAAACTAAGTTTAGGGTGACCCCCTTTGATACCGTGGTGGCGTTGCTTGTCTTTTTGGGACGGGGATAGAAAACGAGAGGGCGTTTTGTCACTGCAAACATTGGTTCATGAGACTCGGGCTCGGTTCTTCCGCCTCAGCTTCTTGCACGAGCGGGTTGCGATCGTCGGGCAGGTGTTCAGGATTGTGGAGTTCAGCCAAAGTTCAGCCAACACGCGCTTTTCACCGGGATTGAGACCTGTGACTGGTCAGTTAGTCGGCAAATGGGAGCACTGGATCTGCACACGCTCACTCTTTGCACCGCCTAGTTGGGCCTCGATAGCGTGAGAACGAGGTGGGGGTGTGTTGGCTGCTCCCGGGAGAGTGCTGAAAGAGGATAAGGCCGATACTTGCGTGACGCCCATAAAGGTGATAATGGATCAATCATCCGTCTCGTTGGAGGATTTACCTTTCATTGATGGGACCTTGAGGACGTGAAAGATGGAGAGGCGGGAGCGAAGTTTGATCCAACGGTTCCTCGCTTCAAGCTGGATATGCGCAGGAGACACGTTCGGGGACTGGACACTACTTCCGGCTGTTGTTGGTGATCTTCTCCATGTATCGAGGGCACGAACGTCAGGGAGGTGCTCATAGCTGACCGCTCCCATCAACCGAACATGAGATAAGGACTATTTGCTGTGTGGGATTCCAACAGATATAAACCGCCATTCGGCTCTTTCGACCGTACTTCTTCCTCTCTTCCCGCCATGCTCATCAGAAAACTGCCCCGTGCTCTCTCGATCTTCAACACGACCACCCAACGCTGGACAGCCATACCTTTGCGCGATCCGCAACAGTCAGCGACTCCAACGCCTTCTTCTCCTCACCAAGACCACGCCATCAGCAAGCAGAGCCTGTCGCTCGCGACCTGGAACATCCAGGCCTCCAGCTCAGGGCCCGCCGCCCGCTGCGAGCGTGTTCTCGAGCACATCCTCAATGGATCGACGCCAGCTCCGGATATCATCTTTCTCCAAGAAGTCACCTTTGGCGCCCGCCAAGCACTCCTCGACAACCCCGCAGTCCGCGCCGGCTTCCTGACGACCGACGCCGAGGACGGAAGGGCTTTCATTGACCTCCCATTCGCTACCATGACCTTGCTGTCCAGGCAGCGGTTCGGCTCCCCCTGGACTGCTGCTGGGCAGCTGGACGAGGGACGAGGGACGCGCTTCTTGCTCGACAGCGTCTGCCGCATAGCGCTCCCCAGCATGTACAGGAGGGATGCCCTCTGCGTCGACATCGTCGCCCCAGCTGCGCCTGACACGGTTATACGTCTCCTGAACGTGCATCTCGACTCGCTCAACACACACCAGTGGCGTGCCCAGCAACTGGACGTTCTGGCTGGCGATCTGCGGCAACACGGTTGCACCGGTGGGATCATCGCGGGCGACTTCAATGCCATCCGGCCCGAGGACCATGCGCTCATCGACAAACACAAGCTGGTCGATGCGTGGGTTGCGTTGCGCGGATCTGATGGGGGAGCTACGTGGGGTGTTGGTATGGGACACAAGGATGGACGGAAGGGCGGCAGGTTCGACAAGGTCGCCATGTTGGGCTTGAAGCCGGATGAGGTCGAGGTCGTCCAGCCTGGACGCATCGAGATCGCCCGCCCCGCTCAGCCGTCTCTCTTTCTGCCTTGGAGTGACCATTGTGGGTTGACGTGCACCTTCACAGTATAGTAGCGGTAAGTAAGTCTACTATGGGGATGTTTTGTTTGACGACGAGTCTTATAGCCATCCCCGCTCTCTATCACAGTGGTCGACATGGTGTGCGGTGAAGGGCTGAAGATGTTGTGTTGTGATTTGATCGACGGTCAGGCGGATTTCCCTCTTACTCACGCCAGCGCCTAGACATTCCACTTCTTTTCCACTAGAGGTAACCATTCTCCACTGAGTAAAGTGTGAGAAATGGCAAGTTTTCGTACTCATACTTGTAATGATAACTCCCCATACTCACCCCGGGCCCCAGCCAGCAGTAGCACCACTGTTTTGGGTTTTGATTTTATTGATGCGAGTGCGTTGTTTCGCACGGCGCCGCCGCCGTCGGGGGCGGGTGTTGCAACCGTGGGAAATGACCTCGGGACCATCAATCCCGCCTCCCTCCCTTGATCCCTACCCGCGTTTCCCTCTCCTTTGGCTATCCTGCCTGCCAGGGGCACCCGCTATCGCTCCAAGGGCGCGGCGGGGAGCGAATCTAAATCCCTCCGCACCCCTAACCTTCGAGCTTCAACGTCCTCGTGTTACAATATTTCAAGTTTTGTTCGTTCCCACATATGTTTATCTATCTTTCGTACACACGCGGCAGCACTGTCACCCGACATTTCCATTTTCGTAGTGACCCGCTCCCGCTCGTAGTCGCAGCTCGCCGTTTCGTCGCTCGCTACCCTCAGTGTTCGCTTTTATCGCTCGCGCACTGAGGTTTGTCTATTTTACATATTTATCCTCATATACCTATCTAACTCATGTATCAGACATATTCTCGTCTCCCTAGGTTAGATAATAACATGAGTGTTCGCTTTTATCGCTCACACGGCTCACACCTCGTACATCTAGTTACTCATGCTCCCGGACCCATTCACCACCAATGACGGGGACGTGATTCTACGCGCGGGTCCAGAGCCCGACTCAAAACACGATTTCCGCGCCCACAAAATGGTCCTCTCTCTCGCTTCTCCTATCTTCAGGAATCTATTCCAGACCGCTCAACCAGATGGCGGTCAAGAAGGTCTCCTCCCCACCATCCCAATCACCGATTCCCCTGAAAGCGTAGATTTGCTTTTACGTTTCATTTACCCTGGGGTCGCGCCCCCTGACATTGCCGACCTGTCCTCACTGTCGGCCCTCTTGACGATCGCGGACAAGTATGACGTCCCGACGGCCCTTCCTGTTGCGAAGAAGATGCTGGCTGATGAAAAGGTTTTGGGGGATGACCCTTTCGGTGCATTCATCATCGCTAGCCGTTGGGGCTTTGCGAACGAAGCGAAAGGAGCCGCTCGACGCTTGACCCTCACCAAAATCATGAAGTCCCCGGGGCACCATCGGGACCTCTCCAAGGAGGAGTTGCTCCGCCTGCTCTGGTTTATGCAGCAGAGGAGAGATGACGCAAAGAAGATTATCCGAACGCATTTGCTATCGGAGAACGAAGATCCGGAACTTGGATCCGTTTCTTGCGGTTTGCACAATAACAGTGACACCCGGGAATTCTACGAAGTGCTGGCGAAGGCAGTTGTCAGGAAGTTCGACATCAACCCTTGCTTGGATACGGAGTGGGTGGTTATGGCCCTGGTGACGGCAGTAGATCTGCCGTGGACTGGAAAGTTCTGCGAGGGCATCGATCCGGATCCGGATCCGGAGCGAGAAGATTTCTACACATATTGCCCCCTCCGACCGTCAGTCATAGTTAATAGGCTCAATGACCTTGCCATAAAATTAGGGGTCAGTTGCGAGCAGCATTTAAGGAAGGCCTTCGGTAGAAAGTACCCTCCCTATTAGTGTTCTACATTTGATTGTTGCGCGTGCAGTACTCTGTTTTATCTAGCTCTTTCTTTCCGCCTGTTGCTCGCTTTTTAGTGATCTGACTGTGTGTCAAACCTCGAGAACAAGAACACGGTTGGAGAGTATGGGAAACCTAACCGCCGGACTGGGCGGCCGCATCGACTTTGCACACACTCCGCAGCATTTCCAGTGCCGTTACCCGCCCGCCACTGCTGGCAACGCCAGGTATCTAAGTAGTAGTCTCTTCAAGCGAACCACGTATTACCACAAGCGATTACCGGCAGGCCCGACTCGATCGACTTTAAGCTGGTCAAGTTCACACGAACCACCATAACCCGAAGATGGACTCCGAAGAATTGTCCATTCTGCCCCCATCTCCACCTTTACCTCCATCCTCACTCCTATTTACCACAAACGACGGGGACATTATCCTGCGCGCTGGGCCGGAGCCTCATTCGAAACGCGATTTTCGTGTTCACAAATTCATCCTCTCCCTCGCATCCCCTGTCTTCAAAGATATGCTCGCCTTCCCCCAACCACCCAACCAGGCCCCAGACGAACAACACCAATTCCCCATTGTCGATGTTTCTGATGACCCAGCATCCTTGAATATGATCTTCCAATTCATCTATCCAGGAGTCGAACCCCCTAAGATCACCGAAATAACAGTCCTGACCTCGGTGTTATCGGTAGCGGACAAATACAACATCGCGTCGATAACCCCAGCTTTGAGGGGGATCTTGAAGACATTCATACCTCGTTTTTCCCTCCGGGTGTACATGGTAGCTTGTCGGTTTGGGTTCTCGGAGGAGGTTAAAGAGGCTGCAGAGGTGACAACCGCGGAGAGCTTTTCACGGGGCAACTACGGTCAAGACCTTCAATACATCTCGAGTACCGACATATTTCGACTTGTCCAGTTTACCCAGCGGCGGAAAGACAAAGGGCGGAACGAGATACGAAGTACGTTCGACCTGATGCTCCCAGCTTTCGTGGCTTGCGGTCATGATGAAGACGCTAGAGGTTATTACTCCTACCTGGAGAAAGCGGTTGAGGAAGCTTTCGTTCTCAATCCCCGTGTGGAATCCAAGGATTTATTTACCGTCCTTGACGAGATACCCGATCCCCCTCCTGGCTGCGGACCGCCCTCGAGGTCGGCAGAGTGGTACTATGGGGACGGCGATGACGACGTTTTCAATTGTCCACTTCGACCGATGACCATTCGGAAAAAGTTGATGGATATTGCTACAGAGTTGCGTTACAACAATGATGTGTTGCTACACGAGTTTTTTGGGTAGGGTATCAGAAACAGTTTATATCGTTGAAGGCACTCCCACATATCCCACCCTACGTTTTGCTTTACATTGAGGTTGTTGCATGTTCAGTAACTTTCGGAAATGCTTCCGACTATTTAATGCTCCAACTTTTCCATCTCGCCAGATAAGGCGCCCACCCCCGGTCCGGCTAGTGCGATGCGAGGATAGGGACCCTCAGGTTCAGGATCATTCTTTTGAAGCCAGACTATGGCGACGGGTGAATCGATAACACCTAACCCTTGCGACCACTGTGGTGCTTATTGTTCTCCAGCGTCCAGCTTCCATCGTCATGTGCAGTATTCCATAGTTCTTTAGATTCTGGTCAGAACCGTATACGTTCGGACCGCCGAAGACAGTTCAACAGAATATTGAAACTCAGACCATTGGAGCCAACGCACGCGTTTCAACCTCACTCCAACTCACACAATGTCCACAGACTGATATTTCATGTCACCAGCTTCCTACGTGGTGACAAACTCGTTTTGTTTATCGGCTTATTGTGGTGTTCGACTTTGCACACCCGGGGAAGCTACTTCAGCCACGTGCGGCGGAGCAACACGATTGAAAGTTCTCTCCGGAACTGGACCGGTCGTCTTGGGACTCGTTAATGGAGCTGACGCACCGTCACCCCGATACTACGACGACGGACAGTTGGAATACCATGGTTATAGTCTGCTAGAATGCCCGCATTCGGGTGCCAACATGGAGCCCACTTCGTAACGGCCCACTTGGGAATGATCCGGGCAGCAGTTTGAATCGATATCGGCTCTGAGCTTTGCCACAACTTCGCGCCACCTTGTGCCTGAGGGATCTAGCCTGTGAGGAGGAAGCACGGGGTTGTCGGCGGCCCCGTCCCAAAGTTGGTATTGCGCACTCTTAACCACCCCTGCCACCGCCATCACTACCAACATCGCATCTTCCTCCTTCCATGTCCTCGACCTTCTTCACCACAGACGACGGGGACATCATCCTACGAGCCGGTCCCGAATCCGGCCCGAAGCATGACTTTCGTGCTCATAAATTCATCCTCGCTCTCGCATCCTCCGTCTTCAACGACATGTTCACCTTCCCTCAACCACCCGACCAGAACCAGAATGAAGAACACCAGCTTCCCATCGTCGACGTTCCGGATCCCCCGGAAGTCTTAGACGCGATCCTGCGATTTATCTATCCGGGGGTTGGCCTTCCAAAGTTCACCAACCTATCAATCGTATCCACTTTGTTATCGGCCGCGGACAAGTACGATCTCGCGTCGATGAGCCCCGTTCTGAGGGAGAACTTGAAGACCTTTTTGTACCACCACCCCTTCGAGGTGTACGTCATTGCGTCCCGGTTTGGGTTTTTGGAGGAGATGAGAGAGGCCGTCATGGTGTCAACTCCGCGGAGCATCTTACAGCAAGACTACGAGGAGGTCACCCAACGCGTTTCGGGTGTCGACCTATATCGATTCGTTCGGTTTGTCCAAGCGAGGGAACAAGGGGGGTTGTCGAGGATCGAAGATCTCCTCGAGTGGACCCACATACAGGACAACAGTGGCTGTGGCCATTTGGAAGACGCTAAGGAATTCTATTGCTCGTTATCAAAGGAGGTTGTGGATGCCTTCGTCCGGAACCCGTGCGCGGAGTTCGAGGGCCTGGTGATGGTTCTCAACAAGATACTTGACCCACCCCTCGGTTGCAAGCCGGAACCGCACTCCGCCGAGTTCTACGCTTACGGTGGTTCCGAGGCGGAGCTCGGATGTCCACTTCTCCCGGCAGCCATCCGCGGCAAGCTAAATCAGGTTGCCCAAGACTTGGACGGTGTCAACCGTAGGTTACTTGGAGAGATTTTCGGGGAGGGGACTGGAAGTGGATGAACGTTGGAGGCACAGCTATGTATCTCGCCCTATGTATTCCATTACGTTAGATTATTGGATGACGTGCAGTATCTGTCCAAGACTCCCAGCTGTATCTAGTGCTCGTTCTGTTTTTGTCCCGTCCATGTCCGGGGCGGGGTGGAACACGGTTTTTTGCACCTTGTGACCATGCTGGCGCGCAAGGGTGGGCATATAACTAGTCGAATTGTCCTTTGACCATCCAGAAGCGCGCCGGGAGTTAACGGATCCGCACTGTTCCAGTCTGTTCGCAGGGTTTCCCGGTACGAGCGGGAGATCTCGTTCGAAGATGGTCGCATTCCGTACCCGGCACCCGAGTTGGCTCTGATCCGTTTCACACGCAACCCAGAGGAGCTACTCGACATCAGCGACCTCTACCACCACCACCTCCGTCCATGGCTCCAACCTCCTTCCTCACCACAGGCGACGGAGATATTATCCTACGCGCCGGCCAAGAGCCCGATTCAAAGCACGATTTCCGCGTCCACAAATTCATACTCTCTCTTGCCTCTCCCATCTTCAAAGATATGTTAACCCTCCCCCAACCACCCAACCAAAACGATGCCGAACAGCCAGACACCCCCGTCGTCGACATCTCCGACTCCCCGGAAATCTTGGATGTGATCCTGCGATTCATCTACCCGGGAGTCGAGCCTCCAAAGTTAACCGTCTTGTCGACTGTGTTCGATGTATTATCGGCGGTGGACAAATACGACATTATATCGATGCGCCCCGTTTTGGCGGACGCGTTGAAGTCCTTCGTGGATGCTGAACCCTTCAGGGTGTACATCGCAGCATGTCGGTTTGGATTCTTGAAGGAGGCGAAGGCAGCTGCCAGGGCGTTAACCCCGAGGCAGATCAACCTATCTGAACGCTACGAGAAAGATGTCCGTCATATTACGGGTACCGACCTCTATCGTTTGTTGTGGTTCGTCCAGAGGAGAGAACAGCTGGGGCTATTGAGCATTTCCGATTTCTTCTCGTTGGACCCCGGTGATTACGACAACCCTTGTCAAAAGCACTGGGACGATCGCAAGAGCCTCTACGCGCAGCTGGAGGGGGGTGTTCAGGACATGTTCAAGATCAATCCGCGTGTACGGCTCGATGCGCCTAATGCAGTCCTGGACGCGCTGCCTCCCCTCCATGGCTGTATACTGGCGCCCCTGGACGAGGACGAGGACGAGGACATGGACGAGGGCGGGCGTAGGATCGACTGTCACCTCCAACCATCTTTCATCAGGCGCCGCCTCAGTCAGCTTACCAAGGAGTTGGACAGGTTAAACAACACTTTGATAAAGATAGCGTTCGAGAAGGAGTTTTGAAGTGGTTGAGTTCCAGATACACCGTGGCTCTATGTCGTACATTAACCTTTACGCAATGGGACTGATCCATAGGACAGATATTACGGCCCGGGATTTATGTGTCCACGGTGAGAACGGAGTAGAATAGAGGGATAGGTACCCGGCGAACGGGGGGAAGGAATAGGCTGAGGCCCTGCCTCTATGATATATTCTGTATCTTCCAATCATCATCAGAGCGATCAAACTCGACGTCAATCATACTCTCTGAGCTTGTTCCTCAACCACCATCATTCGCGGCCTTCACCTCATATCTCGTTTGTGGAGGACACCTCCAAGAGCCATCATGTCCTCAACAAATCGCGTCTCCGGCGCACGAATAGCCGTCGTGCAATTCGATCCAAAGTTCTGTACGTCCAATCACACCTCGCGTCAAGTGTTCCCCCTTTCAGTCGCGGAGGGCTAAAACTTGGGCGGTTCGCGTTGATATCACAGGTCGAGTTGACGATAACATAAAGAAGGCGAAAGGGTTGTGCGCTGGGTAAGCCGAAGGAGTCCTCGTATGTCCGTGAGGCTGTTCCGGATGCCTCGAAAAGGATCACTCCAGGTTCCGTCGATCTCGTCTGCCTACCAGAGATGGCCTTCACCGGTGAGTATCTCCCATTCAATTCCAGTGATCCCAAGCTTGCGATCTCATCCTATCACGTATCTTCACAGGCTACCTCTTTCCCAACGCCGACTCCATAAAACCGTTCCTAGAAGACCCCATAACCGGCCCAACGTCCAAATTCTGCGCGGAACTAGCCACCCACCTCAAATGCCACGTCATAGCCGGATACCCAGAACGCCTCCCAGACGACGAGATAGAACCAGGCATCGACGAGTGGGGAAACAGCATCACCAGAGTGGGCGCGAACTCCGCGATCCTTTTCGGACCTGTCGGTGAATGCGTGGGGAGGTACCGCAAGACGAATTTATTTGAGACGGATACAACGTGGGCTAAACCAGGTAAACCCCTTCTCTCCGCGCTTGCGGCGGTATGTCTCTAATACCTTGGATTGGCAGGAACGGGGTTTACGACGTTACGCTTGCCACCACCGCTGAACTCTGTTAGCCTCGGGATCTGCATGGACCTAAACGTGCAAAAACCCTACGAATGGGAATCCATCGAGGGGCCATATGAAATCGCTTCGTATTGTATTGCAGAAAATTCCAACCTCCTTATTCTCCTGGACGCTTGGTTAGAATCCCCCGAGGATATCGGTGAGGATTACGCCTGGACAACCATGAGCTTCTGGGCGCATAGATTGTTGCCGCTATGGCAAAAACAGGAGGAAGTCTCCACCAACGATCAGCGCGAGATGAGCGTAGTTATTTGCAATCGGACAGGAAACGAGAATGGTGAGTGCTATGTCTTACGTTTATGTTGTATAACCAGAATAATGCAATACGCAGGCAAGAAATTCTGCGGTAGTTCCTGCAACTTTCAGATGAACAGCTCTTCGGGGAAACCAGGGCTAAAACATGCCATGGGCAAGGATGAAGAGGGCGTCAGCTTGTGGACAGTGTAGTACTCGGTTTTTTCTGTACGATGCAAAAAGATGTATATGCTGTAATCCTACACCCATAGTGCTACATAAAACGTCATTCCTAATCACGAGTTTCGAAACCCACGGAAAGGGCTCATCCACAAGAGCCATAGCAATGCCAGAGTTTATGCCGCATCAGCTCCCAATCGACTCCCAATCACCCCCAAGAGCCGTTGGTCCAAGCGTGCGGGGCTTCATGTTATGCATTACGGCTTTCCACGCCGGCACACTATGATCTCATTGTGGATGAATTCCCAACCGCGCCCGAAGGTAGACTAAGAGGGTCGATTAGAAGAGACGGACAGGCTTGCCCATGGTAGATTTGATGTGGAGGGACTTGACGTTTTGCCAGTTCTTCTTCAACAAGGAGACGAGGAAGTTGATGGCTAGAGGACGATTAGCATAGCGAACCGACGGAAGAAAACCGAACACTCACCAAGCATGACATTGGCCAATACCTGGTCGTCAGTCATCTGTACGTGGCCGACGGCGACACCCAAGCAAAGAACCTTCTTCAACTGGAACTTGATCGTTGAACGGACCTCGGTGAGCTTGTTGGAAAGGTCCTCGGCATGTGAGATGGGGGTAGGGAACTTTCCAGCCTTGGAGAGACCGGGTCCAAGCAGACGGGGGATCTGCTTGATCAAAGCTTCAGAGGCCAAGAAAGCGTCATACTTCTTAGCGAGCTTCTTGACGAGCTTCTTGTTTTTGTTGAGCCTGGAGCACGAGATCAACGCCAACAGAGAATATGAGAGATTTGGTGTACAAACTTCTTCAAGTCGTCGACGGACATGTACTCGAGATCGATCTGCTTAGCACGGTCGATGTCGGCAGCATCAGCAAGAATGCAGATAGACATCCTTGGCCGGGGGACGTTTGGGAGTCTACGAACGCGAATTAGATCTCCGTACGGTCGGTGCCGCAATATTTCAGCTCACTTGACGGTTCCAGAGAAACGCTTGTCCCTCTGGGGGTCGTAGTTTTTCAGACCGATCTGTAGTTCGATGGTCTCGACGAAGTTGCGGCGTTTTTCAGTCGAGGCAGCAAGGAGTTCCTTGATAGAGCCCCGCACACTTGACACTGAGAGTTTGCTACCACTAAAACCCGTTGAGCACCGATCGGAGAGTGCAGAACCGCAGAACAAACCTCATGCTGGAGAGTTAGTCGTAGATAGTGGACTTGCCGTGCTTTGGTTAACGGATGATGGCGTTGACCGTCGGGACCTGTCACATAACGGCTGCACAGTTTTGTGACGCGGGTCACCCGCTGACGGATCAGAATCTCCGATCAGTCTTGGTCTCCGCCCCGGCCGCCGCCGAGCCAGCTTGGGCCGGGTCTGATCTCTCTCTCACAGTCCGCGGAACCGCATAACCCCCGTTTCTGCATGGCGAAAGTCCGAAGTAGGAGCAGGCAATTTTTTCCCCGGTGTCAGGGCCTCAGAGTTCATCGTCAGGTCGTTAGAACTACTGATATACTAACCAGGACTCTAGATCTACGCCTGTTTCCTAAACCTCTGTATGATATCCGGGTTCAATTTCGCCCATGAATACTCTGCATCACTGCGAGGAGGAGTGTGGTATCAGTACATGGGTTAAAGTGGAAAGAACCTCATCCTTGCCTATGCCTACCCTTCGCCAAGGTCATCCTCCAGTTTTTCTCGAATCCGAGATCGTAGATTCGCTCGTTCCAATCCACTGTGAACACTTCATCCGGAACGAGCTCCGAACAACTCAGTCTATCACCGGGTATGCAGATGTAGCGTTTCGCCTTCTTGTTTCCCCGCACTTTTAAAGTTTCGAGAGTTGTTTGTCCACGTGAGGCGTTCCAGAAGGTAGAAAGTAGGAGAGCCTGATTTCAGTGTGACCGTGAGTCACTTATATCTCCTGGGAAGTCTGGGCGCACCGTTGAGATAACAGTAAAGACTACGGAAATCAGAAACATCGGGACTATCCGCAAGTGCGGAAGTTCAATCGTACTCCCGGGAAAACCGCCCCTCGCGGGTCCACGCCCCCGTTTGAGCAGGCGGAAACCAAGGACTGATCCAACGATATACCTCCCAGGAGGACCACCAATGAAAACCCATGAATACCACCTATCCCACCAGAATTCTCTGCACCACTCATTGGCGCGAGACGTCGAGAGGGAGAGAGAAACGTGAGCCAGAACACGAGAAATTATAGGCGACCAACCAACAACAGTCGCCGTGGGGACGAGAACCAGCAACCACAGAAATTGTTGAATCCGGGCCGTAGTGACGCAATTCCCGAGCTAAGAGTTACGATGTCAGATGAGAAAGTTTCCCAAGGAACACTGTTGTGACCGGTACCCATGGACAATGGTGGTCGAAATCCAGTCGACAGACACCACACGTAGAGCAGTGATGTGCTCGCGGCGGTCTCCAGGAACTGGAACATCCATCTTTGTCACACACTGCGAGCTCCCCCTCCTCGTTCACGCATTCGTATGTAACGTGGATGGAACACCGACTGGGGATATTGTAGCGGGGAACATTGTGTGTCGTCCTGCCCAGACACAACCGAACGTACAGGACGAAGATAGAGAGTAAGGATGCTTGCATGAACACGGCATAGCTAGCTGCGGTAAATTGGTCGCTGGGGTGAGAGCAGTTGAACAACTGTTGGTACATACAGCCAAAGGCAACACGCCGCTTGTGTCTTATCAACCAGTTGACTGTAAGCGAAGCCAAGGACGTGAGACGAAGCACCCATTAACAGGTCGCAGTAAAGTGGTCATACCTCCCACCTCGACGACGGCAATGTTCCACGCTAAACTTATAGGAGGCCCCAGTTCAGTTTCGTAGGAGTCGTGGTGACGCCATTGCTCACAGTATTACTGAAAGCACACATATTTGGATGCCAAGTTCGAGGATGACATTCAGTCGTTTCATCGAAGCAAAAGGCGGGCCACTCGGAAAATACCGGACCGGTGGCACCACTCTGCACACCCGTATGCACCGTGCAGCGAGGTTATGTAGGTGATCGATCAGTGATGATGCATATAAATTGTGCGGAACTAAGTAGAACAGGTGTGTACGACGAAATGTATGGCGACGAAGATAAAAACTAAGTCCGTTGGCCTTCGGCATTTCGATGACATACGGGGCAACCATCTCGTATCCTTGACCTCACCATGGAAGCGCTACACCAGAGCCATTACATGAGTATTTGTCAAGAACGAAAAGGGACGTTGAACGCACAAAGCAATCTTCCCACCGATTACCGAGCTGGTTGACGGACCACTACCAATCCTCATCTCGAACACGGTCGAAGCTGATTGATGAGGTAGCCCTTCGCCGCCTCTGGCACATTTGGCGTGAACAACATGCCTGCAGAGGAAGAGTAAAACCAGCCCCTGTGGGTGTTGCTGCAGCGGCAAAGTGCATATCGGACATATTGTCTTGCCTGAACAGCAGTGTCAGTAACGGGGGTGGGGGGCAATGTGATGAGAAACTTGTGTACCGCTTAAGAAGAATCCACTTGTCTGGTCTTTGTGAAATTTCTTCGCAAGGTCCGCGCAGTCACCGTCCAAGATCGTCTTACACCCATCTAGCAGAGAGAGTTGCAGGTTGAAATCTTGCAAGATCTTAATCAACGCGGGCTTGAGACCAGGGATTTCGAGCCCGTTCTTAATACGGCGGATCAGTCGGATTGGGTCAATGCCGGCACCAACGTTCTCCAATAGTCCGCGTATGAAGGCTGGGCAAATTAGCGACACACAACGTTAGTAGTGGGTAATTTGTACGCACTTGGCCGCGTCTCGGAATACCTCAGAAGGTCTTCCCAGAGATCATCATCGTTCTGCTCCTTCGCAAAGTCGATAGCCTGAAAAAAAGTTCAATCCCCGAAGGGAAGTTCGTAACAATAGGACCTTACCCGGTTCACATCACCCATCCGCTCGATGATGATGGTCAAAGCTTGGCGGTTGTTGCCCATCCGACCTAACAGGAATACCATTTCTGGGACCAGGTCACGGTCTTGACAAACGTTGTACGCCTGACAATCAATCTTCAGTGTGTGCGGACAAAGATTACCGTTGGTGAGGAGCGTACCAGTTCCAAGTTATAGGAATTACTGCCTCGTAAAAAGTCTATTAGGCGGGGCCTGGAGTACTCCGCATATAGCCGAACCTGCATGTCGCCGAATCCCACGGTGGAGAGAGGGTCTTTCGTAAAGAGAGCGTGCAGGTACAGGAACAAAAAATATGGCTGAGCTTGTAATTGCTGCACCACTCGTGTGATCTAGAATGGGGTGAGTCCAATCCTGGAGATGCAGACGAAAGACCTGCCGGAATGGAGTGGGTATGGTCAACCAACAAAGTAATACCCGGCGTCTTGGTGGCATCCTCTGCGTCGAGTTGGACGCCTTTCGCCCCTTCCACTTTCTTCTGCTTCTCAAATAACTCTTGATCGAATTCGATGAGAAGTAGAGCTTGGTCGCGGACGTCCGTAAACAGGTTGTTCTCCCTGATGAGGTCAAAGACGTTGGGCCGCCGCAGCCTTAAGAAAAATTGGAGTGCCTTGCCCGGCTGACGGTTCGCAATGTACCTTGTGTGGAATGTTAATTGGAGCACCTCGACATTTCCATCCAAATACTTACAGTTCAGCGAGACATTCCATCAGGATGGTTGCGTCCGGGCTACTGGAAGCAACTTTTGAGGATGAAGGTGCCTTATCCAACTCTGACTCAAGGGCAACGATAACGGAAGGTATGTCGTAGATGTCCTTTGGCCACGTCTTGATTGTTTTCAGCAAGGCTTCGCGATTGTGACCCAGGAAATGCGCGAGGATCATCTCGTAAACCAGCCGACCCAATTTCGGGTTCTCGGTCGGCACGTAAGGGATGATGGCCTGAGCAGAGGCATTAGCACGGTTAAAGGCATGAAAGGTGCGAACACCAACATTGATCTGGCCTTTCTGTATGAAAACAAATATCCAGTCTTCCCACCGTTTGACATTTTGTCCACAGACTTTGGGACAAAGATGTGCGGCCTTCGTGAATTCGCCTACGGGGTGTTTGAGTCCTGATGTCGCTGTCGCCGAGTCAAAACGAGCCCACCTTCTGCCACAAGGTGCTCAACGTACTTCTGACCGATCTCAGATGCATTGTTATCTCCACCCTGTGAGTCCCCTAACTTCTCCAGCTCCTCCAACACCTCCAACGCCTCTTCGTACCGCTGGCGGTCAACCAACCAATCGATATGATCCTTCCGGTCTCTCGGCTTGACAATAACAATGTCGTGGGGACTCAAAACGATGTAACATCTCCCGGTAGTACCGTCAGGTTTAATATCAGCAAGAACGTAATCGTTACAGCCCCAAGATTGAAAACCGCTGATTCCGAGTGCATCCGCGGCAAGCTCCTCACCGGCGCGGGAAACGATCCGCAGTTCGGGACGCTCCGCAACCTTCCTAGCCTGTTGTGCCCGGTCTTCCGTAGCCTCGTTATAGAATGATGTGTCGGGAGGGGTATACGCGACGATTAGGAATGAGGTCAGGGAGAGAGGTTCTTGGCCGGAGGGGTGAGGGACGATTCCAGCAACCATACAGTCGAGCTGGAACACAGCAGTAATTTCCACAAGCAGCGGAGGAACATTGGCAGAAGCGGAAGAGGTTGTAGTCCGAGGTCGGGCTCGTATACGTGCGACTTTGATCTGGTCTGCCCAACCTATTAGGAGAGTGGAATCATCTTGCCAGTGCATATTACACTTGAATAAGTCAGCACGAGGAGCGTCTGCGGGTCTGTCGATGAACGTGATCCGCGATGAAGATGCTGTGTCGTAGATTTTTATACCCTTATAAAGCGGAGTGAGGTTAGGGTGAGAATATCAGTACTTCTCACTCACAAGGTCGTTGGCCCATGCAATCAGCGTTCCCCTCCATCGAATTAGCCAGATAGGGCCCTCGCCGTTGTGCAATGTAGTTTCTTTGTGCCCAAGCCAGCCCTTCTCATGAAGGATCAGATTGCCAGCCAACCCCCCACACACGAAAGATCGAGTTCCGCGCTTCGAGAAGTTGGGTTCTAAGGCGATAGACCGCATAGGTCGTTTATGGTCGAAAGAGTAGGATTCGGGGGTGTTCAGGGAATGAATAACGACCTGCCCTAGGCGGATGTTAGCTGGTAATGGGCGGACATGCACGCATGACGCACCATCTATCGAAGCCGTTCCAACGAACTCCCCAAAAGGGTCCATGGCAACATCCACGATGGAAGCCATATGAGGCTTGAATGATTTGAGCCGCTTTCCAGTGAGATCCACGATGTGTACGATGCCTCCATGGGTCCCGAATGCCTATACGTGACATGTCAGCCGCCTCCAAACGAGAACTGCAGGGTGCGCACAATGAGTTTATCGGTGACGGCTAACGATGATGCGGAATCCTTCAGTAACAAGTCCGGAACTGAACCCGCTAACCGTTCGTACTTCAATGCTGGCTCCTCGTCGTCCTCGTCCCCTTCATCATAATCCTCATCATCCTCACTATCGTAATCCTCGTCGTCGGAGCCCTCGTCATCGTCGTCGTGTGCGGTGTGGTCGGTCCCCCTCGGCGGAACATCGGGCTTGTGATCATCGTTGGGAGAGTCGACCTCCGTAAGACTCCCGTTCATGCTCAGTTGCCTCGGGCTTTCTAAGAGAGATGCATGGTGGTTTTCGTCGACGCCCAGCAAGTCCGACATCGGTGACAACGGAGTAGGGCCACAACGGATACCGGACTCTAGAAACGCGCCTGGGTCGTTGGGCTGGAGAGGCTAACCGAGGAAATTCCCACGACTACTTCCACCTCCCTTCACCGCGATCATTTAAAATTTCTGCGGAATGCCCAAGTCCAAAAGAGCTAAAGTTGGTGAGCTGACCCCTTCCTCAGTGTCGAGTTTCTAACTGTTTACGCTTTCACGCAGTCTCGTTGACCAAGGTCGCAAAAAAGACGAGGGAACAGAAAGAGGGCTTGATCACAGATGTACGCCAATCCCAACTTTACACATCCACTCTCGTCGTGACTTCTGTCTCCATTGATAAGGAATCTTGATGCAGGTTCGGGTTAATGCCGACAAGTGGAAGTACTGCTGGCTATTTGAGGTGGGGAACATGAGGAACGGCCATCTGAAAACGATTCGGAAACTCTGGAAAGAGTGAGCACCCTACTCGACTGAAAACTGTACTCAGGTACTAACACGTTTCTTATAGCTCCGGCCGAATGATTTTTGGCCGAGGCGCTGTTATGGCGAAAGGACTCGGTAACACCGTCGAAGAGGAGCATCTGCCGGGGTTACATCTATTGTCTCAAGTGCGGCCCCATCTCCAGTCGCGGTTCATTTAGACGCTGATCCCTGTGGGTAGCACATCAAAGGTCAAGTCGGCCTCTTCTTCACAGACTCCCCTCCGGAAGAAGTGACAGCCTGGTTCAACGACTTCCATCCTCCAGATTTCGCCCGTGCCGGCATCCGAACTCCAAAAACTGTCGTTATCCCCGTTGGGCCTGTCATGCAACACCACTCAGATCCCCCCGAGCCCATGCCTCATAATGAAGAACCTCAGCTGAGGAAATTGGGGCTGACTACAAGGATGAACAGGGGTGTTCCGACGTTGGACGTTCCACACAAAATTTGTGAGCAGGGGAGGAAACTTACTCCTGAACAGAGCCAACTACTCAAACTATTGGGACACAAAATGGTGGAGTTCAAGATTAGATTACTGGGACGGTGGGAGAAGGAGACGGGGGATGTGGTCATGGAGCCCACAACGGAGGAGGACCCACCAGCCGACGACAGCGAGGATGGGGACGATGACGATGACGAGGATACGAGCGATTGATTGCATCTCTCCTCCCGGTTTTGTATTTCTGTGTGCATTACACTTGTGTTATCGATGTTCTGCTTTATATCGAGTCGAAATGGCGAACAACGGAAGCCTCTCTATACGTCGTGGAACGAACAGCGTCGGACTCGCGCTCGCAGGTCCCTCCTCAAGTAGACCCTACATGTAATTGCCGCCAATACCTATGACAAGAGTAGCCAGTAGAAAACCGCATCGGATAGGAGGCATGATTCCCGCTGGTACCTCTTCGAGCCAGACGATCAGCGTGGACTAAGAACTTCTCGCCAGGGACATTGCTCGGCTTCTCGCTTCCCCTTCTGAAACCATGGTGAAAATATCGGATTGACGATGGTCGAAGAGGGTCAGGCGTGTGCTTCTGCGTTGGCGCCAGGTGCTGTTGATACAGTCAACATCTTCGAGTTTCCGTGGGGTGAGGTGTGGACTTGCAGTTGTGTCATGGTGCCGAATTCGACTCTCCGGGCCTAAGGTATCGCAGGCTGCTGCTCGTTGAAACGAGTGGTGCCCTCGAGTACAACTCGCTCTGATCACGGTTATCGCATAATGGGGCAGCGGGAAATTTGTGTCTGACGGATTATTAGATCACCCGAGCGCAGCGTCAATTTTCAGCGTTCCACATGCACATCCAGCTTCTTGCATTTCGAACCGCTCGGGCCTGGAACACTTCTTCCCGCCGTTGTGGGTGAAATACTCCAGAACCACGCATTTCTTCATCGCGAGGACTAACCGCTGCGTGCACCCAGTAGACATGATTATTTGGACTCGAGAGGAAAACGCGTCTTGTTCATGAGCGTCTCTGTCGAGAGTCGAGATCAGAACTTCCAAGTCAGCATCCCTTTTTTCACGCTCCCTCGCCTGTACATGGAAATCGTAAACTAATTACCTTTTTTGTTATTCCCTTTGTTGTCTTCATATCCCACTCTATTTCCCTCTGGTTCCTGGACGCCTTTTATCTGGTATAAGAATTACGGATAGCAGATTACATCAAGGTGTAGGTGACCACCGACCGACCACCAGCTCCGGTCCCGCAAGAACCGGCTGACCCCATCACGAGGGCAAGTCTAGAGCTACCATTGTTGTTTCAGCTGTGTGTCGATTGGAGAAGACGCCTAGTGGCGGAGCCCCGATAGGCCAAACATTCATTCCTTCTCACACTAGTGATGTTTCATGGAGCCAGGACTTGAAGAGGGCCAGTGGTCCTGCTTTGGCCTTATGCATGGTGACAGCCCGTCTTGAGCAATCCACTGTCTTCTGCCCCATTGATGGCTTTGGTGCCAAAAATGCACTATAGTCTGAGAACCACCCCTGTACTATCCAGCAGTGTCATGTAGTTTGTTCTTCACTCCCTTCCAATAGAACCTCTAGCCCACCTTCAACATTGATTGTCCTAGGCTATTTGTTAATCATCAGGTTAGTCATTAGCCTCCAAATGATAGGAGGAACCTAAGAGTCTGGGAACTCTAAGGAGTTCAGGTGTCCTGAGAAGACTGACTGTGGGCCATGATTACATGGATTTATATAAATACCTTGGTGCTTAATTGTGCTTAATTGTGTGATACAGACTGTGAATGTTTTAGTTATCTGACAAGGATATTTTTGGTACATATAATTACAGGAATGAATGAGCAGAATACATAAGTTACAGATCCCTAATGAAGTACAAGATTACACTCTAGGATCAACACCTCTCCAGAGTCATAACCAGCAACTAGATATTGACCATCCCACTGTGCATCTGAAGGCCTTGCAAGTCTCCCAGGTAGTTGGAAAACTACTTTCCCAGTAACTGTATCCTGGACTGCAGGTAGAAATGACCTCTGATCCCTAATACCACCAACAAAATCCAGGTGGGGCCCATTCCAGGATAAGTTTGATAACTTTACAGGAGATGAACCTGAGACCCCAAAGTCCCACCCAAAAATTAATTCTGGAGATGGGGGACAAACCCAGACTCTTGGGCCATCAATAGTCAAGAGGGGATCTGTTGGTAAAATTAATCCATGCATCACTTCCCCCACCACTTCTCCTGTCTGTACAGACCAGGCTTGAATGGTGTGCATATACAGGCAGAAAACCTTTGACCCATCCTCTGATATCCTAAGATCCTCAACATCATCTCTATCCACATCTACTTCTCTGATGAGGTCACCTTTCTCAGTATCCCAGACACATATTTTCTTATATGTGCACCAAACAGAGACCAACTTGCTATTAGTCAATTTGGTATCCATCTGGTAGGAATCTTTGGCTGGGGTTTGGAAGTATGTCTTGCATAGGCCTGTTTGGATATCCCAAATCCTCACCATTCCATCTAAATGACTTGAAATGGCAATACCATCTTTTGTCTGCAAAGTGATGGACTTGATTGAAGCTGAAGCAGGGGACATAGACTTCAGATCAGCAAGAACTGGGTCTATAGATGAGGTACCAATCTGCCAGAATTTTACTGAACAGTCCATAGATGCTGAGATGAGGGAGGAGGGGGAGGAGAATACAAGGGAGGTAATGGAACCAGTATGACCAATGAAGGCCTCAAGGAGGTGGGGGTTTGAGCTAGAGATGTCCCAGATATATATAGTACTACCAGCAGCTACTGCAACAACCCTGTTATCAGGAGAGAAACAGCAGCAGCCAATGTTTTCATATGCCATGCGGAATTTAGCCACAATTACTCTAGAACCAGAGCTTTTAACCTCAACAGCTGATCCATTACACACAACAAACTGGGTGCCATCCAGAGAGAAAGCAATGTGAGATCCATTATACACAGATGTAATTTGCTGACCACCAATGTCCCACTGCCAGATTTTGCCACCAGATGTGTATATGATGTGCTTAGGGTCTGAAGGAAAGAAGCAAATATAGTCCACAATATCTTCTTGTTCTATGATGTGATAGCACTCCCCTGTATGAATATCCCACAAACAAATTGTCTCATCCAAAGATCCTGAAGCAATTGTGGTGCAGTCTGCTGAGATGGAGACAAAGAAAACCCAGCCTGTATGACCCTGGAAAGTCTTGACAACCCCACCAGTCTGCATATCCTATAGCTTGATGGTGTTATCCCCACTGCCAGATACAAGTAGTGTCCCATCTGATGAGAAGACAAGGGATTGCACACAACCAGTGTGTCCAGAAAGAATGGCCATCTGGAGGCCTGTGATGGCATTGAGAATGATGATGGAACTAGATTGTAAACCAATTGCAATGGTATCCCTCCAGCATGTAGGGGCTGCTGGGTAATTGTCTAACAAAGTTGTATGGGAACATTTTCCCCATCCAGCAGAAACACCCTTAACCACCTTGATCTCTTGTGAGAACTCTGCACCATAGTACTGGTGGAGCCAGGATGAAGAAGGGGAAATTGGAAGAGCAAAATTGTAGATGTAGGAGGGTGATCTACAGATCATGTCAATGTGTTCCAGGATGAGCCTCTGGCTGTCAGTTGTCCACTGGCATTCAACCCCTGCCTAGATAAGTGTCAACTTGGGTCTAAATAAACAAGTTTATAAAACACTCACTAAAGCACACCATTTCTCAATATCATTCATGGCATGAACCCCAATCCCAAGATCCCCTGTGAGTGCAAGGACCTCAACCCAATATGGCAAACACATTGTGAAGAAGTGGTCAATTGCCTCTTGCACATCTTTAATACAGGAGATACTGCCAGGGATACTCAGGAGGTGCTTTGTCCAGAACTGACATGCATATTCTAGGGCATCCCCAATGTGGTCCTTACAGCAAGCAGAAAGATCTTTGATCTCACTGAGAATAGCATGGTTATCCAGCTTGCAGATGTTCTTCTTCAACCTTTCCCTCATCAGATTAAGGCAGGAGAGTAGGATTTCTGCATGATGAACTGAAGGCTCCACAAGGAACCTTTTGTCCTTGCACCGTTCAGGGTCTGTGAGGAAGTCAGGAAATGACTTGTGAAAGGTATGAATGGGATCTTCTGTGTTATCTGGGATGATGAGGAGAGAGTGGAGGGGACGGAGGGTGGTGGAGATGCTGGACACTCTTAGTAGGTCTGAAAGTGCTGTCATTGAAAGGGGGTTAAGCACAAGTAACACTGCCCCAACTACAGTCCTGAAACGGGAGTGGATTTCCTCAGCATCTGCATCCATGTCATCAAGTGCTTGCTCTAGGACCTGGGTATAAAGGAGGTCAATCCCAGACCTTCCTTCATGAGTAGTGTCCTGTGGGAGAGAGATAATCCGGTCCAGTTGTTCGGTAGGTGTACGGTTCTTGAGTGCAACGAATTTTATAACTATCGACGCGTAGATGAAGAATCCTGCCGCCTTTTCACAGAGAATGTCGATGTCTGATGGGTTTGGCCAACCTTGTGTGAAGTTGCAGTCGCTTCGGCTTTTGGCGATTTCGGTAAGCCAAGTCCTAAAGAACAGCCTGATATCGTTATCCACCGTGGAACGTTCAACATCGTGCAGTCTGAGCACTTCTGTGATGGGTCGGAGTGATTCGAGACGAAACCCGGAGCGGATCCGAGGCTCCGGACGGCCGGTGATAAAGAACTTGACATTGGGGATCTCGTCCACGTAGCGCGAGAGGACGGAAAGAATGGCGGAGCCGGGTTCGTCGTCCTTGCACTCGTCAAGGGCATCAATTATGATAAGCGTACGGACCCGGGTGGTTTTTAATGGGCGAACGATAATCCTCTCCATCTGGGAACAAAGAGATTCTCGCCCAACGTCAGGATTCGCCCTCAAGACTTGGACCAACTGCTCTCGGAATAGGAGGTACCGATAGGCGAGTTGAAAAGCGAGAGTTGGGAAGATTGCTTGGAGATTTCTCCTATCCTCGAAATCCCGCGAGCAAAAGAAACTCGCACCAAGCCTTCCATCCGCGAAGCTGATCTCCGCAAACGTCTGGGCGATGGTCGACTTTCCGGTCCCCGCAAGGCCATTCAGCCAAAACACCCGGTGGTCTTGTTCGTCCCCCAGCCAGCGTTCGAGTTGTAGAAGTAGATCTGTCCTAGTTCCCCTCAGGCACCCCTGCCTGTTCCCGGAACGGTACCCAGCGTCGGCGGTGTGACGCATCTTCTCCAGAAGATGGGGATCCACATCTCCCTATTTGCAAGTTATTACAAAGGGTGGAACTGTGAGGGAGCTAGACTCACGATCTGCTGACAGCCCTCGTTGTAAATGTCTTGTTGCAACGAAGTCTGAGTGCATGTTAGCTAGGACGAGAGCAAGTCATCCGGGAGAACAAACCTGATAGTCCATCAGTGCATAACGAATATCCTGCACGAAACCGTTAAGCTTCTGTGCGTTCTCGGAGTTTTTGAGGAAAAGCGCAAGATCCTTCTGGGTCGTCATTGAGTCCATGGCTTGGCCAATTTCCTTCAACTTCCTGGAAATCCCCGTGCGTCAGACTTGGCTCTCGATTTTGGAGAATGTGGGCTCACCGTTCCAGTTTTTTTGCCCTGTCCCCCTCGTTGACATCGCCCGGAGAAATTGGTGCAGAGAGCGATTCGGAAAGTGTTTTGACCCTGGGCGCCAATGATTGTATGGCGTCTTCATTTACCTCCGTTTGCTAGAACGTCTGTGAGCATTATGAATTGAATGTGCGGGAAGAAGGCCATACCTCGCAATTGTCTAGAACAAAGCAGAGATATCTCGCAACGGACTTGAGTGGACCGAAGGCACCTGCGGAGTCTCTCACCCCACGGAGTAATTTTACCGTTGCAAACGCAGTGGACTTGCGGTTCGGTGCTCTCTCGTCTGCGGCGGTGGTCGGATCGAGGGTCTCGCCGGGACGAACAACTTCCGATCCATAATCAGAGGTGCCTACATTGTCAGAAGTAACGATCAGAGGCAGGATCTAAAGAAATCATGCTCACGTACTGTCGAGCTCCCCAGCACGCGAGATCGAAGGAGTGGACGGAGAGGGATAGAGCTCCTCAAGTTCTTCACTGCGTCCACTTCCCACCACAACCTTGACGTCTGGGTGCGGGTGCGAGTGCCTGTGGCCGGCTTCCCCTTCATCCGCGTCTGCCCCTCCCCCTTCCTGGTCTTTATCGCTTCTACGCGCTGACGCAGATTCTGGTCCATCTGGCTGAGATCGATCCGTCGAAAAAACTCGCTCTCCAGCCGTGTTGTCTCTATCCCCTTCTCGGTCGTGGCTTTCGCCCGCGACGACGTGAGGTTCTGGTTGCGGCAGAGAGCTCGTTGAGTCAACCCCCTCCCCACCGGGGTTAGCTCCTGTTCCGTCCGGTTTGCGTTTTCTCCCCGCCATCCGATGCTTGAATTTCTTCTTCATTTTGGAGAGTGAATCCCGTATGTCGTCCATGTCGGTGTTGAATCGGCGTAGATGATGGTGCGATAGTGGACGATCGGCCTCGTGGCCCACTGCAGGGGGGTGCAACGCGTTCTCGATCATTGTCCTGCAGGTCTTTCCAAGTGTGCTCACAGTTAATGACGCTCTCATTTATGGTCCTCCCATTCCCACCAGATACCTGCGATGGGCAGTTTCGCGTAGTAGTATTTGTCTCCCCGCATTGATTTCCCATGTTAGTCTCCTACATCCCTTTGATTTGAAGTCCGCTTGTTACCGCTGAGCCTCAGGCTAATGTCAGATGCCTTCGACCGACCGCGTCTCCCCGTCGCTACCGCTCTCGCCTTCCTCGAAGGATGGCGCGGCTCCGGCCATCCCTACCGCCGTCGCTACGTACAAATGAAGGAGAAGCTATCGAAGTCCTCCATACAAAAGGTGCATATATGCACTGGGACTCTGGGAAACTAGGAGGGCACCGAATGGAGGTTGGGGGTGGGACCTGTTGCGTTGACAAGCTACAGAGGTTGGAGAGGACCATTGAGGAAAACGCCGTGGTTTTGAGCGGATCCTGTTTCCCGGAGTCATTTTCAGAAGGCCCCCCCTAAAGATTTCGCAACTTGGTTCGTTCCCTCCAAATCGCCTGTATGCCCTCGTCACACAGTTCAATCCACGACAGGAGACGAGCATTCGCGCTTATCAACCCCATGTTCGGGTTCCTTTTCTCCCAAGCAACACGAGAGTGGAGGGTTGTTCGACTCCTTCACAGATTTCTATCTGAGGAGGTGGATATATTCGTAGGTTTCCCCAACTCCGGTCAGCGTCGCAGAATCGCTCGCATGCCAATACACAGACACGCTTGTTAGGATCAGCCAAGGCCGCTCGATGAAGTTTTTTCTCCAGTTCGTTGGGAGGTCGTGCGGTCATTTTGGCATTCGGAAAGAGGACGGCTTGTATAACCTTCAATCGATTTTGACTAGCCCAGTTTTCGGTTTCAAGAATGACCAGACGAAGATACGAAGAACTCTCCCCTCCCTGTGTTTCCCTAGAGACGACACCCTCCCTTCCTCTGTATTTGAGGCTGGAATCCAGCCTAATACGAAGACACAAAAAATGCCATGGTCTACATGATTGTGCAAGGCCTCCACTCCTCTGCCTGGTGATGAAGCTCTCTCGTCTCCCTCTCCAAAGACTTGATCTGCGACGCATTTTTCTGTCTGTCTTCTTCCAGCTTCTTCATCCTGTCCTCGTAATCCCGAAGCACCGCATCTTGTGTCTCCTGCATTTGCTTCACCTGCGCTTCGTGCCTCGTATTTATCCGCTCCTCCATCTCGCGTCGGGCCTCTTCGAACTTGGGCTGCATGTCTTCCGAGTCTTTCTGGAGCTTCTCCATCTCCTCTTGCATCTTTCTCTTCCCCTCCTCCATCTTCTCCCGAGTTTCTTCGTCCTTGTCTTCTATCGCCTTTCTCACGTTCTCCTCCATCTCTTTGATTTCTTCCTGGTACTTTTCTACCACTTCATTGATTTCCCGGTTCAGCTCTGCCCCCGCCCCCGTCTGTCTAATATCCTTCCGTTCGTCGATCAGCTCGCGTTGAATTCTGAGAGTAACCGGTTCGTTCTCGAGAATCTTTCGTAAAATCACTTGTGCGGATTCGGGGGTATTGTTATGGCGGTATAGTTGCGCACCCTTTGCGATCGCGGCTTGGAGGTAGTCATCCCTGAGCTGCTGCTCTCGGTCTAACCCGTCTTCAGGGGTGACCCGTCCCCACATGTTCGTCATCAGGACCACGTTCTTGAGCGTCTTCTCTCCACAGAGTTCCCTGAACATTCGGAAATTCTTGACAGCTATACCTCCAAACCGGTCATCCGAAATTCTGTGGACGTATATAACCCCTGCAAGTTTCGTGCCAGCCGAATAGCTGAAGATCTCGGTAAGTGATACCCAAGAATACAGGTTCAGCGTGTCTCAACCTACGATTGCCCCAGAAATTCCGCGATCGATTTCAACACGTCAGTATCGCTAGCGTGGGTATCATCGAATCCCGGAGTGTCAATGATCACGACCTTTCGGCCATCCAGGACGAATACTTCAGATTCTTGGACCTCGGATGTGCAGGACCTGAGATCTTTCCCGACTCTTAGACAAGACTTGCTCGCTAGGTTGACGAACTGCAGTTGTTTCGTCAGAGTTGGTGACAATAAATCGGAATGGCAGCCTTCTTTACTGTAGTTTTCCCGCTTCCGGTAACACCCATCACACTAAGCCAATAAGTGAGCCACTGTCCAGGTACTATACGAGAGGTAGGCCACGCACGCGATGAGTGCCGGAGGATCTTCGGAGTACTTCAAGAACGGGTCTTCGGCTGGTGACCGGCTCTTAAGGTCATTGGGAGTGGAGGAAGCGCTGTTAGTCGTAGAACTACCGAGTGAGAGATGTTCGAAGTCGTCTTGGTTTACTGGCCGCGTGTCCATGAGGATATGGTCAGATATGGTCGTGAAAAAAGTGTGGCGGAATGCAGTATGTCATCCAGGCGCCGCACATTATTTAGCCAACGGATGAATCCCAGTGAAAATTCGGGCGAGCTGGGTGAGACGCGTCAGTCCCGCGCGGTGCAGGTCTGGGCAGGTCTATTCAGATCGATCCGATCTGCGTGACCTTAATTCGTACGCGCTGTTTGCGCCGAGTTCAACTCCAGTAAAATAGACTCGAGAAAACGTCCTCGTGCCATTGGAATATTTTGTGTGAATTACGATGGATTTTATCCAAGTCCCTCCTATCCTAGAGGCAACGATACATGTTTGACCCCACCCCCCAAATGCCTCCCCCCTCAAACGCCCCAAATAACCTCCCGAGTGGTTCTGTATGTGCAGAAAGTTACCGCTTTCCTGGGCCTAATCTCACTTCGCCGATAGTTGCTGCTCAAAATTTCGAGTACAAGATCTCTAACATCTTGGACAAACCGTCGTAAGATAGTACCTTTCTCTCACTCTATCCAAGTTCGCCCCAGTCCTCGTGCAGGGAATCTGTGTTCGGTTACATCACCGTGCTTCCTTGTGCCTTTCGCAGGTACATCGCACTTCAGAATGACGTTAGTGGACAGGAGCGGACATTTTCATGACGAATATGTATCTTGCCGAGGATCATGTATGTCGTTCGTCTTCTGTTATCCTCTGCGCTTATTTCTCACAGACTCACTAGATTCTGTGCTGGGAGCCCGTATCGAAGCGAGGAGCTGCTAGGACGCCACACCACGCCAAGTCCACGAAGTTTGTTATCTCGAACCCCCAACCTCCATCACTGCAGAACTGAGCCACACCCCCTAGATCCCCGAGCTGGTTTCCCAGCGAAGGTGACAGTTGAATGGCTCATTCTTCGTCGCTATCCACAGTACTTTCCATTTCCACTATCTCTACCGCTCGTCACACAGTTTCATGTGCGGGCAGGTGGGCTTGCACTTTAGTTTCAATTATCCATTCCAACAACTGGATGAACCAGTGAAAGTGCCCGCAGCGCCACTTGAAGCTGTTTCCATGGTTCAAAACCCAGCGGTTCTCATCCGAGGAGATCACTTTCGAGAAATCCGACGTAAATGTTGACGTTACAAATACAGCGCGAACATGAGCGGTCACGGGATAAGCCGCAGGATTGAGAGCGTCGGAGCAGGGGATGGTCGTGGCTGCGATGTAATCCGTGTTGCACCGGTGGTCGAGCGCCTTGGGCAATCGGGCGCGGGTTAGTTTTGGGGCCGCGCACGACTGGCGCAAATGCGCCTCGGGGGGCACAGTGATAAACCGGTGGCATCGAACGCACTGACAGGTGAATCGTTGTGATAGGGGAAACACGTTGACGAAATGGAATACCGGGGCGATACGAGCCACAGAGAAGACTTCACGCTGATCGACAGTTGAATGAGTCAAGGTCACGAGGCCAACTATCCGTCAACGTTCAACGCCAACACTGCAACGAGATGGACGGGATACGAGGCCTGTTCTCGAAAATGAAGAAAGGAACCGGCAAGGAGAGCAAACACAAACGAAGCGGAAGATGGGTCGAGACCAGTGGGTCGGAGGGAGCCAGCTCAACGGGTTCACTTCCACGATCGGAGCCTCACGTTGCAGTGGGTGGCAGTCACGACCGAGGAAGCCCCAGGGTGGACGGCGAGGGGAGAGAAGCGACCCGGAGGAATCTCCATCCAGATGTCGAAGTTGTGGAACAGAGCGGGCCCAGTCAAGGGGGGAGTGATGACGGGAGGAAAACCGACGGTGTTGATCATCCACCCCCATCCGCGCCTTCGATCTCGCACAGGGGGGGACCAGACGGTACGTGGAGAAGTATATTCCAGTTGCTGCCCCTGACCGTTTCCCCGGACAACGTAGGCGACTCTGATGTTCCTGATCGTACCCAAGAAGCCCTCACCGACCAGAGCGAGCCGGAGACTGCGGATGAGAAGAAATCGAGCTGGAAGTCGACTGCGTCCACCACGGCCAAGTTTATCCTACGTGGGGTGAGAGACTCCGCAGACGCCTTTGGACCGCTGAAATCTGTCGCTGGAGGTCTCTGCTTTATCCTGGAAAACTGCGAGGTGTGGTGCCTCTCCCACATAAATGATCCGTAACGTTTATATGTGCCCCAGCGAACGAAGGCAAATAAGCAAGCGATAGAGTCGCTTGCACCTAGGATCAGAGCCCTCTCTGCTTCACTTTGCAAACCCGTTTCTGAAGGCTACACGAAGGAGCGACCAAGGGAATCCGAAAGGAGGAGGAAACTGGAACGGTAGACTCACTTCCTAAGGTCGAGATCCGGGTCTGATAGAGAGGGTTTGATAGGAAATTTGAAAACATTCTCAAAGAGCTCCAACAGGACCCCGGCGAAGCCGGGGGTAGCCCCGATACCGAATTTCCGAAAATCGTGCTTCAACTATCCGTACGAGAAATGCCCCCCACATCCGAAAAATCACATCATACCTATAGGAATATCACCTCGAGACATCCGAATGAGTATATCGGACCTCAAAACCCCTGGATTTTTCTCAAAATACCATACATCTGTCAATTCCCCCTGTCTATGAATTG
>Ga0307513_10001172_pt1 | contig 37992 bp, 49 predicted proteins | sample 15_EM_MG_FD_202174 | JGI IMG/M metagenome (GOLD analysis project Ga0307513, IMG submission 202174) | Populus trichocarpa ectomycorrhiza microbial communities from riparian zone in the Pacific Northwest, United States - 15_EM | ecosystem: Host-associated > Plants > Roots > Unclassified | place...
GCGGGCGGATTTGATACGGCGTGAGAACCACTTCAACTTCATCAAGATGCACTACCTGACTCACTTTGCCTCCCACGTACGGCGTTTTGGATCCATATCGATGTATTCCACAGAGATCGGTGAACTGGCACATAAGGATCAGATTAAAGATAGACACCGCAGGTCAAACAAGAATGACGCCGCCCGGCAGATCTTGTCGCAATATGGCCGCCAACATGCCCTAGGAATGAGGCTGCAGACTATAGAAGCACTGTGGAAAGTTAAAGGTGTGATCGTGGCTGAAGATAGTGGGATGGAAATGCCGGCTTTTTCAAGTCACAGTACGCCTCGCCGGGTTCTTAAAGGCCGTATGAAGAACACCAGCACCCTGACCGAACTATGCGCAACTCTGAATATCCATTATTCCACCATGATGCAGGAGATACTACGTTTTACTAGGCAGACTGCTGCCGATGACCGGCGGTTGCCAGCTGACCCCACCGAACTAGGGTTACTCCCTGTAGAAGGATTTGCTCAGCTTGAAATTCCAGTCGCCGACTTTCAGAAAAATGACAGGTTCCAGATCCACTGCGCCCGCTGCACTGGAACAAAGGCATTCCGTAACGGTGGCCCCAGAAACGATTGGGCATGGGTCCAGACTGGTGGGGAAGCGAACTATGGAGATTTACGAGGACGGGTGGTGGCTCGGTTGCTAGCACTTTTCAAGATAAGAAATATTCTCAGTGAGGCGGGAGCTGGCCATCGGGTGGCATTGGTTTGCATACTCAATCCGGTCAATAGTGGCAGATTTCAGATTGCGAGCGGACATATTCGAGTCGGCAGGCGGGTCAATGGTCGAGATATGCGAATAGTCAGTATAGAGGCAGTGATCAGACAGGCGCAGGTAATTCCTAGTGGGGAGAGGCAATGGATAGTGAATCACAGGATTGATCTGGGGACGTTTAATGAAATATATTAAATTATTCTATCTAATTATGTACAGTATTTATACGAGTTAAGGCTGGGCACTTGAGGTGGCAGTTCCCATATTGAGTGTGTGGCTTCAACTCGGCCGCGGGAGTACTACACCATCCGCTGGCGTTTAAGGGAATATTTTAAATAGGTTGAATTGTTTTGCATGAATATGCGGCCAAGTTGAAGCCGTACACTTAAGATGGCAGTGCCCATATTGAGTGTCCGGCTTTAACTCGGCCGCCCGGGGTACTACACGATCCGCTGGCGTTTAAGGGAATATTTTAAATAGGTTGAATTGTTCTGCATGAATATGCGGCCAAGCTCAAGCCGTACACTTAAGATGGCAGTTCCCATATTGAGTGTCCGGCTGCAACTCGGCCGCGGGAGTAATATACGATCTGCGGGCGTTTAAGGGAATATTTTAAATAGGTTGAATTGAGTAGGCGGCCCAGTTGAAGCCGGCGACTTAACGGTGATATTCCCTTAGAAAGTGTCCGGCTTCAACTCGGCCGCGTGAGTTCTGCGGATGATTAATAATACCAATTTATTCTCTCCAGTGGCGAAGCCAACCAAAGTAGGGGGTCTCCATGGCGGCCGCGCCGGGCGTCTTGTGAACAGTAACGGAATTATGGAAGTGACAGTAGGGCGCGGGCTAAAAAAAGCGCAACGTAGGATGTCAGCGGACGGGAGTGGACAGATCTAGGTCGCTAGAGGTGACAGGGGATCTGGGAGCGCTGCCAGATGCGCGCAGTTGGTAAGAGTAGGCAGGAGGCCTGTAGACGAGAAGATAAGGGGGCGGATACAACAGGAAGGCGCTGGGAGGAGGTGGGGTCGCAAGGAGGGTGTCGGACGCTTTGGAGGGAAAGTGGGGCGTCCGGGCGCACCAGACGCAAGAGATGAAAGGCAACGAGGGCTCAGGAGATCCGGAAGGACGGGAGGCCAAGAGCGGACTGGCTTCGTCCCGACGCGGGCTCGATACCTCCAGTGAAAAAGGTTTTTTTGCTCATGTGGCGAATGTGAGACATCATACCCGACTCCATGGGATCGAAACCGCCAACTTGACGAGGGGGCAATATGAACGGGTGTAGATGCGAGGTCGTAGCTGTGGATAGGCTATCCAGATGGCTAATACTAAAGACCAAATCCGGCAGCTCAATAGTGCTCAATCGTCGGCTGGTAATTCTTCCCTACCACCGATGGCAAGACAGCATCTAGCACGACCGGCCATGCGTGTCCGGAGTAGCACAATTCAGACCATAGCATATACTGAACCTGAGATCGAGGCTGACGGACAAGGGCATATGGAACCTGTCGGGCTGAGAGTCGATCGGAGCGATGAGTATCAGACGTGATATCCGGGCAACGAAACTGAACCGCACAACAAACGTGAAGGAGCGAACGTCCCTGGTGCGGAGGCGACGACACCTAGAGGTCGTCGTGGGCCACAATTGGTGGACATACATGGACACAATCGTCCAAGGACTGTGCGAATTTCAACCAAGTCTAGTTCACAGGAGGCAGCAATTGTCCCACAGACGCCCGCGGCCCGTGTGACCATAACTCCCGGTAAGCCGTTGTCCCCTGCAACATTCCCATCCTCAAGCGTAGCCTGGTATTCGTCCCCACTTGGCCTCCCAAGCACAACAACGTCTGGTATTAGGAGCTCCAGTCCACCAGGCGAACCGAGTACAAGACGAACTGGGTCTGTCCGGCCTGTACGTAATTCGCGGGGAAAGCACCGTGAGAGGTGTGGTAGGGGAACTACTAGCTTTAGCAAAGGATCTGATGCTTTAGTACCGCCTTTATGTTTACCCACTCCCGAACCTGGTTGCTTTGAGGTCGGCGGTGCCTGGTGTGTGGAGTCGCGTGCAACATCAGAAGGCGGATGCCGCAAATATTAAACCCTGGTCGAAGACTATGCAGATCGGAAGTCAGAGGTTAGAATCATAAAGGATGCTGCACTAACAACAAAAGATAGGTCAAAAGGACGATACTGTGCGGGCGCTATTCGTGCATTATATTAAAAATCATATACCAGAATTATAGGGCCTACGGGGCGACCCCACGGCGATCGCTCGTAGAGTCGAAAACCTTCTCGAGGAGGCCAGGTTCATGTGCCCCTCAAATGGCCATGAGGTTTGTATCCGCCCGTCGCCCATCTCCCGACCAGGACTTCAAATCACCAGTGACTATGGCCTAGATGTAGCCTATATCATTCTGGTTCCTCGCGCGTCAGATTGCCGACGCCATCTATGGTAAGTACTTCAATGGCAAGAGAAAGCTTGGGATGCGAGACCCAGAATTCATCAATCATGTCAATGGTACGATGGTGTGTCTCACTTGTGCAATCCTGTGCCATCAACTAGGCGCATATCGACTTGGGCTGTATCAGGATCCTCCGGACTTCAAGCCCAAAGAGGTTGGATGTAGGAGACCCTCAATGTCCCCCCCGTCGTTGGTTTTTATTCTGAAGACTAACCAATCTTGCAAGACCTTTTCTTCCGCCAGAAGAACACCAGGCGGGCAGTACCACGGCCAACGTAGCAACTCATGCTCAGGAATCTGAGTAAAACAATCACAGACAGGATCCAGCAAAATCATCGTATGATGCAGGAATGTTGTCAAGGCTTTGCTGACAAGCATGACGCAGTTCATGCTGAACTGGAGCGTCAGCTATCCAGGCGTCAGCTATCAGGCCTGAATCCAAGGCGAGCTGCTGTGCCGGAACAGACACTGCTCAACCATCACGCCCGGCGTTTAGAGCACTACCGGCAGAGTCAAGATACATCCCGCGGGAGCTAACTCTCGTTTGACTACAACCAGGTGTCATTCGCCCTGGTGCTTCACATGCGAGATTCAGATCTGGTGAGTCTAGGTAACTCACAGGAGATGACACGGGGACTACTGCAAGAGTAGCCAGCGACCTCGGGTTTCCCCGGTCGGCTATCGTTGAGCCTGGACAACTCGCAGCAAAGTGACGCAGGCGTGGGAGAGAATGGTTTTTTGTAGACTTGGCGATATGTGAACCGTTGAGTTTATGGAATTTGATTTGCAGGTAATCGAAACTATTAGATTTTAGAGGGCCGATCTGTGGACCGGAGCGGACAATTCGAGGTCGATGTCTGAGCGAGATCTGATCGAGAGCTGAGAAACGTACAATGGCCGTGGCCAGGGTGTCCGGGAGGCCCTGGGCATGGCTGTAGACTAGTGATAATAGAAAATTAAGATGGGGATGAGGTTCAAAGTCACGATACAAGGGGCACTAGGGCCTGCAAGCTTGTGTGAATGGCACTCTGTAATACGAATGAATAGTGGAGCGATCGAGAGGTGGTCTGGAATATGTGTGCTATCATGACACCGTCGAGAGTATGCATGTGAACTATCACGAGGTTGTCAAGGCGGCGTCTGGAATATGTGTGCAATCACGAAGCCGTCGATAGTATGCATGTGAGCTATCATGACGTCCCCAAGACGGCGTGTGGACTATGTGCGCTATCACGACGCCGTCGAGAGCATCCAAGTTGGCCATCACTATGCCGTCGCGACGAACATGTGAGCTAGTTGGAAGGCATTGGGAGCCTATAGCCAGATATGGCTGACACGGGGTAGCTAACACGGTAGGATTCCGAGCTAACTAGGTCAAGGATATTTGAGACAACGGATAATAGTCACGAAGGCTCGTAGGTAATAATTTGGTAAAGGTAAAGTAATTAAGTGGAGTCAAATATCCAAGAGTTAGAATATAACTAGATAACTTGTTATATTGTTAAGGTCTCTTCTCCGTTGCTTGATGATTCTTCAACCACCGGGAGAGAGTCCTCTATTTATACTACTGTTTATGCTACTTTGACTTCTCTAGTTAAGAAGTATCTTCTTAACAATTCAGTTCGTCTGAACAAAGTCCGAACACCGTCCAATCCTGAAAACTTGCCCAGTTCAACTTAGGGCCCGTTTACCTATAGACGGCCGTCTAGCAACCGGAGATGGTGCCGACCGTCAAGGAAGGTTGAACAGTGGGAGGTGTGTAGGGTGAATAGATGGGTGCGTGTTTACCTAATTATACTGTCTAGTGTAGTTTAGTGTCAAAAGTTTGATTAATTGACGGGATGTGTGCAACCCTGTAGCTTTCGGCTCGCAACAGTGCTCGGCAACCGAGATAGTAGACTAACCAACAATGTCTCCTCCCAGACACAGGATAGGAATTTTGTCTCCGAACTCACTCTAGGTTATGAGAGAACAAATTGCTATTTGGAGCAAAAAATTAGAGCTGATTGGAAGCTATTCTTACGATTGTGTGCATGATATATGAGTGGTGTTGATAGACGGTGGTTGCAAAACGACCTGTTGAGCAGCCTCAGGTTTTCACCGTCTAGCAGCAAGAATATTAGATGGTTGAAAACAGGGTAAACAGTTTTGCCACGTCTATCGGAATATGTTCCTGGTTGAGACGCCACCGTCTAGTTTCCCAACCAAAATATGAGAACTAGACGGTTAGGTAAACGGGCCCTTAGAGAATCTCCCGAACTGGTATTTCATCTGAGGGTGTCCCCACTCCACCAGTAGACAGTCTTCGATCTCTTCGTCATGATAGACTATAAAAGAATATGCTGCCCAAATGCCTACATACCAATAGTAGTATTGAATATGGAGTGATCAGTTCCGATATCCAGCTATCAAAGCATTATGTAGCTAATCGCCTATGCAACTAGAAAATGAGAGGAGTAGTAATCTCTAAACATCGTTCCAATCAGTTAAACATATCTTGAAATGTCCTCTCATTTAGTATTGCAAGTCGTCTTCCAGATGCCTCTGTGAAGCTCCTAACTCCGGGAACTTGGGTTCGGGTATATGGTTATTCTTTGAAGCCATATACCTCGGTCTTTATTTGGCAAGCTATTCCTGCTAGGTTAATATTAGCTCCCTCCTCATAAGGGTCTTTGTCCTCAAATCTCTTATATAATAATACATGTGAAGTAATACATAATAAACATTAAATCCATTTAGAACTCTACAAGGTAGGGTGAAAAACCTTCCGCGTTTGCTTGGCCACGGGAGGAAAACCTTTCCATGTAATACTACTTAGTCCAATCTTGGCATATCCGGATTTTCTCTATGAAAACCTTGTACCAATTCCTGTGCTCGTTCTAAGTGCTCAGGTGGTTCCCAGGTGTTCTCATCTTCCGAACACCCTCTCCACTTCACGAAGTTGCGGGGTTCTTTGAAGGTCCTAGTCCTGCCACGGACACTTTGATCATAAGAGATTATTTCACTCTCAATGATTTTTTCTACCTCCCATTGAAGATCACCATCGATCTCTTCGGGTTCCATAGGTGGTTGTTCTCGGGCTGGTCAAATAGATGTTCGATAGGGCTCGAGTAGCGATACATGAAATACCGGGTAGATTTTCCAATGTTCCGATAATTTGAGTTTGTACGCAAGCTCTGCTCCTTGTTCCAGGCTTTTGAAAGGTCCGTATAGCTGAGGGGCTAACTTTTTTGGATGGGCGTTTAGTGCGGATATTCTTGGCATTAAGCATAACCATATCGCCTATTTTGAAGTCAGCTTGTTGCTTAGCCTTCCAATTGTAAGAACGTCCCATGGCTTCCCTGGTCTTTTCTAGAGATTGTCTTGCTTGTTGATGTATCATTTGCATCCAGTGAGCGTAAAGGTTTGCTCCTGGGTTTCATGCTTCACGCTCCTTCAGCCATCCAGTTTCAGGATGAAAGCCATAGTTTGAGAAGAAAGGGGTCATATTGTGTGCGTTTGTTACCGAGTTGTTATAGGCGAACTCAGCTAAAGGTAGGAGATGGTACCAGTCATCCTGATCGTAGGAGACAAATATCCGGAGGCAGCCTCATAGCACATGGTTGACTCGTTCCGTTTGTCCGTAAGATTGAGGGTGGTACGCCGTCGACATTTTTCGTTTGATGCCTTGTTTTTTGCACAATGATTCGCAAAGTTCTCCTGCCAACTTCGCATCCATATCTGCAATGATTTCTGACGGTAAACCGTGAACTTTCCAGACTTCCTTAAGAACGGATTCTCCCATATCCCTTGCTGTCGCCTTTTCTTCTAATCCGATAAAGTCGGCCATTTGTGTGAAGCGGTCTACTTCGACCATGATCTGGATATATCCTGCTGATTTCGGTAACTGCGTGATGAAGTCTACAGAAGTTGAAGCCCACGGGGCATAGGGTATTTGTAGGGGATTAAGTAACCCAAATTGTGCCTGTCGTGGAGCTTTCGCTTGTTGACAGGCGGTGCAGGAAGGAACGTAATCATTTACCCAGTCGGTTAATCCTTTCCTGTAGAAACCTCGTGTAATGATTTCTTGAGTTTTTTCTTGTCCGAAGTGACCTGCCACTTGGGAGTCGAGACATCCCTTAGCGATAAGGGTTTGGATGTCTTCTTTGCGGGGATAAACAACGGCTCTTTGTAGTAGAGAAGGTCATCGGATATCAACCATTCCTTAGGCAATTCCTTTTCCTTTTCCTTCTAGAATTCCAACTCTTTCTTTCGTTGCATCCAACCTAGATCATCCTCTGAAATTTCGCGAACTTCAGCCAAAAAGTCTGCATCAAATCCTTTCAGACCTGCTTTGGCGATAATGGTATTAGATAATAACACTTGCCCTTTGCGTAGAATACGCTGTTGGTTAATATCGGAGGAATCGTAGAATTCGTGGTTGGCATTCGCTTGATCGAAGCATATCATTGGTTGAGTTTCTTTCAACTCCAACCCTGTCCCAGTGCTCACGAAACCCTTTCCCGCTTTCTCAGTCTCATCCAACCCATCAACCTCCATCCAATCCTGACCATCAATTCTTTCGACGACCAGCTGCGCTATGCGTTCGCCTATCTTAACCTCGTAATCTAACTTTCCATGATTAACGAGTCGGACTTTGACTTTGCCTCTGTAATCTTCATCAATAACTCCCGCATCTACCGTGATACCTTTGGTTGCTAAGCCAGTTCTTGGTGCTATGCGACCGCAGGTTCCTTCTGGTACCGCGACCGGTAAGCCGATTTTCACTAGTACTCCGCTGTTGGCTGGGATAAGTATATCTTCGATGCTGTAGAGGTTGTGTCCTGCTGCAAGCTTTGCTCCCTTCATTAGGATTTGGGCTTTTTCGTCAAGCCTTTGAATCTGAATACATGTTTCCTTTTCTGGTTGAGGCAACTCTTGTTGGAGCTGTTCAGAATGTGTCTCCCACACGACAGCAATTTGGAATTTGCCGAAGTGCTAAGGTTTCAAAATTTGTTGCTTGCGATGGGTAGCTCACTCTTCAGGCCGGTACTCCCGCCGTCTGCTTAAAGTGTCGGGCTTGCCTTCTTTTGTGCATGGTCGTTAGATGATTTTGAAATTGAAACCAGACAATTTCTGTGCCCATCGAATCTGTCTGTGTGTCCAGGCTTTGGTTGTAAGGAAATATTGTACGTTCTGATGATCAGTATAAACCGTTATTGGTTTCTCCGTTCCTTCCAAGTAATGTTTCCATTCTATGAAGGCAAGGAGAATAGCCAATAGTTCTCTGTCATGGATGTCGTAGTTTCGCTCAGGTGGGCTAAGCTTTCGGGAATGGAAGGCGACAGGATGTAGCCTTTTTCGATGAAACTGCGACAAGATGCATCCTAAGGGATAATTGCTGGCAACTGTTTCCACGACCGTGTCAAGTTCTGGATAGAAATGACATAGGATTGGTGCTGATACAAAGCGTCGTTGGAGGTCGTCAAATGCTTCTTGTTGGTCTTTTCCCCAAAAAGATTTCTTGGGGTCTCCTTTTAACAAATTGGTTATCAGGGCGCAGATAGCTGAGAAGTTCTTAATAAATGGCCGGTAGAAGTTCGCGAACCCGATAAAAATCTGAACGTCCGTAACAGAGGCTGGAGCTCGCCAAGCCTTAATAGATTCCACCTTCTTTTCGTTCATCGTTACACCATCTGTTGCCACAACATAACCTAAAAAATCCACTTTTTTAACATGAAACACCCTTTTCTCCAAGGAGATCGCCATTTGGTATTCGCTCAGCTTTTGCAGAACCTTCCTGACGAGTATAATATGTTCCTCAATGGTTTTGGAGTAAATAAGAATGTCGTCGATATATACAAGAACTCCTTGGTCGAGAAACTCTTGTGGGCTCTCGTGCATCATAGTTTGGAAGGTGGCTTGTGGGTTAACTAACCCAAAAGGCATGACTCGGTATTCATAATATCCATACCAGGTTCGCAAAGGAGTTTTCCATTTATCCCCATTACGAACTCTGATCAGATGGAAACCATCCTTCAGGTATAACTTCGTAAAGATTTGAGCATCACAGACTTGATCTCTCAATTCCGTCATCAGGGGGATAGGATATTTGTTGTGAATCGTAACTTTGTTGAGTCCACGATAATCGACAACAAGTCTTAGGCGACCATAAGGGTTGGGAATGAAAAGGATTGTGGCGCCAGCTGATGATTTCCTCGGGGAAATCTTTCCTTCTTTGAGCATATCATCAAGGTATTTGTGTAGCACTTCTTGTTGTTTCTGAGAAAAAGTGGATATTGGACCCCATGGTGGTTGGGTATCAGGTTTAAGGTCGATCGCATGGTCGAAGGTACGGCGAGGTGCTAGTTTCTCAGCCGTAGAGGGACAGAATAGGACGAGTTAGTCGTGATACCTTTCAGGTAGCCGGTTAATGATAGTAATCCTTTCGTCATCAACCTTTTCTATTCAACGAATGACCACCGCATTTGGGTCATTTAGAACATCTTCATCCAATTCTACCGAGATTCCTTCATCTTCAGGAAGTAAGTGCGATCGGCATTCATTGTCGTCAAAGGACCAATTTTCTGGATTTGGGATATTGGTAATAGGGTGTTCCTGATGCCACCATCCGATGGGTATAATCATACCATATTTTCCTGCTGGAGCTATTTCACAGGAAACCAGAGAAAGGTGTTTGTTGCTTCCTATTCCTAGGAAAAGAGGTTCCGTAAACGTGGTTCCGCCGGAAGAAAGAGTTTCCCTGGTGAAGCCATGGATTTGAACTGCATCAGGTCTCGAGTCGTAAGGGATGTGTAAGTCTTCAACGAGTTGGTGGTTGATGAGAAAAATATTCGATCATGAGTCCAATAGGACAGGGATTCAATAGGGTTTCCCGCGGATATAGATGTGCGCATGTCTTTTCGGAAAGGTATAGCATTTGGGCTCCCATATACTAGGATCTGCCCGACGATCCGTTCGCTTAGAGCGTAGTTGTAGTAGTCGCTTGTCTTGTTTTGACAGGTTGTGTATCATGTAGTTGGGGGTGTTTGTAACAACGCCCGCGTTGTTTCGACAACTAAGGTCTCCTCAGACAAACTGTCACAAAAAATTAAAAAGTTTTATACATCTGGGCGCCCTACTACGAGCGGTCTTTACCCTCTGCGGAGGGGTTCCCAAAATTATAAAGCCCACTAAATGGGCCAAATCCCAATGCCAAATAATGCAAAAATAAATTTTATATATAAGAGAAAACTTGGCTTTTTGTGTAACGTGGTTGTTATAGCGACCTCTTTTGTTGATACCTAGCAACGAGTGTTGTTGTATAAACCCGTTTTTGCTATTTTAGCGTAACGCGAGACTGGGGTATAATACGTAAACATTAGACCCATTTTCTGAAGCGTTCGCTACGGTCTAGTTGGATTAGCTAGGGGTTGGCGGCCCTTGCTACCACAGGGTCAAGCGTTCGAGTCTCCTCGGAGGCAACAATAATTGAGTACCGGTTACAACGGCTAGCTATGTAGTGGAGCGGCAAGGCTGCCCTTAATCTACCTAGGAAACCATTTCAGAACTGGGGGAAAATTTCCAAGACAGAGGGAAAAGCCAGCCTTCCTAGGAATGTCACAACACAAAAGTCCTCCTTCGGGAGGCAACAATACCGGTACCCTATTCCGTAAACGGCGGTTCCGGCAGACCGGATGGATAGTCCAGGTTCTGCAGCGAGACTTTTTCTATGAGCGCCAAGACTTTTGTGCTGAGACTGCTGAGGAAATAAACACGTGTAAAAAGGTTTTGTAATCGCTTTCCACTTGGATTAAGAATAGATGGTACCTGCTTGCTTCACAAGATCTAAGGCACAACTTACCCGTCACCTTGTCATTCTAAAGCACGGTGACATCCACTCGAGTCTGTCCACTAAGGCAGGTCAATAAGGACTTATAGACTTAGGAAAAGGCGATACTTTGTTTATTTGCAACCTGATTCCTTTAGGTCATTTCTGTATCGGACAATTCCCAAACTTGGGTGGGCATTTCTCGCTGTACTGGGTTAACCTTAGTGACTTGCTCTGAACACGATGGTGGAGGGGTGTGACCCTCCAGCGTTGAAGTGCGTGGCTTCCGGTAAGGTTTAGGGTTTCCCTTATTCCGGTATGTGAAGGTAGTTGCTACTACAATCGGCTTTCGAGATTTTCTCCAGGTCTGGTTGTCGAGGGTGCAACGAGTGCATTGTGTTTCCCTCTTTCCTTTTTTCAACCACATCTTCGGCAATTCCTTCATAATGTTTCTTCCCGTCGGTATGCTCATGCCTGGAATTAATATCGTTTCGTTTCGGAGTTGTTGTCCGTGGAGATTTCCATTGGGAGGTATTATCCTTCCGACGTTTCTTATCTTTCTTTTTCTCGAATTTTGTGTTGAATCCTTTTTCTGACCCTTCTCGCTTGCCCTTTGGTCCGGGGTCGATATGGATTTCGATAGTTTTCCACGTTTGAGAAGTTCTGCTTCCTGTCATCCAACTTCCCACAAGGTCTCTATCCAGTGATCATCATCACTAACCTTGAGGTGGGATAATCGACTAAGGATATCCTGCGGAAGTTTGCTTTCAACATTAACCCTCCATGCTATTCCTGTGAGACCAGCCTTAATGTTGAGATTTTTCAGGAGTAGAAGATATGTATTGATTTTGCCATTATAGATAATTTTATCCATTTCTTCTAGGGCTCATCGTTCCTCTTCGAAACCGATGTACGGTTTAATAATCTCTTGGCGAAAACGCTCCCATCTGGAGTAGCTAGGGTCTTGAGTGTAACCACCTAAACCCGCCATGACCTTCCGAGCTTTCTCTGAAAAAGGTGCTACGTTATTTCACTTAGTCTTCCCTAAGGCAAATACGATGCGATGCGAGTGGTACTCCTATTGCGTAGGGTTGCGATTGAAGTAATCTTCACATGCAGTTAACCAGTTTCTTACGTCTTGGTTATCTTCTCCTGGAAAGAAATAAGGAGGTTCCGCTGTGTTTTTTGTCAGTCGTTGAGCAGTACTAAGACACTGCATGAATTCCAGCATTGCCCTAGGACGGGGAGACGCATCTCTTGGAAGAGATGGTCTTCGAGCGTTGTCTTCCGGACTTCCGCCTCTCCTGCCTATACGATCTCCCCCATTTTTGTCGTTATCATCATCGTCATCGTCATCTGGGTCGGGATCACCACCAGTATTCCCTGGCGGAGGAGGTGGTTGGTTGTTTCCTTCTCGATCAACTTCCTTTCCTTTATTCTGTCGTGAGTTGAAGCTGATTCCTTGTCAGGGTTGATACCATCCGGTGGTATCCAAGGGTTTCATTGACCTGGGTAAGAAGGTCCGCGGTCACCGTTAGCACCATCCGTTGGTGGAATGGTATATTAAGGTTTTTCACCACGATCGATTCTCACTGTTAAAGTCTGTATCAAGGCTTGAAATTCGAATCGTTACTTATCTAGGAGATCTCTTGCTTCTTGACGATATTTTTGTTGCTGAGTCGCAGTATCGGCTTTTTGTTGCTTTAGTAGCTGATCCGCTCGTTCCTCGTGAGCATGGAGGATTCGTTGCCAAGTAACGTCCTGGTTTTTAAACTTAGCTTTTAGTTCGAGAACTTCACGTTCTAGAATTTTATCACGGTCTTCTGCCAATTCCGCATCCTCTTTTTGCTTTGCTTCTTGTCGTCTAAATTCTCCAGCTATCTCAGCTGTGCGACGTTCTCCCTCAACTCGAGTTGCCCCTTCCGGCGTGAACAATGCCTGCCTAGCATCGCTTAACTCCATGTCGACAATTGTTTCGCCCTTTGCTAACCGGATTTGTAGCAATTGTATATTGGCGTACTGTACCCGAGCATGGTCCGATAACACTATGAGAGCTATTTGACTTTCGTCAGGGCTCTGATGTATTGTAGACGAGATGTACTGGAATGTTTGGGCAATTTGTCGTTTAAGTAGTTCAGTAGGATTCGTGGGATTTCTCAAGTGTTGTCTGCAATTCGAACGGCAGGTGGACTTTCCAACCCGGAAACGTGCACTTCTGGATTGACTCATTGCTAAGGAGCTAGGTCCAGAGGGAATCGTGAGAGGTCCAGATGATGGGGCGAAAGATGAAGCAAGAGGTGTCGTGCTCTCATCATCCATAGGATCATCACGTGATTCATGACAAGAGGTGCCTTCGAAAGGAAAAGGTGAACCAGGTTGGTTTTCCGTCATCTTGATTTAACGAACCTGGTCAGAATAGGTTTTGGTCTTTCCCCTGTTGGAAGGAAATGGGTAATGAATGGGCCCGTAGTTTGTATTCCACCAGTTTTGTTCAAAGGAATCGATATATTCCTGGTAGTTTTTTGCGATTTGATCCACGCGATCAATAGAAGGAAATTGATGGATAATGGTCTCCGGGGTTGACGATTGCGATAGGAGGGTTGGTGGGGGAGAAGGAGTGGAGCACAGTAGTGTAACTCCGGCTTCTGACTCTGGTTCCCAATCGTCCAATGGTTTTTCGATCGGTAGAGATGCGACAATGGCAGTCTCAGATGGGTTTTCAAGAATGAAAAAAAGATAGTAAACGATCAGACAGGCAAGCAAGTCTGATAGCATGAGGTAAGGTGTGAGCCTTGGTGATAGGAAGAATTACAATATAGTGTTACGGGGTAGCTAACACGGTAGGATTCCGAGCAAACTAGGCCAAGGATATTTGAGACAACGGATAATTGTCAGGAAGGCTCGTAGGTAATAATTTGGTAAAGATAAAGTAATTAAGTGTAGTCAAATATCAAAGAGTTAGAATATAACTCGATAACTTGTTATATTGTTAAGGTCTCTTCTCCGTTGCTTGATAATTCTTCAACCACGGTGAGAGAGTCCTCTATTTATACTAATGTTTATGCTACTGGTACTTCTCTAGTTAAGAAGTATCTTCTTAACAATTCAGTTCGTCACAACAAAGTGCGAACACCGTGTGACCCTGAAAACTTACCCAGTTCAACTTAGAGAATCTCGCCAACTGCTATTTGATCTGAGGGTGTTCCCAGTCCACCAGTAGACAGTCTTCGATCTCTGCGTCATGATAGACTATAAAAGAATATTCGGCCCAAATGCGTACATACCAATAGTAGTATGGAATATGGAGTGATCAGTTCCGATATCCGGCTATCAAAGCATTATGCAGCAAATCGCATATGCAACTTGAAAATGAGAGGAGTTGTAATCTCTAAACATCGTTCCAATCAGTTAAACATATCTTAAAACGTGCTCTCATTTAGTATTGCGAGTCGTCTTCCAGATGCCTCTGTAAATCTCTTAACTCCGGGAACTTGGGTTCGGGTATATGGTTATTCTTTGAAGCCATATACCTCGGTCTTTATTTGGTAAGCTATTTCTGCTAGGGTAATAATGGCAATTGATGCAGAGGGGGTTTAAATCTCGCTGCGTAGCATCTGGAAGACTAAGCATCCGGATGGTGTTCCGGAGGCTAGAGTGCAGTTGGGTTCCGCTATGACAAGGGAGGCACAGGAAGGAGGTCGGGGCGATGCCGGAAACCTTATAATCTGAGAGCATCTGGACACAGGCGCTTGGTCGTGAAGGTCGTCGGGAGGTCAAGGACGCAGGGCTTGATGGGGAATGGCGCCCAGATATGACGTCTGGCCGATGTCGCCTTCAGAGTAAAGGGTAAGGTTCTGAGCGTCCTGAGGGTCAAATCCACGGGACCCTGAGGACCGATATAATAATTTTTGCTGATGACGCCATGTACCACTCAGGTGAAGCCCAAACCTCTCCCACCCTTACCAGCAGTGACTCTATGAGTCGTTGCCGCCCTGAATACCTTATAGACGAGATTACAAGCAATGCAGTAAGTCGCTCCCAGAAGGGTAAGGGCTTTGCCTCCTGGCCAGCCAAATCAAGCCTAGCGAGTAATGATAGCAGAATATCGATTGGAAACTCTTGGGATGATAATAGAACTCTCTCAACCTCTACTGAAATCGAACGATGACACTCAGAAATGAGCTAGATGTGATGTACTGATGATGGGTGTGAAATACATAAGAATGAAAAAGAAGGTGAAGGATACTGGCCAAAGGACCCTAACGTCCAGAAGCAGAGCAAGAAGACTAGGAGAAAAGAGCAGGATAGGACTTCAACATCTAATACAGCCCATGATGAAGGCCACGCCTCACTCCCCAATATCCCATACCTCTCAGAGAGCCTACCGCCTTTCTGTATCAATGACACCATCCTAGGCACACGGCCCATGGCCTCGCCGGCCTTTAGTCCCCTTTACAGCCAAGCAGGCTATGACTCCAATGAGGCAAACAATGCCAACCAATTCCTAACCATCCTACACTCCCGCTTAGTGGGTATCCTCGCCCAGCGAGTTAGAGAAGCCCTTAAGGGCGACGCCCTCTTAACGAGGGTCAAGGAAACTGGTAATAAATTGCACTATTCCATCCGCGATGGCCTTCTACTTGCCCAGAACACGAATGGGTACGAAAACCTTCATATACCGGTAGGACCTCTTGAGCAGTGGGTATCCCTACGGGATTTCATCCACAAAACTCTCCATCAAGGCCTCGAACATTTCTCAGCATACAAATGCTACTCCTATGCGGCTTGCTTCTTCTGGTGGCCACAGATGCGCAAGGACTTTGTCATATCCTGTCGGTCATGCGATAAGTGCCAGATTAACAACTAGCCCACTACCCTACCCTGGGACGATCCCTTACCCTCCCTGACCCTGTCGAAGTGTACCCATCCCTTGCCAAAGACTTCGCCGCCCCCTTTAACAAATCCGATGGCGATACCTCTATGATGGTCAAAATGGACCGCTTTACCTCCTACATACATCTTATCCCACTCAAGGACGCTGCTACCTCTCAGAAGATCTTTAAGAAACTCAACAGTACTATCCTCGATGTCCACGGCCTCCCAGTGAGCATTGTCCTTGACAAGGACTCTCGCTTTACCTATAGGCTTTGGTCACAAATCATGAAGTCCCGCAGTATCCAGTTCTGAATGGCAACCCAACACGACCATCCAATGAATGGCCAGGTTGAGGGAAGGATTTCCACTCTCCTACAGCTAATGAGGAACTTCGTTAACCCCAGACTGAACAACTGTTCTGCCGCCCTCCCAGTTATTGCAGCAGCCATGAATGGCGCCCCGCATGAATCTCTAGGTATCTCGCAATACCATGGGCTGTATACAAGCTGCGGGAAGCTATTGACGCTAGTCCCAAGATCCACCAGCAAGGGACCGGAGGTGGACGATATTCTAAGCGCCCATGAAGCAACGAGAATGTAAGTAGACATGGCCAGAAAGGAATGCTACCTGCCGCCAGACTGTCCACGCTGACAAAAGATGCAAACCCTGACCGAACCCTGCCAGAATGGCTGCACAGTCCTTGTTAGAGGCCGCCGTTATACCTCCTCCCCTGGTCGATTCGAGAAGCTAGAACCACGCTAGTTTCGACCATTCAAGGTCCTAGAACATCTACCTGACACTGACAACTACAAGCTACACCTCCCGCCGAGAATGGCCCACCAGAAACTCTACTTCCATGTCTTCTACCTTAAGGAATACAGACACCACGATCAAGCCAGAATCCAGTCAGGCAGAATGGACAACCCATCCTCCATCCTAATCGACAATGTAGAACAATGGGAAGGACAAGATATACTCGACTACTACCGCCAAAACAACAGGCACAAATTTCTAGTCTACTGGAAAGAGTATGAGCGACGTGATAACTCCTCTGAACCTATTGAGAACCTTGACCACTCCCTAGAGCTCATATCGGAATACTGGGACGCAAACCACACAGCAGAATCGAGGCCCCTGACGACCTGCCACTACATTAAAGCTTCCTCGGAACCCATGGCAGTTTCCTCCACACCCCATACCGTAACCGATTGCCCCGACGACTTCTGGGAACCGTATAACCATGAGAAATATGATTCTATCAGCACTGAGCAGGACTATTTCGCCACAGATGACGACAGCCTCCTAGGGCACACGGACAACAGCTCTGAGAACAGCGAGGACATTGGAATGATGGTTTATTTTTCAGAATAATGGAAAGTAACATGTGTACATGTTGCGGTCACCGCATATAGCAGCGGGCAGTGCAGGATATCATATGTTTAGTTGATTTATATTTGGTTTAATTGATTTGATTTCAGCTCCGCCACTGCATCAGCAAAAAAAACAAATGCATCTGATGCGCCCTCACTGAGTCCTGGCGCGAGCGATGACGTCGCTGCGTCCTGTGCGTCCTGTGCCTCCTGAGTTCAGTTCCAGTGTCCGTACGCTTCCCGTGCGTCCTGCGTCCGTCCCCAACGCCGGCACCGCACTATTGCGTCCTGAGTTACGCCGCAACACTCCCTTGCATCCGGACATGACGTCCCCCCTGTTCTCCATATCCCAGCGTCCTGACGCTTTCAATTCGCCAGCCCCTTCCGGAAGCCATCAGGATTATCATACTCCTACACCTAGTCTCCTGGCGTGAACCCTGTGCTAGCCCTGTGCCCGCCAACGTCCTGTGGCGTCTCGCGAGAGTAGTCATCACTGGCACATTTAACTCATGTTTTAATTATGTATTTTCTTCATACTAGTACGCGCTATATGTACAGCTTGCCATGGCAGCCGATACACGCCGTCGCACATATCCATCATACCCCCGTTTGTATAACTAATAAATCTCGATAAACGTCCTCAAGTCGATACGGCTGTTGACGAGCCAGCGCCGGTCTCCCTCTGGAATGAGATGAGCTAGACCGAGAATTGACCCTAAGTCAAGCAAAGTAAACTCACGCGCATCTTCTCTCAGCTGAACCGTAACAAGACTGTGTATATCAGAGGGGCGGCCTGAGTTCACAGGGCTCAACATCTGCACCCCTGCCAACCACCGCACAGTGTCTTGGCTGCAGTCCCTGATTTTAAACAGGGCCACAAGCTTTGCCGGGAGACATCCCCTCAGCGCACCATACATCTGCTCGCTGCTGGCCTGTACGCAAACCCAATCATTCCGACTTTCTTGATTCCGAAATCGGTGAGTTCCTGTGCATCGTGCCCGATAGATGTCGTAAACATCAGTTTCCGGGAAGGCCAAAACCAGGATTTCAAGTTGGGTTAGTAGTTCAACAGGAAGTAGTTGGAGTATTGCTGGTTCTTCGGGAAGGCGGCGTTCAGTGCGCAGGTTGTGTCGGCTGTATCGAATCAATTCCAAACCGATCCGGTCAAAGGAGATTCCTAACACCTTGCAAAAATCAAGGACGTCAGACACGTCGTCACGACGACATTTCAAGATCATTCCACAAGGGGCCGGCGTAGATACCGTACTTGTTGTTTTATCTAAATAGCCCAGGATGTCGTCCCCGAGATTGGCTCCGCGACGTGGGAGCGAATTCAGGTGTAAAAGTCTCATTCGGATTGCATACAGACGACGGTAGCTGTGAAGTATTTGTCGCTCGACCTCTTTGTTGTTCGCGCGTCTCCATCCGTCCTTGATCTGTCCCTTATGTGCGAGCTCTCTAAACTCGGTGGAATACATTGGGATATTGCCAAACTGGCGTATAAGATCCGAGAAGTGACTTAGCAGATGCATCTTAACAAAGTTGAAATAGGATTCCGTATAGATCATGTCCATACGGAGCTCGTTCTCCTCATCCCGATTGTGTTCGAGGCGCCGGCGCAGCTTGGACGCTGCCAGTCGCATGTTGCTCTGGACTCGCTGATGTTGTAGCTCCTTTCACTGCTTGTCAACCTTGGCCCGTGTTCGTTTAGAAACTCGAAACTCCAAGAAGATATCTTTCATCCTGTGAAACCAGTTGATATATTCCTCCATAGAGGCTATCGTCTCGGTGGTGTGGTTTCGGTATTGCGCCATCATATTGAAGTTGACTAGTGTCCGGACATAGTCTAAAGCATGTTTGAAAGGAATTACTTGCCTGCTGTCGGGCTGGCGCAGTGTTACGGCGAGAACACCCAAAGGTCACCCCCCAGGGTTCCTCATCTCTTTTCCTTGCCACTGCGTGACCTCGCAATAGGCCTTTTTGCGCACAAAAAACCCCAGGTATGGCTGTAGCGCCTTGAAGGTGTCGTCAAAGGCCTGGAGCCGGGCGTGTTTCTTGAGCAAGCCCAAGATCCAGTCCATCAAGTGCCTGAATAACCCAAGATGAAGTGTATGAAGCAAATCTGGCTTGTACAGACCAGGCCCCGAAACCCGGTGAAGCCCGTGAAACACGTCTTTCTCAAGATCGATACTAAGAGTTTCGAACATAGTGCGGGAGTCGTCACTGGCAGATTCACGCGCGCACGGTTCATATCTTGCATAATCTCGGGCCCGCTGGCTGTTGGCCTCAGTTCTTAATTCTCCAGGAAGTACCTCGCATTTAGGACAAACGTTTGCTTTTATCCCGTGAAGGGCAACAGTTTCGATATGGTCAGCAATCCACGCGGACAATATGGGAAAGCATCTCCGCACCTTCCCGTCGTGAGGGTCAATATTGACGCCCTCCAGCGCCGCGTTCTGCAAGGGGTCAAACAGGAGTTCGAAGACGCCTCGCACTGTGTCGGCATTAATTTGCCTCTGCAAGTGGTCTGCGGAGGACTTTGTAAGTTTGGGGGGAACCGGCAATAGCGCAAGAAGGCGAACTGCAAAGGATCCGGGTCTATTAGGCCAGGTTGCTGGAAGATATCAGTGAGTCAAATACACCGGCCATGCCTTCTAGTCATCCGAAAGGTTGCTCAGATGTGTCTGATCCGACATCCCCCTGATTGGAACCACTGTTGCGCCACACGGAATTGTCTCCTATAATCAGTTTGTCACCGCTCCCAGGAACAAGATCGAGAAACTCTACTTGAATGTCGGACCACCAGTCTGCTGTATGCATGTCGGCATATACCCGTTGTCCGGTATTATCATATTCACGCCGTGGCGCGTAAACAAAGTCAGCTCGGTAAGCTATCTGGCGAAGGAGATATCTGACGCAATCTAGGACGTTGCGATAGAAGAATAATAAAGTTCTCTTTCCGTCCTCTACCGATCCTTCAAACCATTGTAGATATCGACTATACGGATCAAGTTCCCGGAGGTGCTTCTCGAGCGTGTGCATAGAGCCATAGCCGCCAGACTCAGAATTGCCTAGGCCACTCGGGAAGTATTCATTGATTCGTGACTTCGGTACTTTACTCTCAAAGAGCCAAGGGGCAAGCCTGAACCCTTACCCGCTGGGGAAAGGCGCCCATGGGTCGTGGCACAGATTACTGATTTCTTGCTCACACCCGTTCAGGTCCCCAATTGCTTCTCCAGCTCCCGGAAAATGCTTGTGTTGGCCGCCGGAAAAAGAGGCAGTGTTGTTAAGCACTTCAGTATCAGACTCGTACACAACATCACCACTCAATACGTCGTGCTCGCGTCCAGTACGCTCAGGATCGGTCTCATAGTCAGAATCCGGACGTTCTCCCACCACGTCGGTTTGCATGTCATGAACATGGCTGGCCCATCATGGATATCGTATAGTAGTAGAGGCGTGGATAATGTTCACATTGGGGTGGGTAGTTGGGAAATGTTTCTCATGTGCGGCTGCGTGGGTGTATTTTTGTCGACAGAATGGACATTCGCTCGGCATCGCAGGAGTGCTTACTGTGGATCCTAACGCGTGTGGATCGCACATGGGTTCAAGAGGCATGTACGCTTTAAACGTTAAACTGTAAATAGAGGCCAATCCAGTTTAGCGCCCTAGATGTAGACGTCACGTGATATCACCTATGGTTTCTTTCATGAACGGGCTCGGCGAACTTCATGTTTCGCGATAGTTATGTTTCACGATAGTCATGTTTCACGATAGGCATGTTTCACGATAGTCATGTTTCACGATGGTCATGTTTCACGATGGTCATGTTTCATGATGGTCATGTTTCAGGATGGTCATGTTTCAGAGGGGATGTTTCATTTCTAACATAAACATGAATCAATAAAGTCCTGGCTATGCTAGTGTCAGAACTACAAATTCTTGAAAAGAATCAAGAGGCATTCAAAGCGCCAAACCACTGAGAGTTGTATATATAATCAGCATTGATTCTGATGGAATGAATTCATACCCGGAATCAACTCACATTTACAACTTCCACGAAATGAACACAATTTATACCTAGAACTAACACACACTCACAAGGTCCAGGATATCCACCGAATTCACAACGCAGGCTATATTCACGCTGGCGGGAACCTATACACCCAGACGACTAGAGATATGGTACATAATAACGTAGAGTACGTCTATATGCCAAATGCGGGAAACCTGCAAGCTCCGGCAGGCCAAACCTATCACCTTCCGCCTGTATCTCTGAGAGGATATATAAGTTCAAGACACTCCAATTATCGAAAGATTATTGATCACAAGTTATGAATGGGCATACCCGACGACAACCACTTGTATGGCGAATGGTGGGAGGCGGTGAAGGATCAGATGCTTGGAAGGGGCTTTAGGAAAATCCGTACATTCCGTGACCACTATTTCCAGCAAATTGTCAGTGGTATGAGGACCTGGCGCCCTGCCTGCGACCGCCTTGTCACAGCTGTGGCTGCGAATAACACGGCTGTTATGCGCCAGATCCGTGAGGCTGTATTTCAACTTGTTAAGGACTGTGGGGTGAAGTTGAGAACCACCGTGAACAATCGTTCTACAGGCCTGGCGCCACTGGGCCAGAATGGAGTCTTCTATGATCAGATCATGCTGAGCGATCGGTTACTACCCTCCAACGCCCCAGACCCGTGGGGTCCCGCAACGAGTGTACCAAACCCAGGTCTAGTTCCCCAAAACCTTCCACGTGCTTACCCGCCTCAGGCGCAAAACGTACCGGCTCATCATGGGAATTACCTCCCGCTGGCGCAAGGTGTAGTGGCCCAAGGTGGAGAGGCGCAAGGTGTAGCGGGGCAAGGCGTACCGTCGCAAAAGGTACCTGATCATCACGGGAATTACTCCCCTCAGGCGCAAAACCTACCTGCTCAACACGGGAATTATCTCCTGCCAGTGCAAGGTGTAGCGGCGCAAAAGGTACCTGATCATCACGGGAATTACCCCCCTCTGGGGCAAAACGTACCTCCTGATCCTGCGATTTTCCCTCCTGCTGGTCAAAACATACCGGGCCTTCCTGCGAATTACGATCTTCTGGGTCAAAACGCACCTGCCCTTCCCGCCGATAACGCTCTTCCTAATCCATTAGCAGATGCTCCTCCTCTGAACTATTACGCTTAGAATGCCTCAAACACACCAGATGCGCCTGCGATTTATCAGATGCGCACGCCAGACCCATCGACAGAGATATCGACTCGGTCTCTGGTAAGGAGCCATGTCCCGAATCCAAGGGTGCTTCTTAGGGGTGGGAATTACGCGGCTCCCGTCCCTATGCCAACTGGGTAGTTTCTTTCATAACAATTAGGGCCTTTTGTGTTTTTACTTGCTGACTGATAATTATTAGATTGGAGGGCTCTACTTGGGAGGCCCCGTGGTGTGGGTATTGTTTGGACCTGGCCTTCCAGACGCGGCCAGGGTCAGACACCAGAACGGAGGGCGAACTTACATTTTAGGCATGACTATAACATGCTGCATTGGCGTCCCCTGCATATAAATGGAGTCCAGTTCGCCGAATTAGATTCCGGTGACATCTGGGGGCTGTCAGCTCTGATTTCGAGAAATGCACCAAACGACAGAATTCACTATACAGTTGGTGCCACTGCAGAAGGCTGCCGCAGGCTCGGCAGGGTTCCATCCGAACTTGTATCTTGCATTAATTATGTTTTCATCGATAGCGAGGAAACGGTAAGAGCCTGGCTCCTGTCGAAACCAGTTCTCGATCACCCACTTGATCTCAAGATCTATTGTTACCGCGAGGAGGGCGACACACGACCGGCCACACCATCGTTAAGGGCAGACCAATATCTCCATGAGGATGCAGTCGCCGATTGGGCCGATTCCGCTAAAGGACATATGGGGAACGTGAATTCCCGGGCTCCATATGTACCGCCCAGATTTGATTATGGAAACGCCAATCGATCAGGGGATCACCAAGATGGAGACGCCCCAAGGGTTACCCTTCCAGCATTATCCGGATTCTCATCTGATGTCGCGGACACCAGGCGTAACGGTCAGGACAGCCCCGCGATGCCGCCACCCACTGTTGGCGACACTGTTGAATGCGCCATGGTTCGTACCCAGCTCGCCGTCAAATCTTTGAACCGACTAAATTTCCGAATGTCTTTTGACCTAGTTGGGCGTCTCATACAGGGGAGCGAGACTCTCAAGCGCGGTGCTCTGGATGATGAAAATTTGGCCGTTCCTAAATTTAAGAAAGCACGCTTAGGAGCGTCGGAGCATGAGTCTATGAAAGGCGTAGAGGTACGCATTGCCGGGGATCTGAAGGGCGACAATTGTGAGGAACAGATATCGAAGAGGCTTCGCGCGGGTTCAATGGCCGGGGGGGGTTCACAAAACCTAATGGATAAGACGGTGGGGCGATTGCTTGTGGTGGCTAAATAGATTCCTTGTTTTATTAGTTTTCTTTATCGAAGTCTTTCATGTATTCAGGATTGGAACTTTAAGCTTATAGATTAGACAGATCAACTCTTCAGGGAAATATGGTGGTATTGGCGGCCTCCTCAACGTCGAACTGTCGCTGAGAGTCGCTGAGTGTCGATGAGAGTTGCTGAGTATCGATGAGTGTCGATGAAGGCTGATGTCAGCCGCACGCATGAACAAGTGAGTGAGCGCTGGATCTTCGCAGATGATGGCATCTTATCTTTTAAGCCGCATGATACTGGGGTCTTCCGCAAAGATATTGACATCAATGTCTTGTGGCCAGGGCAACGTCGTCTCTTAGCATCTCCAGCACAACAACCCCCCGGCGTCCGGACCCTAGAGAGCCTTCAAAGCATATTTCATATATCAATGAAGACACACGATAAGCATCGATTTCAATTATCTATAGAGCTAAATTTAGAGCTTACATGCATAGGTCTTCATTTGAATAGTGGGTGCGAGATCGTCGGAGTCGTGCAAACCCTACGAGGTCATCATATCGTAGGGTTTAATGTTTACACAACTCAGACATCTGGGGGGTGTGTTTTGAGACGCACCACGAGCGTTCCTGACGTCTATAATGGTCGTCATCTGCCCTCCTTCACTTCCTTCACACCTCCTTCACATCGTTCACCCCCCACCCCACTTCATCCCTTCTCATAGTTCAAATGTCCAGCGAGAGCGCGCAAAGAGCCCACGGCAAAAGTGCAGCGTAAGTACACTTCGTCCAATTGTTTAATTATGGGCAATACTAATATCGCATTACTTCAGGCAGCCTGGCTTACCAGCGACAAAGAATAAACAAGCAAGCTCCGCGAGTCTAGGAAAGTAAGTTCGCGCCGTGACACCATTGACCTGCGCTCGATATTAATATTACGATTGGTTGTAGACGTCCGGCGGTCCAGCACGACGAAAGTGAAGTCAGGGGCGGTAAAAGCAGGGTTCCCCCGAATGCTGCCGCCCACAGAAGAAGTCCGCAGAGAAGGTAACTAATGATCTATTGACACCATTATTATTCAAACATCCCCGATGTGTTGGTGACAGTTGTCATTCATGTCAGAGTGGGCCGTCGGGATCCCGTGAAAATCCCTATTTCGTGCGAGCCATTGAGGATTCTGGGTACGTCAACAACAACCTACCCATATATCCAAGAACCCTTTAAACTACCATATGAATCAGTGGGCGCTATGGCAACATAGCATATGCAAAAAGCTAGTGTGGATTCAAGAATGCTCGAACAAAAACTAGAGCCTACAACGTATGGCGTCGCGATGTTATGGGCTATATCGAGGCCCGCTCGTCCGATCTGGGACAGCTAACCTACGATCAGTTGACGATGATCCTCAACTGAGCCAGTTCTCTTCCACCTGTCAAATGGCAGATCGAATTTGTAAAAAAAATAACACCACGCTGACGACGTCATGGAGGTCAGTCGTCAACTGAGGATTTTCGTCAAGAACACAGGTAAGAAACTACGGGCGGCAATGGAGCATGACTACGGAGAGCGGGCTGGTGATGAGGTTGCTGGGCCTCCGAGTAAGTGCACAATCCATGCTAGGTTCTGCAGTCCGCGGTAGTAATATATATCTTCAGTGGCATCTCCGAATTCGACTTGCACACACTCCCGACGGACAATGAGGATCCACATTATTCGCCGAACAGGTGCCCCGCAAGGTGAGAATGCGTTCCTTGGCCATCCCTGGTAGCAGAATGGCTCCGATCTGGGAATAGCCTGGGGAGTCCTTGAGTCGCCAAGCATAAAAAATCTGCTCCGTGTGATAAAGGCACACCGCGCTGTGGAGGCCATTCTGTGCCCTTGATATCTCATCGGCGCAACTCGTGCATCTAGCAACGCACCAAGTCTGGATCCTACAGCCCCACTCCCCCTCCGAGACCTTATCTTCCTCCACAAAGATGATGAACTTCGGGCGTGGCTCCTTGCCAACTGTGGCAAACATCCTCTGGATCTCATAGTTCTGGAGTCACGCCGCGAGGAAGCAGGGGATGACAGATCAACGCCCGAGCCCGTCGGGGGCAGACACCCATTTTTCGACCTCAACGCCTAGGATCATTCCAGGCGGGCAGAAGATATAGTGCAGGGCATGCAATGGGACGACGCGGACGACGCGGACCACCACATCGTGGTGAGAAATAGGCCTATGAGGCAGCAATCACGAGAGCGCGGGGATCAAATGGAAGATAAGGACAACGACGAGAACGACGAGGGGCTGGACGGTGAGGAGGGCTACAGCGAGGAGGATGTGGCGGAGGGTGAACGGGAATCTCAGATGCTCCAGGAGCGGCAGACAATTGTTATTGACGTAAGTTTATTGTGTTTCAGCTATCTAGAAGAATACCAGACTCAATAACTAAACCGCAGGAATAGGAGAAGATTTCAGGCGCCCCTGGCCCCTCGTGGCAATCCGCCGCAACCAGGTTTCTCCCATTGGACCTGGAGGAGGAGGCATCGGGCTCTAATCCCACCGTGCCAGCGTCGCGCTCAAAGTGGTCGGCCCCATCAGATTCCGCGCAGCCGAGACCCGTTCTACAGCTGATCCAGGGGACGCTATGGATGGCTGGTTGTCTGAGAAATCCCAACCGGAGAAGAAGTGACCGTGATGCATACGATGGCGCCCACGATAGTCCTCCTGCTGGACTCTCTGGGACGCTTGATCAGCATCCGGTCAGCGCTCCCACCCCCGTCAGCCCCACAGGTGCACCACATCCCACGATCCCCGATGCTGAGACAATTGAGCAGGCTCCCATCACACGAAATGCTGAGTTTATCCCGTTGGCTCACAGTACGCGAAATGCAGAGACCGTTCCCCCCGCACCACAAACCCCGGCCTCTGCGCTAGATCAGGATATCACGACCTCCCGTGGGCATCCTCCATCTCCGGCTCTTAACACTCATGATGCCCCTACAGCCGCGGGCCAAAACACCCAAACGCCGCCAAAGGGCTGTTGAAGAAGCACCATGGTTGCCGGCAACTCATTCTTTGTTCCGTGCATTTTCTTTTACTTTTTCATTACCTGTCTGATTGTGCAACCTACGTAGTTTAGATGTTCAATTTTCACCCTGGGATTTTCTTGGCTAGCATAGGATATTAATCATACCATTGAGCGCCCTTGCGTTAGCATCTTGTATGACTAGCTATTTCAATCTCTTGTGCCTGATCCCCTTTTTCCCTTGCATCTTAGACTCCCAGCCTCGCCTTAGCTGAAGTTTAACCTTTACTAGACTCGGCCCACATGGCTTTATCAAACCAGAACTATCCAGGCGCTCAGTGCGGTTATCGAGCGACTACAGTGGGTTCTACATTCATGTGTATTGATCAGTAGGCTGGAGATGAGGGTCCATATTTATCGTCCGCTTTGGGTGTGGCCGATATCTCGCTAGAATTATTGTCGCTAACCGATACCTTTTGTGGCTAGTACCCCGCCTTAGGAACGCCTCCATTTCGTCCAAATCTTTAAGCCTGGTGTCTGGAAGTCTAGGAGTGCTGACCGTAGTAGGACCACGGATACAATGTTGAATATTCAGAAAACCATTTTTCGCAAGAGGATATCTGCGTTCAATGCGGAGTGATAGTTTGTGATGCACCCCCCCCCTAAGTCCTAGCGTATAAGATCTAACGCGTCCTATCGAAAACAAGAAAACCAGGCAAACTCCTCCTCTTCACAAGACTCGATATAGGTTGAACTATTTTCTTCCCTCCCAAAAATCAGAGTTCTATTTTGGCTAACATCTGATTATCCAGTGTTCTACGGTACGTCGGCAACGACAGACAAATTCACGCAGTCAGCCGACCCATGGAGCAGGCAATCGGATTGAGTGTAGACGCGATGTCGTACTAGCAACCATGGGATTCAGTCAGCCAACACCTCGAGTTGGTAATCTGAATGGGTGTAGACGCGACGTCATACCGGATACCATGGCATCCAGTCAGCCAACACCAGGAGTTGGTAATCTGAATGAGCGTACACGGAACGTCGTACCGGATACCATGGCTTCAGGTCAGCCAGCACCTCGAGTTGGCAACTTGAATATGAACCAGCATAGGCGCGACGTTGTACCCGACCCTATTGGATCCGGATCGGGAATGCAGGCGGACGAATCTGGCAGCTCCCTGACGCTCTTAACCCACCAGCCGTCACGTCGAAGCTAATCACCAGGTCCGGGTGAGACCTGGGTTCTATCAAGACCGCCCAAGCTTCCACGAATAACGACAATACAAACCAGGGTGAATATTGAACCCGAGGCGGAGCCCGACCGGCAAAGGCATTTGGAAACTGTTCATTTAAGCGACGATAGCAGTGATGAGTACCAAAGCCCATGCAATGCAGATGAAACTGCATCGGAGACTGAGATCGATGTTGACGCCTCCGACATTTCCGAGGGAACAACATCCGGATGGTGTCATAGGTCGCAGGCGTCTTGTTGACAGGGAAACGGTCAACGACCCATGGTGCGAATCTCAACCACCTCCGGATCACGGGAGGTACCTCTCGTTAGACGGACACCAGCAAATGGTGGACGCATAATCCGTGGTAGAGCCTACAGTCCGCCGACCTTTGTGTCATCCAGGGTGGGATATTCATCTCCGCTAGCCACCCATAGTGGTAATACATCGGGTGTCAGATCCTCGAGTCCGGTAGGTGAACCGCGTATCCCACCACCGGGGTGGCCCAGGCTGGCCGCAGATTTACGGCGAAATACCGTTACAGGGGCTCGGGGGACCATATTAGAACAGGTGATGGCGCTGATGCTCCGGTACACACTTTTTGATAACCCACTGCCGAACCCGGTGGCTTTGACATCCCAGATATACACAGTATGGGGAACGGCGCAGGAGACAATATCGGATGCTGGGAATATTGAGCCATCGGAGGAGAGTGTGAAGCAGGTAAGTTGACTCAGCCGGAGGTGATACAACGTAGAGACGGTCACTGACTGTGACTGCTCTGTCAAAAACATACTGTAGTGAGAGCACAATCCTTGTATCATGTGAAGCATAATATCAGACAGCTATACGATCTGCCGCTAGATAGTCCTACCGCCATGGCCCGTAGGGTTGATTATCTGCTAGAACGGGACAGGTTCATGTGCCCACCCCATGGATATGAGGTTGGTTCCAGCGATTGGACTTGGGCGGACATGACTAATCGCTGAACGCATGTAGGACTTAACCTTCAGGTTCCTTGCCCCGCAGATTGAGGACACTATATACGGCAAGTATTTCGACGGAATCAAAAGGCAAGGCATGCTGGACCCTAAGTTTCTGAAGCGCATAAACGGTACAATGGTCTGTCTGACATGTGCAATACTGTGCTATTCACTACGGGCATTGCAAACCGGGGCATATAAGAAACTCTCCGACTTCAATCCTGAAGTAGTTGAAGGTGGGATCGAAATCATTGCCTGTTTTTGGATGACCGAGTGGAATAATCGTAAAAAACGCAAGATCTTTTTATCCAGCAGAAGAACACGTGGCGGGGGTTCACCCGGGCGATGCAGGACATGTTTCTATTAAACCTTCGTGAGAAGATCGCACAGAGGCTTGAGAAACAGCATAGCATTTGGTAGGATAGGAGAGAGGGCTTCTCCGACGATAACGACACCGTTTATGCAGAACTGAAGCATCAGCTAGGCAACCAGAGTCCGGGAGATCCTGCACTACTGAGACAGCTGCCGATTGACACCCACGTCGGCGGCCTGGGGGGGCTGGAGGATAGTCAAAATCGGTTGCAGGGTACTGAAACATCACTGGAGCTCAGTCAAACGTCGATTGACTGGGAGATAACGGTTCTGGATTCGGAGGGGGGGAATCATCGGAGTCTTGACAACGCTGGGGGGCCCGTCGAATCTCAAATCAGCAATCGCTTATCGCTCTGCATGGAGGATTCCCAGAGCGGAGAAGCTGGGCCCTGGGCGTCGGGGGCGCTGGAGGAAACCAGGGGCTGGCAGGATGGGGCGAATAGCACGGAGGGTGCTTAAGGGGAGGCGGTACGTGTAGGGAAATTTCATTTTTTTTCTAGTGATGGGATGCGCAGAAGTGGGGGTAATAAAGGTCATATGCAATAGTCACATAGTATCATAGTCGATAGTGTAGTATAGGGCGCCGGGATGACTGCAATAAATTATGAGCAATATCACAAAGGTTTTGGGAAAACGAAGTTGAATCTAGAACAGGGGAGAGTGTGAGGAAGAGGTCCAGAATAGTGGCTATGTGATCAGCTCGTGCGGTTGGAGGGTGGGAGTATCGTGAGTCTGGAAGGCGGGACAAGAAGTAACCGGCGTCTGGAAGGATTAGGTAAATAGTGCGGAGGGTATAGGTATTGGGACGGGGAAGGCGCATACAACAGACGCTAGGATGGCTTCAGGACATGATGGCCTAGCGTCCGAAGGCGGTTCGGACATGATGGCCGAGCGTCGGAAGACGTCAGGACATGATAGGCTAGCGTCGGAAGGCGTCAGGACGCACTGGATGTAGGGTGCGTTTCAGGACGTTGTCAGGACGCAATGGGACATTGAGCAAATGTCCTGGACGTGGCGTCGGATCGACGTTGCATCCAGAAGGCAAGTTTACGTCCTGTGCGTCCGGTGCGTCCTGTGTGTCTGACGCATAGGAAGAGGAACAAACCTTTTGCTGATGTGTCCCTGAGTTGGATACGCTATGCTATGATATTGCTATGCTTAGTTTGCTTTGTTGGAAGTTCATATTTAGGATTCTGGGTATGGAATGCTCATGTAGCACTGGTGGAGGCTCGGCTATGTTTCTTTCTTTGGTCTTGCAGGATTACAGGATTCCGGTATGTGTGCAGCTACTGGTAATGATCGTGATTGTAGGAAGGCTATCGCTCCTGGGTTTTGTTTTTAAACCAGTCTCCTGGCTAGGAGGAGACAGCATACTTCGACAGCCCTTCAGTCTAAGAATACACTTGGTTGAACGGTAATCCCTGAGTCCCTAAGGACAATTTCTCCTTCAACTATTATCCTTCTAGCTACCGGTCCGTTGAAGCCTCGCTTAGTACCAGCGCTAGCAGGTTTATCGCCGGTCCTACTGTATTTTCGTTACCCAGGAATAAACTTGTTAGAAAAGGCTACATTGCTAATCGAATGGCTCTGCTCCCTGTCAGAGTGTATCAACGTGAAGACTATGAAACTTTACCTAGTCGGTACTAAGTGCTATCAGTTGGACCTAGGGATTGATTCCACTGCTTTTTCCGACCCACAACTAGAGAGAACATTACAGGGCATCAAACGCGATTATAATGAACCTGCACGGCGGACCAGAACAGCGCTTACCCGTCCACACCTGCTTAACCTGCTTAATCACCTACGGATACATGACTACAATGATACTGTAATGAGGGCGGCATCCAGGCTGGCTGTTGTGGGCTTCTTGCAAACAGGAGAGTTTACCTATCGAGCACTTGATCTCCAGATGGGACCTGCCTTCCCCAACTGGTTCTTAACAAAGAGCAGCATTCGACTGATCCAGCATGATGAGCATATTGCACTTATCCTTCCACCATCAAAAACTGACCTATTTCGACAAGGAATCACGCTAATTATTGCAGGCAGTCATGACGAAGCATGCCCTGTCGGGGCAATGAAACAACCTCTTGCAATGGATACTCACAGCGCAGAAACAGCACCCCTCTTTTGTGTTGGGACAAGAGAACAACTACCATTTACAAGACAGCATGTTGTAGAGATGTTAGAAGAATTGGGGACAACAGCCGGTCTCGGACAAGCAACCTGGAATGGTCCTAGCTCTCGCCGCAGGGCAGCAACCTGAGCTGCTGCAGTTGGAATTTCGGAGTTCCAGATTCAAACTCTAGGACATTGGAGATCAGACGGATATAAGGCCTATATCGAATACTCACAGGAGGAACGAATATGCCTATCCGAGCGCTTGCAGGGAGCACGAGCAAGGCATAGGTAAGATGGCTTGCTCACCTGCCCCGAATTGGGGGAGGTCGTTGGCCACCCGACGGCAGTCAATTTTACTGCCACTTCACCTACCTGCCTTGGAGTGGGATATATCAGTGGCAACGATCCCAAGCGACAATGGCCACGACATTCCCCCAACGCCTCCGACAGTGGACTTACGAACGAAGAGTGCGAGAGGTTCAGATGCATACTGGATTTCAGATTTCTTTATTTCTTCTCCGGGTTTTTTCATTCTCTCTTTATATCATCTTCATGTATTCACTTGGCTTTGCAAAAATTGGGTGGATGTATTCGGGTACAGTACTGTTGAAAATGGTGCTGCTCGCCACACTCACAATACTTCCTTTGTTCAGATAGGTTCGGATATGAGCTGAGGATTTGGGCATATGGCTTCGGATTTGGGCGTTTGGTTTGTACGATCGGGAAAGCATTGCAAATGCAGGAATGAGTAATAGTTTTGGGATCGTGCCGCTTTCGGGAAAGCTGGGAGCAAAGCGGAAGAACAGTAAGGCCAGCGTGAAAGAGCTGGAAGCCCGAAAGTGGGAGTGTTTGTTTTCCCTTCAGTTAGCCGGGAGTAATGATGGGGGAACGGGACTCAGACGGAGCAGCACTATGGCACATGGATGGATATGATGTCTTTGCGATTGATATATACTCCTGTGATCGCCCTTAGTTAGTTAGTTAGATCATCGAGGTGTCGTTGGACGAGTGCAAGAGGTTGTTGTGAAGTGAAGAGATTTTCCCCCCGCTTTAGTGTGCGATCGTGTTAGGTGTGATTCCTTGGCGTTTCGCCGTTTCGTTTCGTTTGGCCCTATATGGTCTCCCCAAGTTTAAAAAGTACTCGAGTCGCCCTAGCTCTTGAGATTCCGAGTTTCACGAGCTAGATTGAAAGCATAGTTCTCTTGTGGATCTCCTTGGCTTAAACATCCGAGGATGGAGCTCCTTCATGATCGTAACCGGCAGAACAAAACTGTGCTATGAGTATAAACTGCTCGCATAGCGACCGCAAGAATGAAGTTAGCATTAGACATTTGGGCTGGTTTAACCGGACCTTTGGTACTATGTGGTCTCTGCAACCTTACTTTAACAAAAGGACACTCTCGCGCTTGTCCAGCTTCTGAGGATATCACTAGGTGGCGATACTAAATAACCCCTTCTCATCAACAGCACAAGGGACGGTAGAAGATGGTCCGACATACTATCAGGAGTAGCGACATGGATTATAATACTCGGAACTCTTTTTACAAGGCGCGGAATAACATTTGTGTCCCTGATTATCGGTCTCAAATCCCAACCTGGCTATCACCCCTGGAGCCACGGCGACAACATTGAGAAGTTCAGGAGCGCCGTGTTGATGTTGGGGGATGGCTTATGTAGGGGGAGGAATTTAAAAGATGGGGGTTGTGAGGGGAAGGTGAAGGTGATAATCCACTGATGTTTTGCTATGGAGATCCAGGGGGTAGGGAAGACATTTATCAGGTAGCACGGATTAGTTTGAAGGAGAGGGAGCTGCGCTGGTGGTAACATGCCTAAATAACAGTTCGCTAGTAGTCGACTGGCTGTGCGATCATAGCCTAGGACATAACACCGCATACCGTGTTTCTACTTTGACCCTGATGCCCGAAAGGAACATTCTGAAACCGGAGTGCTGGGTTCCTTGCTGAAACAGATGGTTACCGGAATGGAGATGGTTCCAGAGGGAATATCGAAAGCCTTCAAGCAGGAGAAGAAGGTCATTGGTGGGCGTGGGCCTCAGCTGGTTGATATCGTCAAGATGCTGCAGCTCACCACATCCTTAGAGCCCACATTCATGTGCATTGACGGTCCAGACGCATGCACAGGGGTGCAGCTGGTCAGGGTCCTTGGTTCGCTCAACTAAATTCTTAACATGTCCCCAGCTACTCAAATATTTATATCTGGAAGGTTCCATATCAGAGCTGAGGTTGAAAAGACTCTCACTGGACGAGTGGTTAGTGTATCCATATCTCCTAGCCAAAGTGATATCATCGGATACCTTCGTGCCAGGCTGGGTGAGGACGAAGCACGAGATGCCATGGACGAGAACCTGGAGGCAGACATTCTAGAGAAGATCCCTCAAAGGATATCTGAAATGTGAGTAGGGGCAACGATGCCAAGCGTTCCGTCATACACTGTTGGCTAATAGATATATTTAGGTTTCAACTAGTTTCTTTAAATATCGAGGCAATCTTACAAGAATCGACGATATACCGGAGACGGGGGGAGCTCAGAAAAATCACGGATGGGTTAGAGTTGGGAGATGCTTACGGCACCATGATCGAACGGATAAAGGCACAAGGTGCGAGTAAATCAAGAATTGGGATGGATGCTTTGATGTGGATCAGCCATGCGGAACGGCCGTTGATAGAGGAAGAACTCTGCCAAGCCCTGGCCGTCGAGCTTGGCTCTACCGATTTCAATGCCGACAATGCCCCTTCGATATCCACAGTGGTGGGCTGTTGCCAAGGGCTTATTACTCTCGATAAGGAGAGATCAACCGTACGATTAATCAATGTTGCTCTCAAAGAGTATCTTTCTACCAATCCAGGTATTTTCTCTAGACCCCACTCTGCGATGGCAGAGGTCTGCCTCACCTATTTGAATTCTGAGCCGGTAAAGGCCTTGTCAGCTAACCCCTCTACTAACAGGACTAATACACCCTTGGTAGACTAGTTTTCAGTCTGCTAGGGAGCCTATGCTTCAAAGGGTGCTCTCGGATCACCCAAGATCACTTGCCCTCGATCTTCTGCGGGAATATGATACCAACATATCGAGAAAGTTTCTTTTAAAGAAAGCTGTGTACCTGGATCTGGAAAGGTTTGCCTCCTTTTCCCCATTCAGTGGACTTCACTGTGCGTCGCTTTTCGGAATAAGTGAGGTAGTGCTTTCCTTGATTTTGATGAACTGTCATGATATCAACTCAGGAGATTTTGGGGGACATACACCACTTGCATGGGCGACTCGCAACGGTCATGATGAGGTGGTAGAGATGCTACTTGAGCTTGGGGATGTTGATCCCAACAAGGAAAACGATTACGGCCAAACACCTCTCTCTCACGCGGCTCAGAATGGACATTAAAGTGTGGTCAAAGTTCTCCTTGAGCGGGAAGGGGTCAACCCTGAGGAGATATGCGATGGTGGCAGAACACCGTTGTCACATGCCGCAGAGAATGGGCACGCCGGAGTGGTGAAAGAACTACTCGGGCGGGATGAGGTCAATCCGGATATGCCAGATGGTTGCTGCTTAACACCGCTTGCGCATGCCGCTTGGAATGGGCACGAGGGAGCGGTAAAAACCTTGAGAAGGAAGAGGTCAACCCTGACAAGCAATCCGATGTCCGCAGGACACCACTCTGGTGTGTCGCTCAATCCGGACATGAAGGAGAGGTGAAAATTATTCTCTGGCGGGAAGAGGTCAATCCCGACAAACCAGGCCATGCTCGCCGAACGCCGCTGTCATGGGCTTCCGAGAATAAGCATGAGCAGCTTGTGAAAATACTGCTCGAGCGAGGACAAGTCAATCCCAATATGCCAAATCAATGGGGCCAAACACCACTTTGGTATCCAGCTGGAAATGGACATTAAGTGTATGTAGATATACTACTCGCGCAGGAAGGAGCCAACCCCGACAGGCCAGATGATGGAGGCCAAACACCGCTCTCTCGGGCAGCTCAGATGGGGCATGTGGGAGTGGTAAAAATAGTGCTCGCGAGGGAAGAAGTCAATTCAAGTAGGTCACATGACGCGGGCCGAACACCACTTTCTCTTGCTGCTTGCTATGGACATGAGGGAGTGGTGAAAATACTACTCGGGATGCAAGGTGTTAACCCCGACAGCCGGATAAGCATGGCCGGACGCAGCTCTCTTTGGCAACTGAGAAGGAGCATGAGGGAGTGGTCAAGATGCTACTGGAGAAGGAAGGGGTTGACCCCGACAAGTCGGATAATATCGGCAAGACGCCGCTTTCTTGGGCCGCTCACAAGGGGCATGCGGGGGTGGTATAAATATTGCTCGGGCGCAAGGAGGTCAACGCTGACTGGCACGATACTGGTGGTCAAACACCGCTCATGCTCGAAGCAAGGTATGGTCATAATGGTGTGATGGCCCTGCTGCACCCAGATAAAAGGGTATCTCAGAGAACTATTTGAAACCCTAGGTTACCACATCCTCGAAATCGCCCCCCTCATTCCCTTCCCCACAATGTAGCTCATTGGGATTGCCTTCCAAGCTCCTGTTGATAGGAGAATGGAATGCACATAATTCTTACTACTCTCATCTGTGATAAGCTGCGTGTCCAACTTTGTTGAGTGATGATTTACGGTTTTCGGTTTTCAAAGTAGAACCGAGTCAGGGTTGTGGGCTGAAAAAGTCACACGACCATGACAGAATTTAGTTATACCGCGCAGCCTTTTTTTTCATTTTTCCTCCCATCGTATATGCTTCCCCTGCAGGTGAACTATAGCCAAAAACTTGCCCTGCTTTGTTCCTTTCCACCCCTCCCCACAGTCCCTCCTTGGCTATAAACCAACTGCATACACGCAGTTCGCTTAGAAAAGGAAAATATCATAGGGGTAAAGGGGTGCAAGGGCCCTCGCCGAGATCGTCAAAGGGTACACAAACACAACACGCACAGCAGAGAACTGATGGCCCTATGCGACATAGCGAAATAAATTAGTCGGACACTGTGATTGGGGGATACCAACTAATCCCCCGTGCTATACACACAAGAGTCCCGAGAGTCTAGAGGGCTCCTAGCAAGCCGGCGTCCTCTGTAATTATTATTTTTTCCTATCCCGCGCTTGGCTTGGTTATAGGAAAGTCTGGCATTGCCGAACAGCCTACGGGAGACTTCGTGAGAGCGATAAAGAGTAAACTTAATTCTATCGGAAAGGGTCAAAGAGACACACCGTTGAATGGGACGATAATCCCAGCAGTAGGGCATTGCAGTATCAGAAGCGCTGAGTAAGGGCACATATGGGGGTGCGCGGAGGTGTGGACGAGTTCGAGCCGACTAGGGAATGAAAAGATTTATAGGGTGATCCATGGAGAGGTTTTCCTGTACTGAGTAGCTTAGGCCTGGAATAATCAAACCTTGCGTTAAGACTCACCGGGATGGGGGGGAGAGAAAACTGCGAAAACAGATTGCTTTATAACCCGGCTTGAGGGTTGAAAAAATGAGATGCGCAGGATATCACCAGAAAATTCAACTCCAATGTCCTAGAGTGAGGTTCGGTTATTCCTGTTCTTGCGATATCATATATGAGACCACCGTGGGTTGCACGAAACCCTGACTCCCGAAACTGCCGCGGTCGCGAATGTAGTGGGAGAGCCCATGCCATGTTGGGCGAGAGAGATTTGTACAGATTAACTTGAAATTCTGCAGTGCCGGCTTGTGAGGATCTCGCCTAGCAGGGGTGTCTGTCTCCAACACAAAAAATCCACAATAGCCCAAATCCTAGGATCTGAGTCAAAAGGTGATTTTCGTATAAAAGATTATGTCAATACTTATCAATTTGTGGGGTTGCCAAACAAAGGGTGTGAAAATCAGGGAGGGGTTATTTTTCAGAAAATCACAGAAATTCTAAGCAATAGGGAAGGGAATTTTGTGGGAGTATAGTGAAAACTCACGAAATTCGCCACCTCCGCTAGTCATGAGTATTACTGTAAATCGCGACATCAGCTTAAGATAGGTTCATCCTGGCTTGCAAAAGGTAGTGAAGGTGATCCAACACAGCCGAACGACCCAAGATATATACAACGTCGGGAAAGTTCTAGTCCTTCTCAGGAACTTTTTTTTCTAAATCCGGAGATTAGCGACCTCATAGAGATAGCAAATTCCAAGAGCGCCTATAGTGTCCCGCGTATTGTAATTCACCGGTACTCTCTCCAGCGCTGTCACACTAGAGTATACAACTTGGTGAATGGTGCGAGAGGCAGGGTTCCGAATAGTCCGACCGGTCAAGTCTTGGAGGCGGGACCGGGCTGGCCAGTCCTGGTGATGGCGATGACTGGACCCGACTAGCTTGGGTGGCCCGGTCCGGTTTGAACTGGTCCCAGACCAGTCTTTATGGGGGATCGCATAAGTCTGAATGTCACCAAGCCCAATACTCGCTAAGAATAGAAGTATAGCTATACTAGGATCTTAAAGTCGCTTGTCACGCTATGAATCAACAGCCCCTCAATAGAAGCTGATATAATATCCTGGAGAGGATAATATGCCGTGGAAATACGAT
>Ga0307513_10001173_pt1 | contig 37986 bp, 47 predicted proteins | sample 15_EM_MG_FD_202174 | JGI IMG/M metagenome (GOLD analysis project Ga0307513, IMG submission 202174) | Populus trichocarpa ectomycorrhiza microbial communities from riparian zone in the Pacific Northwest, United States - 15_EM | ecosystem: Host-associated > Plants > Roots > Unclassified | place...
GTTTAGGAGCGAAGCGACGTTCTTTCCAGCCCCTGCCACCCTCCGTGGAAGAGCAAAGGGCAAAGAGCCCTCCTGCTGAGATATCTTTTGGACAGGCGAAACTCAAGGACCTTATCAGGAAATACCAGGGATAATCACGACCCACATCTAGACCTCGAGTCCCACCCAAATACACATTGTATCATATAGTCACGCGTTGATCCTGCTACGACCATATTCTTTGTATCTTGAACGTCATGTCCTTGTGCTTGTTGTCTCCACTTCTGTTGTGTTTACGACCTTTCACGACATCTTTATAGGACTCTTGGTTGCTTTATCATGCAACCATAAATGGTTTCTCCATAATGTCATAACGAGTATTTATTTGTACTTTCCAGTCCCGTCAGAAGCGCCCTTGTTGCCGCTCGCTTTGTGTCCAGAGCCTACCATCTACCACTGCATAGTGATGGATATCTACTCATCGCTACCACCAATCAAGGCGTGAATGCTTCTTATTGTATACCTCTTATATCTCACCGCAATTGTAGGGCCAGCGTGTCAAGATTTCGTCCGACGCGCCTTTCGCAGTTTCCTTGATCCGAAATTGTTTACCAACGGTTGCCTCAAATACCTTTGCAACGCGTCTGGAGGGAAAGGTTGTCCAACTGGAGAACCCACACAAGGAGAGTAATACAAAGCGTGAACGCGATGAGAAGAGAACGCGACGGGCAGACCATCGAGCGCGGCGAAAGGCGGACATAGTTTCGGTTCGGAGAGCCACGGAGTTAGGCGCCTGGGAGTTCGACGAGCGATTAGCCAAGTCAGTAGTCCTTCCTCTAGATGTCTCGCATTGTTTATTCACGGTCATCTCCTCATTTCAGGTGGGAGACGTTCTGGCCAATACACCAGCTGTGGCTTGGGTATATCTCCGAACTTCTCGAACTTCCTCCGCGTCCATCGATCTACCCTGAGAGTAACGCGCTTCCATTGAGAGCGCCTGACCCAAACAGCATTCAGCCAAAACTCGTCAAGGCGGATTTCCACGGGTGTATAGTCACTGGTACGGTACATCTATCCCATTCCGTCCCGATTGCTCATGTCCATTGCAGTCCGCCAGTGCAAGAATGCTTCTCGCATAGGCTGCACCGGAATTGTGATGCAAGAAACTGCCAATACATTTAGAGTTGTTACAAAGGCAAATACTCTGAAAGGTCTGACGCTTTCGAGTATTGTAGAGATGCCCTTTCTTAGTGATCCTGCAGTCCTCCCAAAGCAAGGAACCGTTTTTGCAATCTCCTTACCCTATTTCGCAGCGTCTCAGGCTTCTAAGGATACCGACCCTCGGGTTGAAATTGAACTATACGGGAACCAGTTCAGATTTCGTGCAGCCGATCGCGCCTCTCGAAAATTCAAGGCAAAAGAGACTACAGAACTCTAATACGGAAACAAGATTACTACCCTCCTCCGAAGCAAATTCTTCTCATTACTCCTCATCAGCCAGACAGACCACCGCAATTCGACTTCACTCTACCCTCATTCTAGTCTCAACGGTTTTTCCATGCTCTATCCGAGTATTTCTCCCAATCGCTCTCAAAAAGCGTCGCTGCTCCAAACATTGACCCTCTCCTTGACCACCGTACATCATTCTCAGTCACCAAGCAAGCACTCGGGTCATATTGGATTCGTGTGTTCCCGGGGGTAATGGTGTCCCGAAAGCAGTTACGATATTTTCCGGGGCCACCAACAACGGAGTTTATGTTACCACGGGTTTCAGCTAGGAGAATAATACCGCCTAGAAATACTCGACAAATAGCCAGATACGTACTTCGATTGCTCTTTGATCCACAGCACCCGCAACAAATCGACACCACGTTCACCGAGCTGTCACTCATCACTGCAGTCGCCCTCGTGTTGGGTTGATTTCAACCACCCTTACAGTAATATGAGGATGAATCCCCACTAGAAAGGCCTGTGGTAGATATTACCCGGCCAAGGTCATCACGAGCTGCGTGAGAGTTCACGACAAGCACCGCCAGAACTTGGTGGATATTGTTGCAAACAGAGGGCAACTCATCCACCCAAACTCCGGCATGCTGGCCAGGCGTTAGAAGGAACCGCCAACTGATGAAGACAACGATGTAGAATAGCAAGGTTTCATATCAATTGGAGCTTCTCTATAGCAATTTAATGTGGACTTCGGTAGTGGTCCTGGTTGATTGGTGAATTCATTCTCGGCTGGCTGCACTGGTCTTTGAATTCCAGAGGCCAGTTGTACTAGCTCCGTGTGTAGCCCGAAGTTCGACTCTCGGTCCCAGAGACCATCGATCTCAATGGTACATTCTCCATGCAATACGGCGATAGGTCGCAGGCCTCTGAGCCTATCCACACCGAATAGTATTCACGACAGGTATCAGGGTATTCAACCGGTACTTCTCACCAATTGTAGCCTTTCCAGCTCTTTCGGGATGGTGCTATTGATGGGTAGACGTTTTCTCCTTAGTCCTCTGCGACTTACTCATCCCGCACAGAACCTGCTTGGTCTTAGGTGGTCTGTAATATCCAATTTATGTCAATGGCAGTTCTTCAATACAGCTGTTGGCTCTGGCGCGCTCAGGTGAGGTGTTTTCGGCATGGAATTGGCGGCATTTGATCTGGTCCTGACCCCTATCTCGGTGGGACTAACTACGGCTGTAACTGTATATTCCGCGGGGTTTGGCGTCACTTTGGAGTCGCATTTTGCACGTCTACCAAAGCCCAGTTGCCTTCTGGGTACTCGCATATGGCCTTGTTTTTCGATAGTTTACTCGGGGCCTTCCAAGGGGTGACCTCTGTCCTTCTCATCCTCATCGCGGGGTGGCTGACCGCAGTCCTCGGGGTTCTCGATCGACCGACGGTCAAACGCATATCCTCTCTGTGTTCGAAACTGTTCCTCCCATGTCTAATTGCTGTGCAAACGGGACCAGAGTTTACTAAAGAAAACCTCAGCAGACTCTGGATTATTCCGCTCTGGGGATGTATCAGTACTTTCATCGCTCATTTGATTGGTTGGATGGGTCAATCTATGTTGAAGCTCCCTCATTGGACAATTGCTGCTGCCGGTCGACCAAACTCGAGCGCCCTTCCGCTGCTGCTGCCTCAATCTCTAGAGAAGAGCGGCGTGCTTGATGAGTTGGGCACCACAGGTGAAAGCTCCGCCAAGATACTCTTTCATGCAAAATCATATCTTCTTCTCAATGTCGTCGTGCAGCAAGTAATCACGTTCGAGATAGGACCATTTCTGTTCAAGCTTGACAAGAGGAACGACGGTGCAAACATAGAAGAGGGAGCAGATGATGTCCTTTCCAATTCCAGCACCTTCTATCATGGATTACCTCCAGTTGTGCAGAACCCCGAACGCGTCGGTTTGTTGCAGGATTACGAAGGAATAACTTATGGAGTGCGAGAGACAGAGTACGCGGCCGCAATGGAAGCTATTATGATGCCAGGTGGCCACAGCGACTCGCGTTCCTCAAGAGACCAGTCAACTTCTTGGCCAATGGACGAGTCCTCCATTGATCGCAGCCATCATGGCAGTTATAGTCAGTGTATGTGATATCCCCTTCAAGTTGAGACTTTCTGACCCAGCCATATCTCAGATAGTTCCACCTCTGCACAAGGTATTCTTGGACACCGACGGCGCGCTTTACCCCTCACTTACGCAGGCTGCAAAGGGGTTAGGGGGGCTTTTGTGAGTAGCACGGCCAACCCTGTAGTACCCATTGCTGAGTAGAGCAAATTAGCGTCGTGCTGCAAATGTTTGTCGTTGGCCCCGAACTTGCGCTAGTGACACGAACACACCCGGGTATATTACCGTGCATATTCGCACTGCTTGTCCGCTTCGTCTTCATACCTGCACTAAGCATTGGGTTCGTCTGGGTGACCGCTAATCGGGGTTGGTATGTGAACGATAAACTTGTTTGGTCAGTCATAGTCATTGTACAAAATGACATCAAATTCTACAACTAACATCTTTGCAGGTTTCTTCTGGTTCTCATTCCCTCTGGTCCGTCTGCGATGCTCCTCGCAAACGTTGCTGAGCTGGTCAACGTCGATCAAGGACCTGTTACTGCCTATTTAGTAATTGGAGTACGTCATTCAGTCATTTCTCTCATTGAACCTGGTTGATTGCCCATTTGCAGTGTGCCTTGTCTCCGCTCCTTGCCGTCGTCGTGACCGTTGGACTCAAGGTCGTCATTGCAGTAGCAGGGTGATGAGACACCTTCACTCTGACCCCAAGGACAATTTTGCTGTGTATTATAATTATAGTGCCGATTATAAAGCAATCCAAGTGCAGACAAGTCGTAGTTTGTAGTGTAGCGATAATGATAGTTATTATTGTTTCAGTACTCAGGACCAATGTCCTTCCAGAGATAGGTGTTTCATTCCCCGCGACCACTGACCTTGTCCTCCACCAAACCCTCATGAACGGCAAACGACGCGCCGAGGACGCGTTTGGCGAGGCTGAAGAAGCCTCGAAGAAACGAATGAGGTGCAGTAACACTTTACTACCCCCGAATTACCAGTCGAAGAAAACATGGACGTCCTTGCAAGCAACGGAAGACCTTGACAACTCCGGACATGTACAAGGACGTGTAGTACTCGCGCAGGAGAGTAGTAGTGATGGTCCTATGCGGCTCATCGTTGCTGCAAATGACGGCCACCATACAAGTGACTCTGTGGTCTGTGTGTTCAAGAACTGCAAGAGCGACCCTCTGAGGCTCCCTCAACCTGGAGCATTCGTTCGCGTAGCACTCGTCCAGGCTAGGTCCGAGGTCACATCCGGCTCGTTGTCGCGGTTGATTTTCAATGGTCCAATCCTTATGGAGATTGAACAGGGAGGGGAGAAATGGCTCCTTGACACACGGCTGATGGGGGAGAGTGAGGCTCTATTGGATCAATAATGTCATATCAACGCTTCTGACTGACGCCCAGCTACACCCACCGAGCAGCATTCCGCAACTTTGATTGCCACAGAAACCTCAGCACTTCTGCAAATTACAACCGCCAGTCAGGACGACCATGACCTGAAGAGTATCCGAGAGCAAAATAGAGATGTGTCACAGGACTCCCCACGAGATACCGTGGCTCAATTATTGGAGGTAGACAATACACGGAGCAGGTCTTTGGGAAGTACTACGGTGTCGACTCATAGTGGCAAATTGAGATTGGGAAAGGTGCGGCCTTTCTCAGACGATCAGAACCGGTCATAATGATTTGTGTTTCAAGGATAACGAATATACGAGTCTAGGACATTTGCAGCAAGTCAAGCGCGATGTAGTCAATATCATCGCTATTGTGTCGAGTAGAATGCCGTTGAGGGAATTGTCAGGGGGCGGTAAGCTATGTAGCTACGCTTCCAATATCCTCCGTCTAATAAATTGGTAGATCAACAGCTCACCTTACATTTAGTCGACGAATCTCATCCGGACAAATACGATGGATTTAATGTATCTTTATTCGCTCCTCCGGAACATCCTGACTGGCTTCCTGATGTGCACCCGGGTGACTCTATCATTCTGAGGAGCATTTTGGTAAGCACAATTTTGTGCAGTTACATGAACACATGGACTGATATATAGGCCCGGCAAGGCTCGAACAGGAAAGGGCACTGGCTACAAAGACGGTGACAAGGCCTTTTCTTGGGTCGCATACAACCTATCTAGTGACAGTGTTTTTGTCAACAACCCTACCGTTGTAGAGGGTGCACCGTTCTATATGGGTAGTTGTCAAGAAGAAAGGGATCACCTGAAAGGGCTGGCCGAATGGTGGAGACGGATTGAGACTGGAGAGGAGAAGGTCAACCCTCGGGTGAAGACCGCGCCTCCTGGAACGCGGAAGGGGCGACGAGAGCATTTGCTCCTCGCAGATGTCCGCGAAGGCCTGTTTTTTGATTGCACATGCGAGGCAAGTCCCTTCAGTAACACATAGTGGATGAGGTGGGACTCATTGGTACCCATCAATAGCTCCTTCATCGATGGTCGGACGGTAATACCACAACTGTCTATGTGACAGACTATACCTCTAATCCCCTATTCAACGACCCAAACGTCTCATGGTCTTATCCTTCTGGCCAAAAGACTCTTAAGATCACACTCTGGGACGTTCCCCACCGAGAGGCGAGAGGAATGGTCGTAAGGGGTTTCTACAGAATCGACAACGTACGATTGAAGACAGATAGAAACCATCAAGGATACGAGGGGTCATTAGGAGGGGAGGAGAAAAGGATCACGCCGATTGTCAAGGACGCTCCGACGGTGTATTTGGAGAAATTGCTCGAGCGAAGGGACGGAAAGCGGCCACAGCCGTCTAGGACTCAAATACCACCACCAGGAAAGGAGGAGGTGCTAATGACAATGCACCCACCACGCTCGAACGCAGCAATGCCCTCGCACCTCAGGATTCAGACGCAGGCAGCCATCGCAACGGCTCCCAACCACAACTCTAATACCACGCAGGATTCTACTGCAGAGGACCTACCCCATTCACACCTACACATCGTATCTAACCTTGTCGGTGCTCCACGGTTGGTGACACCAATTGCCTCGGTTCTCAAACACGGGAAATGCCCTGCGTTATTTCACGTCCACGCGAAGATCGACCAGTGTGAGGCAAAGATCTTAGGTGATTTCCTATGTCCGTATTGTGAGATCTGTGACAAATGGTATTTCGTTCCGATTCACGCCACCGCTGGAACTAATGAGACCGCCCAGGCTCCAGCAAGACGATATCAACTGCGGCACGTGTGGCACTAATGCTACTCCCAGGATCAGACTACTTCTGACCTTGAGGGACGACTCCGGTACGATTCTTGTTAACCTTACCGGACTGGATGCGGTCAGTATTTCTCCACAGCGAAGAACGATAGGGTACTAAACATACAGATAGACTTTGTTTCTTAGTGTACCAGCACACACTACCAGCCTAACCCATGCAGCACGAGCACAGGCTGAGAGGATCTTGAAGACACTTGCTGACACGGATGGACCACGGTTCCATTGCGTGGTGAAGAGTACGCATAGCCCTGTTGAAGATCGTCCTAACTGTTGGTTGCGTGATTATGCCCTATCCGGCATTTCCATTTCTCACGAAAGCCGTCGCAAGGATGAAGACTGTTGGAAAGCGTAACTGTTACATTCGATGGATAGTTTGCTACATGTTCTTATTCCATTCCAAAGTAATCGATCACATTTGACGACGAGCGCGACTTCCCTACTGTGGTGGACGAACTGCGTCTCTAGCCTGCAAGAGGATAGTGGTCAGCCACACTTGAGGACAGACGAACCAGCGAGAATAGGGACAGGGAAAGTTGAGAGACACACCACGAGCCACCCTCGGTGCCCATTTCAGGGTCTACCACGAAGCGGCCCCTGCAGTTCGTCCCCTTGATCCGTGGAAAGATGTTCGTCCCTATTTGCGCCTGCACCGAGTGGACCACCTACTGTGTCTCTTTCAAAAATTTCTTCTACCTCGTCAACTGTGTTTTTACCAGTCGCGGGGTCGGTGGTGGAGTGCCGCTTCTTTATGTAGTCCACAGTCTGCGTACAGGGTCATCATGCCGCTCACTGAAGGGTCCTAGCGATCGATCGAGATCACCAACCTTTGTTTGAAGGTCTTGTAGAGCACCCGTCGCTTTGTCCGCCTGAGACCGTCAGTGCAAATTCAACGAACCGGAGTATAAGTCGTACTTTGACGTATGCTTCGGACTCAGACGCTAGGTGTTCGTTCCAACCCGGGGCGAAGTCATGCGGAGTAGACGTCTTCCCCTGCTCCTTGGCAAGATTACGCCTCTTCTCCAGTTCGATGGTATCGGGATCGCCGTTATTAATATGACCTCTGGAGTGACGAGGTAAGAGAATGTTGGCGAGTGTGCACCTGAGAAATGTGCCTACCCAGCTGCGTAGAACCTGCGAGCAGGGACGGTGGATATCGGGTGGGTGGAGAGGCGAGCAACGATCCTGGGGACGGTAACGACGACACGAGACATGGTAGTAGTTGGTAGTAGTTGGTAGTAGTTGGTAGTAGTTGGTAGTAGTTGGAGTCCAAAGTGGTCGAGCATGAGTTTATCCTTTTTGAGACCAATGCAACTCATGACGTCTTTACGCCACCTAAGGCCGAGGCTGGGCGGCACACTTTGGGTGAACTCGGGTGAACTTGAGTGAACTCGGGTAGACTGGGGAATACTAGGGTATACTGGGCTAGATTATGGAATCAAAGGGTCTTTTGTAATTCGTGTGTCCATTACATTCGGGGGGGAGACAGGCACTAGCACCCGAATTCTGGTGAGGATTTATTACTGTACAAAGCTTTATTTCATTCAGGTGGTGAGGAACGGCGGGTCTGTGGCCGGGTAAATTAAGGGGTCATCCAACCATCAAAGGAAACTCAGAACGTGGCACAACGAATGCGACCCGGAGTACGACTAGCGCTTCTGCTCAGCCTTGCAAGTATGGTACCTGGGCAGAGCGAAGGGTGTCACCTGAATAATTATTGAAGATGTTGTCTACGTGGTACAGCATAGGGACTAGGGCTTCTGTCAGTTAGTTACGCTTGAGTATATATGAAACTAGCCTCATCCGTCCAATACGTTGTCCCCACCAAATGATTTGCAACTCTGTATATTGTGATGTTGTATTGGCTCCCCAGGGTGAGATTGGGAATATAACGCTATAGCGACGAGGGGTCTTCTAGTCTCGAGGCCGTATTGAAGAGGGGCTGTCATGCTCGAAATGGACAACCGTAGGTTTGTAACTCGCAAACGAGGGCCGATCGCAGATCGGTAACTAGACCACACCGAGAAGGAGGACCTTATAGAGGCGCACGTTTTTAGCAACCCCAAACTGTCGAGCACCATTCAACTGGAACGTCCTTCGCAGGCGAAAAACCCGAACGGGAATGTATTGCTGGTTAGTTTCCAGCACTGCAACGAAGTCAAGAAGCTGTTAAGAGGGTGTATAGCCGTCCGAAGCGGTACGAGCTCGGGCAAAAACCCGGAGGAGGTTCCCGGAGAGGATAAGTTATTTGCGATGTGGATGATCAGCATCTCAGCGTCTCAGCGTCTCAGCGCCAGATTATTTGTCAGAGCCCTCGGTCATCATGTCAGACTCAGGTTGTCAGGTTGAAGAAGAGCTCAAGAGGCGAAGCCCCTCCCGGTGGAACCTAGACTCGACCACATCCTCGCGCTCGTCGATTCCCCCAATATGCAAGCAGCTCGTCCAACACCCGCGGAACACGGCTCTCGTACCACCGTCGTCACGAATGCGCAGCCCCGCGAGGCTCCCCACGCTGACGATCCCAGTCCCTCCGCTCGTGTGGCCCCCCAGGCGGGCGTCCTCCGTCTGCGGGGCGGTCCTCGCAGTAACCAACGAGTTGTCTGGAGAGAAGATGTCATAGACAACGAGGGCTGCGGTAAGAAATCCTCAAAGAGTACGTTGCCACCCTCGTTTTACCTCCACTTCCCGTTCCCACTTCCCTTTCACATCGCTCACAATATACTGAACCATATCCACTGGCTCTCTAGTTTGCTGCGTATACCATAAGCCCCGCGCATTCGACGAATCCTCGTCTGAATCCTCGTCCGACTCGGACTCTGGCGACTCGCGCCACTCGTATTCCCGCCGTCGCCGTTACCATGACCATCGTCACCCTCGGAAACCTTCGTCTGACTCGGACCAGCCAAGCGCTTCCTCTAGTGCTACAGGAAATACCGCCAATGCATCGTCGAGCGCTACCGCCACAAGGACGCAAAGCCCCATCCACGAACAATCAGACTCAGGTTCTGAGAATGCATATGAGGCTCGGCCGAGCAAGCGTTACAAGGCCTATCGTGCCGAAGGCCAGCATCAACCTTAGCTTCATTCCTTTATGCCTAACCGACGCACCCTCCGAATCAATATTCGCACCTCACTCTCATGGTGCCCTTTGCGCACCAACATAGATCGGTGCTTTCCTGGTTCAATTATGGCACTGGACACTTCAGCTCCCGCATGCAGTGCATCGCTCCCCGTAGCCATGATTACAGCATTGCGTGCATGTGGGTTTTGATTATGTAGGAGTAACAATAAATGTAATCCATTACGTGTTTGCGCTTGACCGATGGAAGTCCCTACAGAATGCATCTGATTACAGAAATCCGCTCAAGCGAATAAGAAAGAGACACAAGGGAAGATAGACGACAGCTGGAGTATAAACAATAAACGAGTCATTGTAGGACAGGAGCACCCAAAACCAAAGATTGCCAACGAAGTCACAGGTAAACCACCAATACGGAAAGGGAGGAGGTAGCAGCTGAGCATCGATAATTCGTTGTCTCTGCACTGCGCACGGGCTATGACACCCGACTCGAGGTAGGAAGATGTAAAGGAAGAACGATTAGGTGCGACGCAGAAAATGGCTGCAAGACCAATGTGGTATATACGTATAAGAAGCGTGCAGTAGAACGGAGAAAGATGAGGGACAGACCGCCTTGTAACAAGGAGAAAGAAACGAGCGACAGAGTGGGGTAATCGGTCGTGCGATCGTGAGTCGTCCTGGCACTGTATCTGAATAGTCATGGGTGGTATTGAGCAATATTAGAGAAATGTCAGGCCAGTCGTGAGCCGGCAGCGTGAGGAACCAGCCGAGCAATTCGTAAGAACATCTTGCAACTATCTAAATGAAGAGCGAGATAATCAGTATCAAAACGCAACGAACGATGCGGTGAGGGCGCAGAAAAGGTTGCCCGGCGAATGAGCTGACATACACAGAGGATTCTGGGTCATAACCAAGGCAGGAGACGAGTCCAACCTGAGGAACTAGTACATCTGGGGCTGGAGTTGCTTCTCAGTTGACCCTCGGAGTTGGTTCATAGGAAATGGCGGCATATGCGCATACTCGTCGGTCATTCGGGCTGGGATGCTATCGAGCCCGGCGCGATCGGCAGGTGTCACTGGACGGGAGGGTACCATCCCCGTAGATGATGTCGCTGTTATCGTCGTCATAATTTGCTGGTTCTGCGGATAGTATGATCGCCGCTGCATTTTCTTGAAGTCGTACGCCGCGAATTGCTCTTCCATCTGTCGCATCTCCGCACTGAGGGCATTAATATCCTGGTTCGGGTTTCGCTTCCGGGCCTTGAGGGGGTTGTCTTCCAGAAGGAGCTCCTCAAGCTCGTGGGTCGCATCGAAGTTGGCCTTCTTTTGCTATTAACGTGGTAAAGTCAGATCGTGGGTTATGAGGCCGGCTAGACGATACAAACGTCGGGTTGGAAGGGGGGGACCACTTGTTTGGTCTCGAGACCACCCCAATCGATGCTCCTGAACCAAGGATGTCGTTGGATTTCTGCCAGGCCTTCCCCGTGAGGTTTGCAGCCCAGGCGACGGGTGACATCTCTGTCAAGAAGCTGAAAGAATCGTCAGAAGTCATTAGAGAATGACAATGCACAGGTGAGATTGGGCCATACCCCTTTCAGTAAGGACAGTCCCTCTCGAGAGCAGACCTTATCAGCATCTTCAGGGAATTTGAGTTGATCCCGCGCGATCGAGTGCGTCAAATCCGTATTCGTCTTGCCCCGGAACGGTCGTCGCCCAAAGAGAAGTTCGTATGCACACACACCAAGTGACCACCAGTCAATGGTATAGGAATACCCCTTCTTGGCTAGGACCTCAGGCGCTTAGATGGGAGGTGTCAGATATCGTAGACGAAACGCCGGGAAAACGCTCACCCATGTATGCCATACTACCAGCGACGCCGGTCAGTAATCGCCGTTCCGAGTAGTGCACTGCGATGTTAAAATCCGTTAAATGCGCATGGCCCTTCTCATCAAGCAAAATGTTGTCCGGCTTTAAGTCTCTGGCGGGTGAACATTCATGAGCTTTATGTTTAGCTGGGGCACTAATGGTACGGGTACGGACCGGTGGATGATCTTCTTCTCGTGTAAGAATGCAATTGCTGTTGACAGTTCGGCGACATAGAATCGAACAACATCCTCACTCATGCGTCCCAGTCGCTCCAAGTGGACTGTCAGAACATCGGATCAGCGACATTATGCGTAAATTGAACCGGCAGGATAGGGGCAACTCAATTCGAGCATGGTAGGCCCATTTTGGAGGGGTAAGACGAGGGTTTCGGGTGGCGCTCCCACATCGGTCCTGCGCCACTCGAATGTTGTCGAGACAGAGAGACGCGGGGAACAGAACAGTGGAAAATATAAGGTCACGTACATCGAAGATCACCGCCCAGCATGAGGTCCAATACGAAAAAGCAATTCTCGTCATCCTGGAATGCGTAACGAAGGTTCACCACGAAGGGATGATCGATCTGAGGAGGTAATGGAAGCAACCGAGATTCAGTAAGGAGAGGCGCTGCATAGAAGTTTAGGAAGGATACGACCTCTTCGAGAAGGCGTCGTTCCTGGATGATGTTGGCGACCGCCTTCATCTTTACGCATTTTGCCTTGTTTATGTACTTGAGGGCATAGAGTTCTCGTGTCTGCTTGTGCTGCACTACTCGGACCTAGGCGAGAAGCGTCGGTTTCAGTGGGAGACGGGGAATGTGAAGTCACTGACCTTGCCAAAAGCGCCCTTGCCGACACTACGAAGGAGAACGAAATGGAAGAGGTTTACTTCTCCATCGAAGTCTATGGGCTGGAGAACACGAATTGTCTCAGCTTTGGCGATGGGAAAGTCGGGGGGAGAAGACACACCTCTGGACGACAGCAGACGCCACCCATGTGTCTTCGTGATTACAAGATTGCACTCGGCGATGATAAATGAGAGACGCTGTGGGTTGGCGACAGTGGAACGACGCCCGCGTTGGAGAGTGAGGAAGTCAGGATGGGACAAAGCAGTTTTCTCATCATTCCTCGCGGCAAGCCCGAAACAACTCGCAGCTGGCCCCGGACTAGCGCTGTTACCTCCCTCGAACCACAGCCAACGACCAGTGCATGCGCCAGTGCGTATCCCCTCGTGTTTCGTATTAGTCTGGCTCCCGAAGTCGGGCGTCGTCTTCGCTTCTCCCCCTCCTCCAAGTTTACCCGCAAGCGACGTTTCTCGAGTGCTCCGCCTTCTCGCTTCTCAAAACCTTTGGCGTTCGTGCCAGTCGTGCCAGCCCGCAGCTCATTGCGTCGGTGCAATCAAATCGACGAGAGCCGTTCCGTTCCGTCAACCAGTTGGAACAATCCGGAACGGAGTGTCACAAGTGAGACCCAAAATGAAACAAGACCCTTTCATCGCAAAATGGGTAAGGCGTACGCCCGTATTCCACCTGGTTGGCGGGCTGGACAGCATAGCCAATTCAGCCGTTTACCACTAAGCATTCATGTGAGATAAGAGAACCTCGTGTTCTAACCATCGGTAAACCCCGAAAGGGGCCATTCAGGTGTTCTGATCGCATCAGGTGGTTGACAGCAAACCCTGGAATAAATGGGCTGTGGCCCAGCTTTCAAGAACCGATAGATAGCTATCAAATGCTATTCAAAAATAAATAAAAAGAATACCTTTTTTGTTAGGGGTCCGTTTCGTCTTCTGCGCTGCCTCCATATTGCCTTTTTTTCTATCCGCTGTTTTCAATCCACATGTTTCAATCCGCACCTTGCAGGACCCGGGAGGCTGGGTGGCAGTCCGATTGCATGGTGCATGGCATGCTCGACACACTATACACGCGGTTTTGCTCTACTCTAGTTGAGGGCTTCTGTATGGTTACTTGAATGTAATACTTTCCAAAGGCATTCTTATCAGTAATACAAACTTATCCCCGAATTGTAGGCTGTGAGCTTGTAATCAATGTTATGTACAGATTTGAATCACGCACTCACCAATCAATGGAGTATCTGTGCCTGTATCGCAACTCACATATGGTCAGTCCAGTCAGGCCAATGCCCGGATGACAATTGTCAACCAATCAACACCAGAAACACGAGGTGTGAGCGCATGACTTACCTCTATCCTGGCCATGTGCTTTTGTCCATCTTGCTACCTCTCATCATCGCCGCCCTGGTGGTAGTAGCACCTGAGCAATAGCGGCCCTCGATGCAACCAAATTAAAAACTCTCTTTGGGTACTAGAAGCTGGTGATTCTGTCAGGCAAGGCCTGACAAATGAATCCCGGAGAATTCATTTGTGCATCTCACAACACCCTGGAATTTATAAATAGCCATTTCCTACATCAGTTTCAATAGGCCAAGAAAGGAAGACACCCCCAGGAGTTGAGGGCCATTCAATGCTCGGGGAGGCCTTCACGAGAGGGCGGAGGACCTAGATGTGTCACACATCTCGCACATCTGTAGATCAAGGTGATTCAGACTACACAATCAAGGCGATAAGTGTCGACATCAGTGGATCGGGTATGAAAGACTCACAAAGTGCAAACAGCACATGCCCATTGTCCGTGCTCTGGGACGCCTACCCTCGGTTTTGAGGCCTCAGGCTCATCTTGTTCACTGTCTTGCAGTGCCTGTCGCGCTTCTCGTCGGATCTCCTCTAAGTTGAACCCAAAGTAATCAAGCAGGTTTCCCTGCCGTGGTTCGTCTTCATCATCGGACACTTGAAATATTGCGCCCTTCTTGGGTGCCAATTCGTTTTCTCCAGACGTGCGTTGCGGTGGACTGATTGTCTTCAAACCTTCCAGCTCTTGACGGTCCATATCATCCATCAACCTGCGTCGATCTTGATCCGTCTCGTGTCTGACCACTTCATAGTCTTCTTCATCGCTTTCGGGTTCTGTCTCCGAATCATCAAATGGAGGCGAAGGTGCTTCAGAGCGCGTGAGCGGAGGTAGTCTACAACCAGCTTTCAGAAATACCTTTCATTTTCTGCAAACGCGCTTCAATTGCAGCGGCACGCTCATCCCGTGCTCGTTTACTGCACGATGAAATTAGTTTAGACTTAGCTACAAGCCAGCGACTTACCTTCCGGCTTGCTTCCTGAATCCAGTTCCTAGCTTTTCTTTCGTTTCGTCATCAAGCCCTGCATTTAACGCTTGGCCCGGTCCCTTGAATGCGTTCTTAGACATGATTCTTGAGCCAGCTTTTCTCTTCTTCGAACTTTGTGCTCCAGTCTTTTCCGAAGCCGTAACCTGTTGCCGAGGCTTACGTTTCCTTGTAGCCTTACGTGGTGCTGGTTTTTCGTATGCTCCGCCACACTGCGACCTCGGAGTAAGCCAATCACGCTCGTGTCCCATTAGAAAAAGGCTTACTATATATTCGGGAGCGTCCTCTCCGTCTTCGTCCGGGCCCCCTTCTCGCGCACCGTCCCTGAGAGCTTGTCCAGCTGACCAAAAGCCATCTCCAAAGTATCCTGCTTGTTGCAAAGCTGCCACTTCTCCTGCAGGTGGTTGTGAGCACAGATTCTAGGAAGTCAAATATGCTCACTTTTCAACCTGTTCCAGAGTGCATGAAAAGCCGGCAAATGGTTCATATGCTTGATATGTGCAAGCTCGTGGCAGAACACGTTAAGCAACTGCGAGGTACCATAGAAGCGACCATCTGATCGTCTCAGGACGAGTTCTGCGGGATTGTTAATCCGGCGTGTTTGCCACCGATCCTCCACGGACTTGACGCGCCTATTGTCTCTCCTGCTTCCCAGTTTCTTCCGGCGAATACTTGGTTCCATTCGTACTGCCGATTTCATCGGACCACGCGCTGCTGGGTCTTAAGGAGCTGCGTACCTCTTCGAGACTGTTTACGGTGAGCCTGTTGCAAATTCTGGGTCATTAATACGTTCAAATCTCTCCAATATTTATGGGTACCCGTGTTTCTTCATCACCGGCCGGAGTTGCGCCGCTAAGGCCTTTAGGAGCTCGCGAGCGGCACTGGTGTCGTCTTGCGCGGGCTGCGGGAGCGCAGTAATCCAGTTTATATGCGGATTCGGATTTGCTTCTCGTGTATTGAGCCGTAGGTGGACCATGAGCTGCGCAGGGATACGAACGGGAATAAGCTGTGGCGCAGTTTGTCCTCTGCCTCATAAGTTGGCCACCGCGATCGTCTCGACTTGGGGCGACAATGTCTATCGCCCAATCTATTGCAAGCACCAGTACTCCAGCTCGCGAGAATATCGCTGGGCCTTCGAATCACTCTCAACCAGTCGTGTCGAACTCCACGACACCAGCAACTCCGGTCCCAGCGGCGGAGGAGCCTAGGAGAGAGCAAGGACAGAAAGTCAAGAGTGCCGAATGGGGCCTAAAACCTGTACATTGGCCTCCCGAACAACCCGAGCGGGTGCTACGAATCATCACCCAAAACGAGAACGGCCCCTGTTCATTCATTGCGATATGTACGCCTAGGGTCTCGAATATACCATGGCTTGCTAATGCAAAAATTAGGTAATATTCTCATCCTCCGTGGCGAGATCGTCATCGTACCTCCGGATCGACGGTCTGTGAGCTATGAATACCTCTCAGCACTCCTCGGAGACCACCTCGTCAACAAGTCTTCAGATGTGGACTTAGATTCCGTCTTCTCTGTGTTGCCGAAGACCCAACGTAGGCTATTCGACAATCACGTCTAGGCCCTTTCTGATGACATGCCTCCAGTTGGACTAGACCTAAATCCACTCTTTACGGGTATATCGTCTTTCAGGCCGGCAGGCCTCGGTGGTGAACTCAAGCTGTTCGCGCTCGCCGGCATCCGACTCGTACATGGGTGGCTCGTCGATCCCGACTCGCAAGAATACGCCGCGCTTGCAAAGACCGAGGACTACGACACTTCCGTGAATGCAATTGTTGATGCAGATCACCATATGAGTGGAAGGCTTGTCGTCTCAGAGTACGACAAGACTCCAGATGACAGTGAAGCCTCAGCCTCACACCAAGATCTATCTCCAGAACAACACGAAAATATAGCTCATGGTCAGTCAATCACCGGTTCACCGGTCTCGCTCCCAGCACGCCTGCTAATCTAATACATCAGCGCTGCTCATCCGTCAATGGCTCGACGCGAATCCCACTCAACTGACCTACTACGGCCTCTTTTCGCTCCACTCCGCGCTGGAGCCCAACGAACTCGTAGCATTGTTCCGCGGCTCCCATCTGTCCGTCCTGTACAAACGTCAACCCCCCGGCGAGGAGACTTCGACGCTCTACACGCTTGTCACTGATCGTGTGTTCCTCCGAGAGACCTCGGTGGTGTGGGAGAGTCTGGAGGATGTGGATGGCCAGTCGTCCACCTTTAGGGATTCGGCGATGATGAAGTCCTCTCCTGCAGGCGGGGATTGGGCGGGCCACACGAGTGAACAGATCGCGAAGATGTACGAACAGCGAGAGTACGAAGCTGCTCATTCCGCAGAGTAAGCCACATCGATTCCTAATCGTCACAAGTATTGAGTGCCGTTTTCAGTATCGCACTCGCCCGTCAACTGCAAGCGGAAGAGGACGCACATGCACGCGCTATCTATGAAGAACATTACCGGAAACAATATGAGCAGCAGGCGCGTGGTGATCCACGTCGTTCCCGATCCCACCGTGATGATCCTGAGGAGGTGAAGAAGGAGAAGAAGAAGTCCGATTGTATTATTATGTGATATCTCATTGGATGGTATTCACATGCGACCATGTCACAGAGTGGTATCGGAGAATGTAGCGTGGCTTTACAGGTACTAGGGTTGTTATGTACAAAGCGGATACCATCGGGGGATGAGAATTTCATACTATGCTAAGATAGTGGCGCTAAATTGAAAACAAATGGAGTGATTTGTAGGGCACGTACGGCTCAACCGGCTGATTGAGCGGCACTTCGTCAGCGGGGATCTGCGCTCAAGCCACAGGAGCAGTGTCCATACTCGAAGCCTGTGAACTCTCAGGGTTGGCCGAAGCGCTCTGCTCAGGCTCGGCGGAGGAACTTGTCTGAGGCGGGAGAGCCGGTTGGGTGCTGGCGCTTGCACTGGCCGCACGCGTGGCGTTGGCGATAATCTCAGGGGGTGCTGCCTTCCAGCGTCTTCTTTTCCCAGCAGGCATGGTCAAGTCTTCGTCTTCGTCCACTGCCACCTGGAGCCCGTCTACGGGAACCTCACCCGCGGACGGGCCACAAGCCTGGGTTGGCCCCATGGCCGGGACAACAGAAGCAACAAACATTTCAGTATCTCCACCTCCAGTCGTACCAACGCCACTCCCACCGGCACCAGCTACCGGGGGAGCATTGCTCGGGGCGCGAATGAAGACGCTTTGAGCCTGCGAAGCGGGAACGCGGTAGAACCCTGGTATGACGAGTTCACCTTTATCGTTAAAGACAGGTTGTACTCCGATCTTTGTGACCTAATATACAGACGAAGACACATGACATGGCCCGCTATCAGTATTGGGTACGGACTGGAGCAAGAGAAGGGGGAAGGGGATACGAAAAAGAGTGAGGAGCGCACCTGACGGAGAGTCAAAACGTCAATGGGCGGTGGGTCGCCTGCTCCTATCCAGATACCCTTCTGGTTCTTAATCAACTTGGCATAGTCTAGACCCCGATACAATCACAGTCGAAAGAGAGGGTATGTTAGTCAAATGAAGAAGCGCATACACGCCACCCACGACAAACGTGGATCAGCCGGACGAGGGACTCACGTAAACCACATGCATTACAGAGCGAACGCTGCCCGTCAGGTCCACGACGCCATTCAGGGGTTTCTTTGGTGCCGCAGGAAGTACATTTCTGGGGCGGGGCGGCGCGTTTCTGGGGATGCGACAGGAGAATGGAGAGTGAGGTCAGCCGGGGCAATCGCGCGAAGAAATGGGGACGTACGTTGCGCTTGGTGTATTTACCCTTGACCCCAGATTGGGCGGCCATCCTCTTGTTCCTGATGAGCTCCATTTCAATCTCTTGTTGGCTTTTGACACGAGGACCCTGCGAGACACATACGAAGAACCAGTGGAGTCGGTTTCAGATGACATGTCAGCGGGCGAAAGGTAAGAACAGTTAAGCGATGGGGGAAGGAGAGGACGAAGAAAGGGCCAAGGCCCGAGGGAGGACTATATAACAAAAGAGATCTGGAGGACCAACTTACAGCCGTGCCGCTGACCATCGAGTCGTGATCGCGTTTTAATAGATTTAGAAGGTGACCACTTGTGCCTCCTGCATTCACCCCCCGGTTCAACGCTCCAGACCTTGTGGTGGCCGGAAACGCCCTACGCAGCGTGGGCACTACGGATAACATCGTATTGGCCGATGCTATCTCTTTATCGGGGTCCCGGCCGGCTCGTTCGGCCAGGGATCGCTTGGCTTTAGAAATGACATCCTTGCAGAGCTCGATAATACACAACACGCGGTGGGCGAGCTCATCGATCTCCGATTGTGGCGGCTGAGGAACGTTCATTGGCTTGTACTTGACTAGTATGTGCGATGTATTTGGAGAAAACGAGACCCGTGAGCGACTGCTGGACACCCGGGCTGCTCGAAGCACGACACGCACCGTAGTACCCAGCAAAATCCCGGATGATCTTGCTATGCTGGTGGATCTGTTTCAAAAAGAAACATCCCCATGTGGTCAGCTAATCGGTCTGCGGAGATCGACCTAACGGAGGTCCCGGGACGCACCTTCTTCATGTGCCTATTGCAAGCAGCCGCGGCTTGACTCTCTTGCGTCAGTAGTGCCTGTACCCTCGGGAGATCCTCAGGTCCCGTTTGCAAGATTAACTTCTTGGGCCTGGGTGGAATGGGGCCCAGGGTCTGTAGACCCGCGGTTGTGCCTCCCGGCACGCCACTAGTCGCAGTCTGCGTCATTCGAGGCTGAGCCGGTGTGATCGTAATCATCGGTGATGGGTGAGCAATAGCGGTCGGGTCGAAGGCCTTTTCCACGTTTCGCCGCGGTCGTTTTCCAGGTTGAGAAGCAGCTCGTGTGGCGCCCGAGGCCAGGTCGGACCTCACACGCCTAGAACCGAGCTGTCTCCCTCTTGCCCCCCTTCCTCGAGACGGACGCCGAGGTGAGACAGGACTAAGACCGGGTGTATCTTGACCGGGTGGGATAGGTGCTTCGTAGTGACGCGGATGAGAGGGTATTGGACGAGAATTAGGTTGAGTAGAGAGGGTCGGAGGTGCATGAAGGGAACGCGAGGACGAGGCGGGTACTGAACTGCGAGGATTTGACATCGAATGTGACACTACAGGGACACGTGGACCATTGTAATCGGTACGCCTATCTCCCACTGGGTATCCATGAGCATGAGTGGACGCAACGGTCGCGGTGGAACGGGGCAGTGAAAGGGGCAGGTAGCCAGTAGGACTTGGTGGACGATGCGGTTGACCTCCTGACATGACCCGCTCCTGTGTACTGGCTGTATGGTGGCCGGGGTAAGGTTGCTGCTGGTGTACAGTCGCGTTCCTTCCTGGTTGTGTGCGGGGAGCGAGCGGTTCGCGTGAGAACACTGGTCGTTCAAATGGCCTAAACTCGTAATCCTGATGCAAACCAAATTGAATAGTCGGTTGCGAGGTATAATTAGACGATGGAATTCTATGTATTGGCAGTGTATGGGTCCCAACTGTATTGACCGGGGTGTTTGAATCTGTCTGAGAAATCGCAAGTTCGCGACGAGAATCTTGGGGATACGAGGCAGTCGGTCGGGAACTCTCAAACTCTCTGGAACGCGCAACCGTGATCTGAGGGCCATCTTGTCTGGATTCGGGAAATCGCGACGCCGCTTGCGCCGAGGATTGACCAAAGGTAGAGGCAAACGAAGGAAGATTTTGGCTTGGGCTGTCCAGGAAATCGGTACTTGAATGCGCAGTAGAGATGGGAGACTCGCTCTGGTGGGATGGGTAGGTAGCCCGGCCCGATCTAGCGCTGTAAGGGTGGTGAGACCACATTGCCGCACGTTCACTTGAATGAGATGGAGGTGCTGAGCTGTGGAAAGTTGATGGACCGGCAAATGTCCCTGTGGTGGTGTGGCGGGCAGGCGGCGCAGGCCATGGTTGGGTTTGAGGAGACTCGCGGCCCCTTAGATGCTCCATCTCACGCGATCTATGATTTCCGCGTCCTCCAAGTTGAAATTGTTCAAGAGGGGAGGCCGGTGGCGCATAGAGAAGCTCGGCCCCTGTGGCTGCAAGCGCTGGATTGTGATGGGCCGGGGAAGACGTATGTGGAAGGAGCTCGGCGTGTTGCTTCACGTGGCGCTGCTGTGATAGGGATGGGAGTCGAGGGTGAGTCGGTTCGGGGGGCTGCCGAGGAGGGTCCAAGGGCTCAGACGCGACGTTTACGAGGTTACTGATCGAAGGCAAACGATAATTAGGTCCGTCTGATGTGCCTGGAGAAATCGGAGGGAGGCGAGTGTTTGGATCCATTTCTGAGTTGAAAGACACTCTGGAAGTGGGGAGGATCAGTGGTAAACCTAGAGTAGCGACCTGGGTCGAAATGCAGACCTAAGAAGGAACCGGGCCAAATGGATAGAGACGTGGAGATAGGTACCACTTTGATTCTACGCGGGTCCCAATGGACAGCAGAGCGTGATGACAGAGGGAGATAGAGTGGGGGGAGTGTCGCGAATTGCGAGACTGGTGCCGAGGAAATTCGGTCCAACGGAGTCGGAGAAGCAACGAGAGCGAACACCGAGTGTATTAGGAGACAGAGAGATGCAAAAGCTCGGGAACACCGGCAAGTACTGGGACGGGCGGTCGGGGGCAAAGGGCGTTTGACGGTGGAGGGACCAAACGGATCGTTGAGGGGTAAGGCCGGGTAATCGTTGAGGATGTGCTGAGAGAAATTGGGTGCTGGGTGGATGCTCGGAGATTTGAGGACGCGGTGGGAGAGGAGGAGAAGAAGTTAGGCGTGCTTGCTAGCTCGTCGTTGTCGTCGAGAAGAAGCTTATTAGGGAGCCCACAACAACCAAACTCATTCAGGGCCGAATATTCCATCGCCGTCGTTCCTTCGGCAATCTCCTTTTCTAGCCGTGGGCAGCAGCAAGGGACCAGCTGCTCATTCCAAACCCACCCCATTTCCCGCTCTATTTCCCTTCTAATTTCGCCCCATTTTTTCAACACTGACAACACTGACAACACTGACAACACTGAGTACCTCATCGATCTCAATAACGACACCTCACCCCGCGTCTCCCGCGCGTGCGCGATGGCACGGTCGTCGTTCCGGTGCACCGGCAGGCATGCGGAAGCGAGGAAGCGAACAGACTGGACCCTGTGTGTAGGTATGACCCCTGGAAGTTGCCGGGCTTGAGAGCTTGGGAAGGAGGTTTCAATACCGACTTTCCACTCAATACGCCTCAATACGCCCTCTTCAAGCGCTCAATTTGGACCTAATCAGGGTCAATGAGAGCACGTACGTACGGCCTTATACCCCGATACTATCATCTCTATTCCATATCCTATTCTTAGGCAGTCCGCCGAGACAGGGTCAAACTCTAGTCCAGCTCCCTCTCAGATGTTCTAACTGCCCAGATCTCCTTAGTTCCAGATCTCCCAGATCTCCCAGATCTCACACTCCCAGATTCGCATACCTCCCCAACACGCCACAGCGGCGGGCAACGGCGGTCAACGGAGCTCAACGGAGCCCAACGGCGCGCTCAACGGCGGCCCCAAGTCGTCAACCAAGTCTGCCAGATGGTGAGTTTAACCAGTCCACAGCGAAGCCCCCTCAGCTCAGTCGACCACCCGTACCGCTCCTGGATCTCATCTACTTCCCAGCCTTATCTCTCACATGTCCTTGCCGCTGTCTCGCTTCTAACGACTCACTGTGGCTGCTGCCATTGCCGTTACCGCAAATCAAACGCTACTCCGCTTTTCTTTCATACCAAGTCTACACTCATCACACTCGTCTGGTGGTCGTTTCCAGTCCATTTTCCCTCGCCAGCGCTCCGCTCCCCCGCCTGACCCCCGATCGCAACTGCTGTCGCTGACAGCAGTAGCAGTGCCGGGGCCTTCTCCACACACGTCTCGAGAACCTTCTCCAACGTTGGCAACAAGCCAATCACTGCCAATATCATCTCCAGTCAGCTGCCGTTCCGTCCTCAAATGCCGTTTCAAGCCTTCGACTTTTTTACTCACAAGGAAATAGTCCGGTACGCGCCGAGAAACCATGGGCTCGCCAGCCCTCGGGGCTGGGTCAAACTGCAAGCTAAATTTCCTCTTCAGTCGGAAATCGCGCCGCATTTGGTCATCCGGCTTCCACCACTCACAAGCTGTACGAAAGCTTCTCATCAATCTCCATAATGGCCGCCTGATTGCCGCACCGATAGCAGTAGTTCGGCGCGCTGAAGATTGTCACCACGTTTCGGTCCTGACTCCAGTTATACCCTAAAACAGGATAAAAATCGTCAGGTTGTTGGCAGCTGGGAGCAGCTCTCTGTCCCATCTTTTCTTTCACGGTCACTCACCCTCCATGACGAGTTGGTGCGCCCGAGCCACCAGAGTTAGGCCGTTGTTGTGGTTGAACGCTTCGGAAATGTCCTGCCCGAACGTGTATCCAGCCCCGCGTGGCGAGATGCCCCACCCACAGCGGTCATCCGGGTCCGACCACAGCAAATCGCACATTGGTCCCTCGTGCGGCACCTCCTGCACTCGGTCAATCGACCTGACGTGATCGAGGGTATCAATAGACGGCGAAAGTCCGCCATGAAGGCAGAAAATCTGTCCACGGTGTCAAGTCAACCCCACACTTCCCACCTCATGCGAGTCTATTATGCAACACCGCAGGAGGTCACACGATGCACGCACCTGGTTGTCAATAAGCGCTGTCAAGGGTAGGAAATCGAATAGGTCGGTGAAGAACCGCCAGACGTTCGCATTGCCGTATTTACGCAAGCACTCGTCGTAGAACCCATACACTTGGGTAATCTGACGAGATTCGTGATTGCCGCGCAGGATGGTGACGCGATCGCGGTACCGCAGCTTGAGAGCGACGAGGAGCGTGACGGTTTCAACCGAGTAGTACCCTCTGTCGACGTAGTCGCCCATGAAGAGGTAGTTTGTGTCTGGCGAGTTGCCGCCGATGCGGAATAGTTCGGACAGGTCGTGCTAATTCGTAAGACCAAGACGGACCATGAGCCCGAACGCTACGCGAAACGTGTGGGGAAGTGGGGATAAGACGCACAAATTGGCCGTGGATATCGCCACACACTGTGACCGGGCAGCGCACCGGCTGGACATTGGACTCCTCCATGAGAATCTCACGTGTCTAGCGAGGGGCGAATGAGTTGAGAAGGACGTGCATACACACAGGGGTCGAATACACACCTTGTCGCATAGCTTCTTTACGTCCGATTCGGAGAGTTGCTTACACTGGGAGAGCTGGCTGATCCACTGGTCGACTTCGCCGATGTCTGCCATTCTAAGGTATATTTATTGTTCTATACAATCTCCTGTGATTATTTGATCGTTTGTTCGACGATTCGTCCCAACACGCGTTTTGGCTCAGAAAGTGGGGAGGTCCAAGAGTTGAAGGAGATTCAACTCGATTGCGACCATTCACGGCACAGGCGACACCACGGCATCACGGCGATATGCCAGTCACTCGTGCTCCTCCATGCTCCTCCGTCGGGGTCCTGGCATGGTACCCGGCCACCACTTGGTCATGGCGTCCGGCATGCGGGGCGCACTATATGCTTGATAGGGAGGAGGGGGTTAATAACCTTAAAGGCCTGTTCAGATCACTCAGGGTCTCCAGGGTCTCCGTCGTGGTTCTTGGGAAGCACGAAGCAGTCTTTTGTACCTTATCGGTAGTGGGAGTGGAGTGCAGCCACGCTCTCTCTTGGAGACCTGTTCCCAACCACTTGGTAAAACTTGGCAAATTCAACACTAAATAAAGGCTATATTACACCGCAAATGCTACCCAACTGCCCCATCATTTCTCACCACGCCAAAAGATTCCCTTCACTCGGGCTCGGACAGTTCCCAAACTTGGGACCACCAGCGTCACCAGAGGTAGCCATCAACTAAACAAGGCTATCAGAGACTATCCGGTGGGTATGGGTGGATGTGAAGAATTCTCACCTTGATGGTTTGCACAGTGGTGAAGAGGGAAGCACCGCTTCCGAAGATGATCATTAGCCAATCTACAAGGATCTGTCGTTTTGTCTTTGCCACAGCTTTCAGATGAAGCAAGGCCGGGTATACAAAACAGAGTGGCACGCTATCAAGGTGGAAAGCACACTCCGTCAGACACTAGCAAATCAGAACCACAGAAGACACTCACCAAGCAAAGCTCCCAACGAAGCTGACAAACTTGTCTAAATCTTTCGCCCCCGCCCAGCTCACAAAGTAGCAAACTAATATGACAAGCGCTCGGAACGCATTCTTCGTCCACTTGACCCGCAGGTCCTCCCGGCCACTCTTCCGCTTGAACAATCGGCTCTCCATGATCCGGAGGGCCGGGAAGAGTTGTAGCGGCGCAGACAGGAGAATCGCGACTGAATAGAGGAACTGTACCACCTGAACAAATGGCTTATCCTGTGGAAGGTTCGTGATAACCACCGTCTTGACCTCGGCACCATAGGCAGCATAGCCGAGCATGCCAGCTCCACCGAAGAGGACTGGGAAGATAGGTTTGTTGAGCGGTCGATGTGAGATCGATGTCGGGAGTGTGACTCACAGATGAGGAAGAACATCACACCTGTCAACACGGCCGGGAACTTGCGGGGTTCTCGCATCGAGTCGGTAATCGGAATAATCAGGCCGATGCCTTCAAAGGAGAAGACTGCAGTGCTAGACGTCCAATATCAGCCGTCTGTTGACGTGTCAGTCGAACAAGATTGGCTCACCCGATTAGTAGTGGGTAATCTTTCTCATTAAACCACCGAATCTCCGCCACTCCTCTCTGAGCAATGACAGTAACTTCGTTGGAGGCGATGTAGACGACACCGATAAGGATGAACACATCTGCAACCAGTGCTGTCATGCTCAGTTTAGCGAGATTACGAATGAGAGAGAATGGCAGGAAGACTATCAGCTGAGCGAAAATAAGGGTCTGAATTGGCAGCAGGGTTTTGCACTTTGTGACCGCCATCACGAATGCCTGGAGGTTCTCTGCAATGAAGATAGTGTAGGCGCAAACGAAGCCGAGCTGGGAAACCACAACGGATGCGAGAATAATTCGTCGCATAGCCTTGCCATAGAGAGCTCCGCCGATGTCTGAGGAATGAATTAGCACAGCTAGTTGGACCTGTAGGGTCAAACCGACCTCCAAAGCTCCCAGGGACGACTGTTTTCGTTTCGACGAGTAAGAGGAAGGAAAGTAAAGAAACTAAGGCGATGACAACGAGAGTAATAGCTGAGAAGAGCATCCCTCCGTTGTAGAAACTAAAAAGGCTTCAATTAAGTTGTTCCCCACTCAAAACCCATTCCACTTACGCCTTCCCCAAGAATAAAATACCAGTTCCGATAAACGCCTTCAGAAGCTGTACATCGCACGTCAGGTCCCTGAAATGCATATTAGACTGTAGTACTTGCCATGAGTATGGCTTGGGTGATGGTGGCACCTCCGTGGTGAGGACCATGGCTCGACCGGGCGCTCCTCCGTGAACGACTCAGGCTTCGTTTTCTCATACGAGATACGGTTGTGTCCGTGATTAATAGGGGTGTCTCTTCATCTATTCTGGGGCGTTGTGACAGTGATTGGGTGGGGGAAACCTGCGTCCGTGGACCAACTGTCCGTTGTGTATCACCTCGTCTCAGAATGCTTTGCGCTGGTGTAGGTTGACTCGATCCTGCCTCTATCGGCATCGGCCCTGACACGTCATCTTCATCGCTTTCCTCTTCGTCCGATTCCTCCAAATCTTCACCAGCAAAATGACCATATAGGAACAAAAAGTCTAAAGGCACGTTAGTAAAACAACCCATTGCCGAGCTACCTTGATAAGAACGCGCACCAATAAAGGTTTCGGTCACACGGGGCTCTTCTAGGCCCTGCTCTTCAGCTCTCAGAAGAACATAGTTTCGTCGGAAACCGCCGGGTTGATGTATATTCTCGAAAGCAGGGCCATGGGTTGTGGGTTGTACAATAAGTGAAGTCGCTCGTGGTCGAGCATTGCGTTGCGCACGTTCCTGCCACTTGTAGATACCATGGCTGCACCATTGAAATATAACAACGTAAATATGCAAACGTGTGATCAGCATTGAATTCGGTCAAACGGAGCTAGGTGACTATTTACGTGACGTCCCCACCAGGCGCAGAGAACGGCAATGGAAAGATGTCCGACTCTTCCTCTCCGTGGTGTACGGAGGGCGCCTTCGAAGATATGTTTGAAGGATGTTCCGAGGCCTCTGGATAGAATGATGGTGTTCGGGAAGGTCCTTGGCTTTTGAACGGTTCATCCCCAAAGCGCTGATCTCGAGACACGAGATGCCGCTGAAGGACCCTCCTCTTGTCTTCTTCAGAGAGTTCAGGTGGTGCGGGAGACTGTGTTTTTGTGACATCCGTCGTGGAGATTACTCTAAGCAACCCTCGTTCGACGGGACTGGCGGGTCGTGGGGAATTTCTAAAGAGTTCTGCAGGAAGTGGGGAACGGGTTGGAGATCCTATGGCGATGGGTGTTGAGGTACCTGGAGTGGCCCTAAAGCGTGGAATCGTGGTTCCGGCTGGAGGAGTGCCGTACTGCTGCCTGAGTTGGCGCACATTAGGAGTGTCGGTTGTATCGTCATGGTCAATGTCGCGTAGCGAGCGCGCTGGGCTCCCTATATCCACCGGTCTCGCCGGTCGCGGGGAGGACATGGCCAAAGACAAGGGCCAAAGACAAGGTGGAACACAAAGGAGCACCACATCCCACACTTGGTTCAATACGAGGCCTCCATTGTCGTTTAATTCCAGCCGAGCGAACAGGACCAAGGGTGCAATGGACTATACAAACCAGAAACGCACATACCGAGTCCTTACTGTACCAGATGGAGTAAACAGGGCGTTTCCTCTGGTTGACTCTCGTGCTTGGGTTCAAACCAAAATAGCCATCATACTCCAGAAGCCTGGAATAATCTCCCGGGCAAACAATTCACGTACCACTATTAGCATATCACTCGAGCGTATTCGTGGCTCGCTTGTCAACTGTTCAATGCTGGACACCGCGCAGGCAAACGAATATGACGGCCAACCGTTGTCGAAATAATACGGGTACGGGGGAACGAATATCAAACCCTCTTGTATTACACTGTAAGCTGGGACGACCTATATAGTAACCGACAAGTGAAATGCATACGAAACGGATGTGAAACGGTGGGAAAAACTAGGGACTACAAACCCATGATGTAAGCCCGAGACCTGATGCAGGCATGGAAGACGAAATGGGCCCTCGAAAGTCCAATCTCCGACAACCGTGGTTGTTCACGATAATCAGTGACGACCCTCTCACAAACAATTTCTTGAGATTTCGGTCTTCTTCTCCCTTACCACGTCTTCGCGCTGCTTGGTAACACAGCGCGGACTGCATCTGCAATTCCAAATATGAAGCAAGTCGACCACTTCGAATGCCTTCATTTCACCCACGCTCCGTGGATATAAAGGGCTCTGTTTCTTTTTCCCGTTTGTGGTGCGTAACACCGAAGCCGGCCCTCGACGATTCAAAGGAGCACATATACAGTCAAATCCCAACAATCAACGATCTACTGATGAGTCGCCGGAATCCAATTCCCATGATCAACATTAATTCACTCATATACATGTGGCTAACCAGTGGCTGTAAACAGTCAAATGCCACTGAATCCCCTTGAGCATTGAGACACCTGACGTACTATGGCCCAAGTTGTCATAGTCCATGGCGTCAGCGTTGTGGACCTCTCCTGGGACCTCATCGTCGAATGTCATCTTGACCAGCCCTATCGGCGACCGCCGAGGCTGCCACACGAAAGTGGGTGGAGACTCGGTATGCTTTTCTTGCATCCGTTAGGGGCGGTCATACGAGGTACTATTAGGGGACCACGTGGGTTGCATTCATACTGGGGGTCTATCTTTCTTTGGCGCAGACTGTGCGCCTCGATCGACCTCAATATCAGCCTCTCAGCGGACCGCTGCTCAAAATTCGACATGAGAACCACATACAGCCCTTCAAACACCGCGATATGTCGCGAAAAGGGCCACTCTTTTTATGAATTCAGACGCGCCGTTGGTTCATGGTCCACTGGTCAACCGCCCCGCCACAAGCAGGGGGTAGGCGCCGACCATTATTACTACTTGCATACCAAGCGCACGTACTCATACCATCTTGTGTCCCGTCCCGCCCTTGTCCATCTGTGAAACCGTAGCACCTGACAGAGCTGTCCCGCACCACAAGCCATACCCGTCGACTGATATTGACGCACCACTGATTCAAAACTACCTTATGCTAACCAGTACTAACCTCGTTAGTGGCTATTTTCAGTGGACGTTTCCAAATAACGTGCATTGGATCATTCGGCCATTAGTGGTGACGTCCACATATTCACGTTCTGTCGTTGCTGTCGGTGTTGTAAAGCTTCGTCTATAGTTCCGTCTCACTGGCGTGCCGAGTATGTGTCAAACCTGTGTCCGTAGAAGGCTTCGTCCCTCGCTTGCTTGCCGTGTCCTTAGGGAACCTCAGAACTGTAACGCTTGTAATATTAACGTCAGGATAGGATCACAGGCCCCCTCGAGCCAAGGCGCCCGGAGAAGACCGGCGCAAACTTGATCTTCATCCCTGCCCACACTCGAGGACTATCGCCGACCGCGGCTGCAAGAGCCCTAGAAACGCCAGCTCGTCACCGTGAGATAACACTGACGAAAACGGCCCGCCCTGTTCCTACCAAGCACGAAGCCGTGACGCGCCGGGCCACGCTTTACGGACCTTTGGACCGTTGTAAACGATGGGTTCGATATTCCGGTCGATAGCAAACATGTTCTCAAACCCTCGGACCATGTCCGTGAACCACTTGCAACGCCGCGACCAGGCAATGTCCTCGACCCATGACGCTTTCTCCATCCCAAACCATTCACCCACCTTCCCCTCGACCTCGTTCCAGGATGCACAGGATGACACCTCTTACACGTATCCACCCGCCCCGTCTCCTCATTCTTTCGATTTTTCTCCCTCGCCGAGTATGTCATGCTTATACAACTTCATGCATTGCCTACTGCAGTCACTGACAGTGATAATATACAGACTCGTATGGTCGCTCACAAAGACCGAGCTCGCTACTTCCACTCCACAACCCGCCCTCTGCTCGTCAATCCTGTCCCCCCGTCCAACAATCGTGGGGTCGTATCCAAGCATGGCTAGCGCGTGAATACCCAGAGCTTGGAGACACCCTAAACTATGGCATCCTTCCAGAGGACCTTGCACAGATTGAGATGGGTTTCGACCTCACTCTTCCGCGTGCTATTCGCGAGTCCTACCTCCAGGTCGACGGCCAGGAGCGCGAGTCATCTGCTGGCTGTACCGAAGGTCTCTTCTTTGGTCTGTCTCTCTTATCACTCGAGGACGCCCTTGATGAATGGCGATTCTGGCGCGAAGTCGACAGAGATCCCGCAACCGGCGCTAACCTCAAACTCAAACAACGCATGAAATCGATTCCAACAGGTTGGGTACGACATGAGTATTCCTGTCGCGGTTGGGTACCTCTTGTCACCGATCGTGTGGGAAATTACATCGGTGTCGACCTCGATCCTGGAGAAGGCGGGGCAGCCGGCCAAGTGATTGTCTTTGGTCGCGACTTTGATACGAAAGTGGTGTTGTGGAGAGGTGATGGAGAAAGTGGCTGGGCACGGTTCTTAGCGGCCTTCGCAGATGAGCTCGAAAACGGCGAGACGTTCGAAGTAGGTCCCGCGGACCGCGACAGCGAAGGAAGCGAGGATAGTATTGGCGATGAGCCATACTTCTTCGATGGGAGCGCGCACGGGAAGCGAGGAGATGGTGGAGGCGATCGCGTGGTCGGTATACGCTTGCACAGCGAATACAAGGGCTGGCCGGCGATGGAAGCACTCGCTGACCGTTCAGTCAAGCGATGGAAGGATGCTGGGCTCCTCGGAGACGGTGATTGTGAGTAGCCTCACACCCGTTGATCCTGGCTCATAAGGTTGGCACACTGAACCGCCTTCTTAGACGCTCGTACAGAGCCACAACGTTCAATGACTCTCAAAGGAATATCGGCATACCCCCAAGATCGTGCGGTCGAAATTCCTATTCCACTCATTGCTGATTATGAAGATCCTGCGGATCGCAGCAAGCCTCTGCCCCCTGAACCAGAAACACCTCGGCAAGGGACGCATACTCAAAGCAACCCCAGCCTGTCTGTCAATCGTCCAGTTCCCCAACCTATCGACCTCCCTACTGCACGTGATATTGTGGCAGATGTAGAGGCAGATTTCGATACATATGATAACACGGATCTAGAGCGTGGGCTGCGTCTCCCGATGAGGGAAGTGGAGAGACGCACAGCCCAAACTACATCCGACGGAGGGTCCCTTGCACTAAGCAAGAGTGACAGTGGTGGACTCGAGGCTGACGGTAGCCTCTTGTCGCCCCGTATGAGTGGAGAAGAGTCCACTTTGCTCGCACACGCGGTAATTGTTCCACCGTCTGTCACTGTCACGGAACCAGAGACGCCACCACCACCGCCACCATCTCGTACCAAGTCGACTAGCGGAACTGCGACACCCGTGCAAAATCTGATTGACGCCGATACTGCGACCATCACCGAGACATCGGGTCCTGAAGCCCCACCAAAAGTCAACGGTGTAGTGGATGAAGAACCAGAGGAGGGCGCGACTATAGTAGCAGGACCTCTATAGTATGTTTGCGGTATCGGTGTTTCATGAGGTATGGGTATGCGCAGACTTGCCACTCCGCTCGTTTTCTAGCTCGATATTTTTCGAACTGCCGTTCCTTCCGTCTCGTCGCCTACGTGGTTGGTGTCACTGTTATTTACCCCTTCACCTTCTGAAGGTGCTACTGAGGTGCTCTTTATCACCTTCTATTTACAATCCCTTTGCTTCTTGGACTCCCCGCTTGATTGACCGTCTCTTCCTACTTTGTCCATACCATTTGCATCTGATACTACTCTCTATCGTACGGTCGTCGCTGGAGGTGTTAGTTCTCGTCCCCGTACTCGGGCGGTGCCTCCTTGGCGCGGCCCATCGGTTCGCTGAGACCCTGCTGCTTCGGCTCCTCCTTTTGAATTTCTTTTTTCTTTTTTTGTAAATTGAGTGCGTTGGATAGTAATCGAGAATGATAGATGACCCTCTCACTTGGTGTATTTTGTCCCAGCTCAGGCAGTATTGAGCCTTAGGCACCTTTTGAGGGGATTGGACGAATGCAACGAGGCAACCTATATGATATGTCCCATTCCGCCCGTGTCCGGTTCGTTCCGAACCTTGAGCTCAACCACTGTCCAACATTTGCTGACGACCATGAGCAGCGGCGACCCAGAATCGTCGCAACCATTCTTGGCTTTCACAGAAGAAAGCGAGGCGTCAACCCCTGTCTTTCAGCTACTGCACCATATTAAATGGGATGTTGAGGTGAGCGGTCGCTATTCCCGTTCCGATTACACCTCATTTATGCTGGGAATCATAGGAAACGGTCGACTCTTCCCTGACTTGGGAGCAATTGACTGCCAGCGACGTTAATTTCTCTATTGTGCGACCGCTCGTCCACAAAGTGAGCATGAGGGTCAGCCTCGCCTCTTAGCAGAAATTGACCCAACTACACTCAGTACGCGGGTTTGAACAACCTCGCAGTAGGTGCGTAAACAGCCTTGTTGCTCTCCGTGGCACACATTCAACGCAAGGCAGTCTTCGCTTGCTTCGTCGTGCGGGCCCACTTCCTCGCTGCATCCGAAGATAACCTCGCCTATGCAAGTCTCAAACTGTCCCAGGCAAGCATGTGCGAGCTGCTTGCCATCAAGCTCCTCCGGCACTTTTCCGAGAGCCCCATCCAGCTTGTAGCCGCTCTCACGCTCAACTGGAACCCGGTTGCCGGTGCAACCCCAGCAGCAGTCCGTGCCATCAAGTATGAGATGAACGCAGAAGACGATGACTTAGTGGAGCCCGCTTCGGCAATTGAATTGGCGATCGCGACGTCAAGCAAGCACTTCATCGCTTCATATATGGTGCAGAACGTAATCAACGATATATACACCGGTCGGGTGGTATATAACGTACAGTCTACACGATCCTTGATCGCAGACAACTACAAGAGGCGAACCATCCAGTTCTACGACCCAAAGAATGCTCCGTTCTTAGACCACTATCGGTGTGTTACTCACCTGCGCGTTTGGTCGTTGTGAAGGCTTACCCTTGTCAGGCTACGGGTTCCCCGTGTAAGCACTTCGTTAACCTGCCCCTTTGTCCGCTCATTGCAAGCAGTACGGATCCATTCTAGATTTCATGAACTATGCAATCCTCCTTTTAACGTTCCTCTTGTGCTTGTCGAGTCAGTGCTCAATGAGTCTGATTCTCAAATCCTCTGACCACGTTACACAGGCAAGGAACACACAAGAATCAATCTCTATGAACTTAGTACGTACAGCTTATGGGGCTCAAGAAAGTGTACTCACCGCGCAGTCTTATAGTCTTCATCGTCTTTACTTGGGCCTTTGTTCTCGGTGAATACGCAGCATCACAGGAGCATGGATGGGGCATCTACATGGCAAACGTAAGGGGCGTTACTCTAATTTCACTTCTCTGATGGACAGCGGACCACCCTTGCAGGTATGGAATGGCTTTGACTCCGGGTTCATCATCATTTTCTTCATCTATTTTGGTCTACGCATCAAGGGTCTCACCTCTGGAGAGGGTATGTGAACCTTTAGGTCCCTACCTGGCAAGAAAGCTGAAAAAAATATCACTAGAGCATCTCTCAGGTACTGCTTTCGACATCCTCGCCTGCGGGGCATGCATACTCTTCCCAAGACTGGCTTTTTTTGCCATTTCCAACAACGTTATTGTGTTGTGCGTACCGACCATTTTCTCCTCTCCATTCTCCAGTATATTGACCATCGTTATGACCCCTAGGGCCTTACGAGGGATGATTGTGGAGTTCATGTTCTTTATCTTCATAGCGGCTATATGTTTCTCAGGCTTACTCTTCACACTGTGGGATCTGGCCGGTGGCGCTTGGACTGTTGGCGAGATTACGTGGCTGATGATACAAATATGGTTCGGTTGGTCCAGTTTCTCGCTCTGTTTTTGCTCTTCGTTGGACCATCTCATGGCCACTTACAGGCAATACATGGTTATCTTTTGGCCAGGCCACCTCCTTCCACGTGGTGCTCGTGAGTGCCTTTGATAATTGCATATGCAGGTCGTATCCTCTAATTGTGACCTTAGGGCCCGCCTCTCATGGTGCTTTTCGCAGCTTTGTCGAACACACTCCTCATTACTAGTCAGTTTCTCTTACATATATCTAACTACTGAAACCTCACCAAGAATTCAGTCCTGATATCGATTCTTTCAAACACTTTCGCTCGAATTGACCAGGTCCGTCGAAACCTGCCTCATGTGAGAGGTAGTCGCTTACTTTCTACAGCATGCAACACAAGAGGTGCGTACTGTCTGTATGAGGCGGAGCGAGTCTCTCAAGATCCAAGTAGCACCTCTTTCAATACGCGATTGCCACGATTGAAGGGTGAGGCTAGATCATTGTCGCTTCTCCGTCAACGGCTCACTCACTTTCACCCTTACCAGGGTTAAATCGGATGCGCTCTTCTCTTACCAGCCACCGTTCAATATCCTGGCACTTCTCCTTCTCTCCCCACTTTCTTGGTGTGTATCGCCGCGGACGTTGCATGTCGTGAATGTTTTCTTGATCAAAGTCACTGTACGTACTATTCGCGTACTCTGTAGGCCAAGTGAACTAACCGGATCTTCAACGATCTCAGTCCTTCCCCATTCTGATCATAATCGGGGCCTACGAGCGGCATTTCGCTCCTGGTCGCGGGTTCGTCGAGAAAAGTAAAGACAAAATTGCTGAGATTTACCACACTCTACCACGACAACTCCGTTCTGTCCCGCTTCTGGAGGCGTTAATGGGCAATAACGGAGCCAATATCATGGGAGCAATCTTCGAAGTCGATCTACCGCCAGACGAAGTGGGAAATCTATTTCCAGAGGAAGCTAAGACCCCCATTCTGAGCAGGAGAACATCAAGGATGAGCGTGGCTGGGGGGGAAGGAAATCTGGATGTACCGCAATCCCCCACGAGCTTTACCACTAGGAGGACAGGTCGCGCCACCAGGAGACAATCTCAAGCCCCTTCGCGACGAGGAATATCAAGGCCCCCACCTGCCCACACGGCCAGCACAGCCAATCTTGTAGCTGCAGCACCTGGACCTCCGGCTGATCAAGACGCGCCGATACAGCACGAGATGTTTGACAGTCCCTTGATTAGGCTGATCTCGGGACGGTCCGCAGTGCATAAATATGCAGACGCGAACGTGAACTGGGAGGAAGCGATCGCGAGTCTCAAGAGAGTCGAGACACTCCTCGAAGCTGTCAAAGAGACACCTGTTGTAAAGCTGAGAGAAGATATCAAACAGTTGCAGGTACGTCTACTCATCGATTTAAAGGTTGTCGTGGAGCTTAAGGATCCGCGATCACTAGGAACACCAAACCCGGATTGAGAGTCTTCTCATGACTCTCACTAGGGGTATGCGAGGTGATTCACCTGGCTCACGACCAACCATTTCCCCATGACCTATCTCTCAGAGATTGGGAAGGCTCTCATATTGTCGCTAGCTATTTACAGAGAACCATCGCAAATCTCTGAACTGAGACCCTCCATCTTGTTCAATCGCATTCAGTACCCGTATGAAACGGCTGTGTAACAACATCTTAGTGATGAGGCTCGTTTATGGTTGCGTCGGACTTACCTGGCTGAACCACATGACCCTTCTGGTATCAAAATGGTCTGTATTCGCCCTGCGAGTAAGAGTTCAACCGCTGCGATGAAGCTCTCGGTAAAGGCACCTCTTCTAGTGAACTCGCTAAGGTCCATCCAAGATGAGAAGTCGCGCCGGGAGCCGAGTTGGCCCGTCACAGTTAGAAGTGCATCATAGATGTCAACCATCGTATATTGACTGGGAGCAAGGTCCCTGACGTGGGAGTGGAGTGGGTTCTCCTGTGCACCTAGTGGCGTGCGAGTGGAGAAAGGGGTCGAAAGGAACAAGATCTTCTGATTGATGAGGTCATCAGTGCTATTTTGGGCGACCCGGAACATCGCGTGGACGCAATTAGCTAAATCCCCGGATGACTCTGGGAGATGTTCCCATAGGACAAACAGCGAGATATTGGAAACCCGAACTACGGTATCGACGACCCGGTATATCTTCGGGCGTAATGAAAGCGGCATGAGGATATCTTCAAGATCATGAAAGACTGGGCTCGTAGGATACCACCCTAGCAGGAGCACATCTGCGGACAAGGCCTGAGCGTGTTTGAGGAGATGTGAATCAAAGCCTACAAGGGAGGACGAAGCGTGGCGATTGCGCTTGGGTGGGTGAAGTATTGATACAGAGGAGTTGGTCACTGATAGATGGGGTGCTTTTGATTCCAGGCAATGTCGGTGCATCGGCAAAGCATCAGACCCATCGGGTTTGGGCTTGTGATGGACGGTCAGAATGTGAGTAGTGGGCGGACTCTCGCGTAGGCTTGTCCATGCGAGAAAATCATCGAAGGTACGGAGGATTTCGCGGCTAGGTGCAACAACGGGTACGGTATAATACCGTTGTATCGGTTCCGAGCTACAGGTCCCAAGCTTCCCTCTGGCAATGTCGATATTTGGGAGAACTAGAATTCTGCCTAACTTCTTTGCTAGTTGAGCGAGCTGGAGAAGACTTCGGACACCTGTCCCTTCATCATTAGAAACCCAGACAGGCAGGAGAACCTTGCAGGGGCGCTGATACCCCTCAAGCGTGGGACAAAAGGAGCGATCAGCAAGTTCGTTGGGGATGGTATTTGGACGAGACCTCCCGCGTTGCTCGATGTATGATGTAGGTAGACCGGTTACTTTGGGAGGAGACTCTGGGTTCACCCATTCTTCACGGGTATTTCCATAGATCTTGAGCTCGTTGACTTCATCTTGCAGACGAATATGGTCCATACGCGCGCGTGTCAATACGGGTAACGTAGCAAGCGGGATATCCGGAGACCGGGTGGAGCCGTACGTGTGGGATGTCGTGACCATCGCAGCCACCGTGACCGCAACCCAAAAGAAGCACCTAACCTGTGCCTTTCTCAGAAACCCCGGCCAATTACTGAGTCTGAGCCGCATCATTGGTCTAGTACCACCTCCGGGTACACAGTGGCACCTGGGGTTCCTGCCTAGCTGTTGGTCGCGACAGATGGGAGCGCAGTTGATGTCTCGGGGATTGACGGATGGGGCAGACGGGGTGGCGGAGGGTGGTCAGGGAGGTGGACTGCGAGGGGTCCGGGGGTGTGTGGTCAGGGAGATGGTCAAGTCATAAGGCAAATACATTGTTTGGGACTAGCCAAGTACACGGGGATTCTATACACATATTGGTACACGAAACAGGGGATAACCGGGACGAAACCCTTCACCAAAAGTTACCAAGCGAAGGAAGTGGCAAATGTAGAAAACCCAAAATAAAATAAATAGAGGGATCGTCCTGCCGCTCATCGCGCGGGCGCTGCAAGGTATGGCGTTGCCCAATCCATCATACCCGGGCAATCATAGAAAGCCGGGTTATCACACTCCAGAAAGGATGTAATCACCTCTCGATAATCAAGGTCGTCCAAGCTAGCGGGTAGGACGCGGCGTCGCCGGCGAGTAGGAATAGGACGAAACGGAACATCTTCCGGACTAGGGGGTAGTGGCGCGACGAGCAGTTTTGGTACCGGGGGAAGAGGCTGTATACAGTTGCTCAGCAATGGCGATGTGGCAGGTCCAGTCGATGCAAGGGGTGCAATATCGCCGACAGGCATGATGACTGTCAATCCGGGAATTGGTCCTACAGACGGAGTCCTATTGGAAGTGGAATATATAGGAGGTATATTTGTCGAAGGTCGATACACAGACGTGTTTCGATTGGTGCGTCGATCAGGTCCTGATTCTGGCAATGAGACTGAACTAAGACAGGGATCAGGTTGTAGAATCAGTGGGTACCGTGTGGTGTAAAAGGGG
>Ga0307513_10001174_pt1 | contig 37979 bp, 42 predicted proteins | sample 15_EM_MG_FD_202174 | JGI IMG/M metagenome (GOLD analysis project Ga0307513, IMG submission 202174) | Populus trichocarpa ectomycorrhiza microbial communities from riparian zone in the Pacific Northwest, United States - 15_EM | ecosystem: Host-associated > Plants > Roots > Unclassified | place...
ACTGCCTCCGTGGCTTTGTCCAACGCTTGGGAACGATGTAATGACCTGCCCGACCGTACATCATGGTTTTTGGTGGGCCCTCAGCCTATGAGTTTTCCCGTGTCGGCGATCATCTATCCTCTCCCCCGGGCCCCGAAAGGGCCTTAGAACAGCCGTCGTTTCTTTTGTTTTGGGGAGCCTGCTGAAGGGTTTGGGTCTCTCTACCTGTACCTTTCTATGTATTGTTTCCTTACGTGTCTGGGGTATGCTATCTTAGGTGCTAGGCGGGGGAGACTTTTCCTATGGACTCGGGGTGTTTGATTTTTCCTATGACGAGGTGAAGCGGGGGGGATGACGTTTGCTTATAGGTTTTTTATCTCCATAGCTAGCGCTACATGAGTCTTTTGTACCTTTAAACATAATAACGATTTGATATAAAAAAAAAAAAAAAGAAGAAAAGAAAAAAAAAGAGAAATAACGACCGAGAGATAGCACTCGGTTAAAGTAAGGCTTCGGTACTGCTGGGCTTGTACATCTGATGGGGAAAGCCTCGGTTAGTAACATCACCGTCTCGCCCCGGTCTCGTCGTCGTCCCAAAAGCACTTGCTATGGCCCGTTTGTCGGTTGAGGCTAGCCCGTTCGCGATCGTTCCACTACCCCCCTCCCGGTTCCGTCCGCTGGCACCGTACTGCCCCTTAAGCTTGCACCTTACTGCTAAAAACTCCTCCCCCGGCTGGCCCCCTACTGGTCCCCCCCCTCTGGCTGGCACCCTACTGCTACTCACCGGCTGGCACCCTACTGCTTACCTTCCTGGCTGGCATCCACTCATCTCAGTGGCTCAGCTGGCCCTTCTCTCCCCCTCCGATCGTTCGGCCCTTCCTCAGTTACGCCTAGTTGTGGTATAGCACTACCTCCGTGGCTTTGTCCAAAGCGTTGGGAACGATGTAATGACCTGCCCTACCGTACATCATGGTTTTTGGTGGGCCCTCAACCTATGAGTTTTCCCGTGTCGGCGATCAGCTATCCTCTCGCCTGGGCCCCGAAAGGGCCTTAGGGCAGCCGTCGTTTCTTTTGTTTTGGGGAGCCTGCTGAAGGGTTTGGGTCTCTCTACCTGTACGTTTCTATGTATTGTTTCCTTACGTGTCTGGGGTATATTATCTTAGGTCCTAGGCGGGGGAGACTTTTCCTATGGACTCGGGGTGTTTGATTTTTCCCATGACGAGGTGAAGCGGGCGGGATGACGTTTGCTCATAGGTTTTTTATCTCCATAGCTAGCGCTGCATGAGTCTTTTGTACCTTTAAACATAATAACGATTTGATTACAAAAAAAGAAAGAAAAAGAAAAACGACCGCGAGATAGCACGAACCATCTCTCCTACACCTCCGGCGATTGAAATCTCAACACCACGGGAACTCATCGTCACTTTCCCCCACCCACCTCTCTTCCCCCATCATGGCTACTGCCTAGGGGTTGACGTTAAGCCATCTTCCCTCCTCTCCTGGGGCACGCATGCCTCCCCTCCTTGGGGTTCCTGCTCTCGTTCATCATGGACACCAGCTCATGAAGTTCAGTTCTCCCCCTTACCCTGCACTTGCTTTGCACCTCGCTTAGCATTTTGCACGGTCGGAAAGCTTCTCGCTTCGGTCACGGTCGGCGATATGGCGTCGGGACTCTCGGTCGAAGTAAGGCTTCGGTTCTGCTGGGCTTGTACCTCTGATGGGGAAAGCTTCGGTTAGTAACATCACGGTCCCGCTCGGTTTCGCTGTCGCCCCAAAAGCCCTTGCTATGGCCCGTTGGTCGGTTGTGGCTAGCCCGTTCGTGATCCTTCCTCTACCCCCCTCCCGGTTCTGTCCGCTGGCACCGTACTGCCCCATAAGCTGGCACCTTACTGCTAAAAACTCCTCCCCCGGCTGGCACCCTACAGCTCCCCTTTGGCTGGCACCCTACTGCTACTCGCCGGCTGGCACCCTACTGCTCATCGTCGTTGGCTGGCATCCCCTCTGCCCGGTGGCTCCGCACGCCCACCTGCCTCTCTCCCTCCTGCGATTTACCCTACGGTCGCAATCCTCGCTTAGGTTACGGTTGATCATTGTATTGCACTGCCTCCTTGGTCTCTCCTAAACGCGGACGCGTCGCCACCTTCCGGTCACTCCCGAGCATTGAGCCGCCGCCCCAACCGGGTTTCACCGTACGGGTTCTTGGATCTGGCATTTTGGCAATAGTAGTTGTATCTAGGCCTTTCTTTGATTCTTTTCTTAGTGTTACCTGGGGGCCTGCTGAAGGGTTTGGGTCTCTCTCCTGTACGTTTCTATGAGTTGTTTCCCTACGTGTCTGAGGTGCGAGTCTTAGGTGCTAGGCGGGGGGAGTTTCTTCTATCCTCTCGGGGGGTTTGATTTTTCCTATGACGAGGTGCAGCAGGCGGGAAGACGTTCGATTTATAGGTTTTTGTCTCTCCATAGCTAGCGCTGCATGAGGCTGTTTGTACCTTGAAACAAATCACACATGATTACAAAAAAAAAGAAAGAAAAAAAGCAAAAAAGCGACCAAGAGATAGGTCCACGAACCATTTCTCCTCTACCTCCGGCGATTGAAATCTCAACACCATGGGAAATCATCGTCACTTGCCCCCACCTGCCTCTCTTCCCCCATCATGGCTACTGCCTAGGGCTTGACGTTAAGCCATCTACACTCCTCTCCTGGGGCGCGCAGGGCTCCCCCCCTTGGGGTCCTTGTTCCCGTTCGTTGTTGACACCCGCTCATGATATCCGGTTCTCGCCCTTACCCCGCACTTCCTTCGCATCTCGCTGAGCATTTTGCATGGTCGGAAAGTTTCTCGCCACGCTCAAGGTCGGCGTTACGGTGTCGGACTCTCGGTCAAAGTAGACCCCGGCTTGTTGGGCTTGTACCTCTGATCGGGAAAGCCTCGGTTAGTAACATCACGGTCTCGCCCCGGTCTCGTCGTCGTCCCAAAAGCCCGTGCTATGGCCCGTTTGTCGGCTGAGGCTAGCCCGTTCGCGATCGTTCCTCTACCCCCCTCCCGGTTCCGTCCGCTGGCACCGTACTGTCCCTTAAGCTTGCACCTTACTGCTAAAAACTCCTCCCCCGGCCGGCACCCTACTGCTCCCCCCCCTCTGGCTGGCAGCCTACTGCTACTCACCGGCTGGCACCCTACTGCTCACCTTCCTGGCTGGCATCCCCTCTGCTCGGTGGCTCCGCTCGCCCTTCTCTCCCCCTCCGATCGTTCGGCCCTTCCTCAGTTACGCCTAGTTGTGGTATAGCACTGCCTCCGTGGCTTTGTCCAACGCTTGGGAACGATGTAATAACCTGCCCTACCGTACATCACGGTTTTTGGTGCGCCCTCAACCTATGAGTTTTCCCGTGTCGGCGATCATCTATCCTCTCCCCCGGGCCCCGGAAGGGCCTTAGAGCAGCCGTCGTTCCTTTTGTTTTGGGGAGCCTGCTGAAGGGTTTGGGTCTCTCTACCTGTACCTTTCTATGTATTGTTTCCTTACGTGTCTGGGGTATATTATCTTAGGTGCTAGGGGGTGGGAGACTTTTCCTATGGACTCAGGGTGTTTGATTTTTCCCATGAAGAGGTGAAGCGGGCGGTTGGTTTGCATTTATAGGTTTTTTTCTATTCATTGCTTGCGCTGCATAAGGATTTTTGTACCTAGAAAAAAATAACGCATTATTACAAAAAAAAATAAAAAAAAAGAAAAACGACCAAGAGATAGGCCACGCTTCTCGCAAACTTCTTCCCCCCCCCTACATTTCACATACTATCTCGACCTTACCCCACTTTGCGTCCGGATCAAACCCCTCTCCCCCCTTTCCTCGCCTGCTCGCAGCTATGGCGAACCCCCATAATCTTCCCCCAGGGAACGAGGCCTTTGGTAGGCTCTCGGCCCTCAACTCTCCCCTCCCGTCTCGCTCAGGAACACCCTCGACCGATCATCCCATCGTGTTCATCATGAGGCCGCTTGCTCAGGCAAGAAGTCCCCTCCGGCTCAGCAACCAAGACTTCCCGGACCTTAGCCCCCACGCGCAGGCCGGCACCCTCCCTATCGACTCCATCACGATCGTTCTCCTCTCTCAGCTCGTCCAGGGCCTGGTAACCGTCTCACACGAGCTGTGCGGGGTAACCCAGGCGGTCGCAACCATCTCCGAGGAAAACGCGAACCTCAGGGAGGAGCTTCATGACATCTTCTCTCAACTCGCGAACCTCCCCCACGCCCAAGAACAACAAACCACTCCGCGGATCGCCGATCTCCAAGCATCCATACATGACCTGTCACATCGTGTGTCAGCCCCGATCCCTGCCCCCCGGCACTAGCCCCCGCCCCCCCACAGAAAACACCTCAACCCCAACCAACTGCCGGCCCCGCCCCTTCGAAGAAAGGCAACGACAGGGCCCGTACACCACCCACACCTTCCTCAGCCGCGGCTGACGACCCTAAATACCTCATACCATTCTACGATACGAGGCTTGGCAAGGCGTTCCGTGACCCCGAGAACTACGCCAGGCTGTATCCCAATTCCTATCAAGCCGGTGAGTTCCGGAAGGGGAGGTACGACCTCGACTCCTTCACACCAGGCCATCTCCATCCTGACGCCAACCCCTCCCCCTCTTACGCGCAAGCTGCCAGCGGTTCAGGCTCGGGCGGCAAGGGCAAAAGCAGAGCTGGAAAGCCCCCTTCCCCCCAACTTGTTGCGAGTTCGGCGGCCCCTCCCATTAAAAATGGGCTCCCTCCCTTCCAGGTGCCGAACGACGCTTCTTTGCTCCTCGCCAGTCCCTTTCCCCTCACCCAGACGCTCTTACTATTGCCACTACCTTCCCCGACATCGCTGCTCACGTCCTCCATGACTCAAACTGCCTCCTCCCCCTGGGTTTCTCTGCCACTGTCAACCCTCGAGGCTCTGTCTCCCTAACCGTCACCGAGAAGGCCACCCCCGCCGCATCGTACGCCCCTTATTTCGACTCCCTCACCAGGGCCCTCAACCAGTCCTTCCCGGTTGGCGAAAACCCCTGGTGCACCCTCGTCCTCGCCCCCACTGCTGTTCAGTTAGCCATTCACGGCCTCCCGCTACGTTTCCTCCCCCAGGATGAAGAGGAACTCTTCCCATATATCCGGCAAGCAATGCTCAACCACAAAGCGACCCAGATTCCCTCAGCCAGGTACCTTAACCCTAGCCGAGATTCTAGGGCAACCAAGCAGGCCACTTCGGTGGTTGTCACCGTCGACCCCCAGAACGTATCAGCCCTCACTTCAGGGGTCGTCATCCTGTCGCAGAGACGCAAGGTTGAGCTTGCCTTCTCCTCCTCCAGAACCTTCCAGTGTAAGAACTGCTGGAGATACGGACACGCCCATCAACGATGCCCCGCCACCCACCCCACGTGCCCCATTTGTGCGCTTCATCATACTTGCGCAGCTCACAGATATCAGAATCCCACCTGCCCGAGGAGCGGGAACAATAAGCCAGTCCCATTCTGTTGTCCGACCTCACCCCCCCATTGCTGCAACTGCGGTGATGACCACACTGCCACATTCAGGGAATGTCCACCTCGACCTCCCCCGACTGTCCCCTCCCGAACCGGCTCTCCAGTCCACTCCCCAACCGGTCAAGAACCCATGGATTTGGCGGTCGATGGCGGCCCAGCACCCACTACTCCCCCGTCCGGGAAGGGTTCCACTGAGGTGGACCTCGTAACCCCTAGGCAACCTCCCCCAGCTGGACCCTCCACGCGTCCTGGCACTACTCACGGCTTCGGTGGTCCCCTCCCCCTAGAGGAACCAAGCCCTTCCCCTGCCCCTTTTACCCGTCGGGTTCGTCCCGGTAATGAATAAACAACCCATTCCCTTTCCCTTGGGGCAAGGGCCGGCCCCTGCCCCTGCGCTTCTCTCCATCATTCAACATAACTGCCTTGGGAGCTGGAATGTTCTTCTTTCCTTATTCGAGTCGTTCAGAGAAGCGACCACCTACCCCTGGATAGTCCTGTTGCAGGATCCACCTGTCAACAAAGCTCACCTTCCCTCGTTTAATGTTTTTAAGTCCTTTTTTCCCCCGGTTAAGAAACCACGCGTGGCTGCCTACGTTCATATGTCTTTTCTTTCCAACTACACGGTGCTCCCCAGGTTTAATGGGGAGGAGTATGTTCTCGCCCTTGACGTCTCCTCCGATGAGCCTCTTTTTGGCACTGATTTCCACTCCTTTAGGGTTATCAAAGCCTACTCTACCAATACTATTGACCACAGAGTCCACTCCATCATACCAGAAGTTCTTTTCCCCGACCTTGGGTTCCCCCTCCTCGTTGTGGGTGACCTCAACATACACAATCCGCTCTCGGACGCTCTACGGCATTTCTCACCACGGGAGATCGTATCCTCGACTCTCTATTTCGAGAAGGCGGCAGAATCCAGCGCGCTCCTCAATCCCCCAGGTGCGTTCACAAGGTTCCCCCTGGTGGGCAAAGCCCGCCCTTCGCTTATAGATCTAGCCTTTGCAAACCCGGCACTCCTCCCCCTGGTCAAGAGCTGGGAGGCCTCCCTTCCCTCAACGGGTTCCGACCACATACCAATAACGATCACCCTCGCCGTGCCCTCCCTGAACCAAAAACCCCCACGCCCGCGATGGGCGAACACAGACTGGGAAACCCTGGACCCGATCATTAAAGGGTTCAAGATCCAGGCCGCGCCGTCATGCCCCACCGTGCCGAAGCTAGACGAATGGATGTCAGAATCGCTAGACCGCCTAGTCGCCCTACTCAAAGAACACACGCCTGTATCCAGACCTTCTCCCCACTCCAAACCCTGGTGGACCCCCAACCTGACCATCCTCCGTCGTGAATACCATAAAGCCGCTAGGGCGGCCAGGAAGCACAACACCCCTCACATGCGGGACGTTGCAGGCACCTCCAAGGCGGGGTATTTCAGGGCAATCAAGGCCGCCAAGAACAAGCACTGGTCCTCCTTTTTGTTGGCCGCTACCCCCCAGAGCCTGTGGACAGCTAAGAGGTTCGCCTACGGACGTGCCCAGCCTCGCTTCCCCTCCCTCCCAGGGGCCGAGACCCCAACACAAATGAACAATGTCCTTCTGGAACACTTCTTCCCCCCCAAGGAACCATTCTCCCCACCGCCTAGGCTTAGGCCGCACAACTCGGTACCACCCCTAACGACAGAAGAGATAGCTATGGCTCTCTCCAAGTGCTCCCCGACCTCGGCCCCGGGCCCGGACGGGATACCCTACTCTACCTGGAAACAGGTCAACAAGATCAACCCATCAATCCTCCTCCAGATACTTGCCCCGCTGGTCCTTCTCGGTTATCATCCCGCGTCGCTGCAAAGTTCGAACGGCGTAGTACTTGATAAGCCAGGGAAGCCATCCTATGAATCACTCTCCTCCTTCAGGATAATTGTCCTGATCCGCACGTTCTCTAAGATCCTCGAAAGGATTATAGCAACTCGCCTACTCGCGGCAGCCCGGCTCTGAGGGCTGTTGCACCCCAACCAATGCGGCTCGCTCCCTGGGCTAAGCACCTACGACGCGTGCCTCACCCTCACCAATGACGTCAAAACCCTGCAGAGGCCCCGGCTCAAGGTCTCCTCCCTGTTTCTCGACATAAAAGCAGGGTTCGACAACGTCGACAACCCCACACTGGCCCAAATCCTGAGGGAAGGCGGCATCCCCCCCTACCTGGTCTCGTGGGTTTCGTCTTTCCTAAGGGAACAAAGCTGCACCCTAATCTTTCAAGGGGCCCCAGGGACTCCAGCCCCCGTCAACGTCGGCGCCCCCCAGGGCTCACCAATCTCCCCGCTCCTCTTCCTCCTCTACGTGGCGCCACTGCATTCCAGGATCCCTCAGGGTCTGATGATCTCCTACGTGGACGACTTCGCCCTCACAGTAGCCTCTCTCTCCTATCGTGGCAACATCCGCCGGCTCCAGGAACTCTTCGAGAAACTTGAAAAGAAGGCGTCCCGCCTGGGCGTCTCCTTTTCGGTCGCCAAGAAAGAGCTAATACACTGGAGAACCCCCAGTCAGAGCAACTCACCAAAGTGCGTCTCACCCATCCAAGTCAAAGGGGAAATCTTTTACCCCAGCAACTCCGTTCGGTGGCTCGAATACTGGTTCACTCCAGCCCTTGACACCGCTGCACACTTCTCGCGCCGTCTGGCCATTGCCCAGGGTGCATTCGCCCTCATTCGCCGGCTCAGTCCGCCCGGAGTGGGCCTCCCCCCCTACCTATGCCACAGATTGGCATCATCACTGATTGCTCCTATCCTACTCTACGGCTCAGACCTGTTCACGCCCGGCTTGGGCACAACAAACCACCTCGACACATTCTGGCGCAAGGTCCAAAGGTGGACGACAAACTGCTTCTCGGCTACCCCCACCCTCCCGCCCCAGTCCCGGATGGACAACACGTACTCCGCCCTGAACAAGAGGGTAAGAGAGAAACTCCTCACGGAGTGGGCCTCCCTTTTCCCAACTCCGGGGTATTACCTGCACCCTGCCGCACTGTGTCCAAGGCCGTTCATGGGCCTGGGAAAATTCATTGCCGGGAGAATTCACCAGATGAGAGCCAGAAAGAGCTATCTGGCCGCCCACCCGACCTGGTGGTCCCCCGACGCCGATACCTCCTGCCCCCGCTCCGGCTTGGAGCCTGAAACCTTCGAGCACGCTATCCTCTCCTGCCCCTCGAGACAACACAGCAGGTCGCGCGTCCTCCACGGCGTCACTGATGTCGGTCCCGAAGCCCCACTCTGGTCATCCCTCCCGCTGCTAAAAAGACTCGCCACCTTCATAGGCGTCACCTCCACGGGATTTCCCCACACGATGTTCCTACCCACCACCCCCCCCCGCTTCCCCCCCGTTCCCTCTCTCCCCCCCCAGAGTACCCCCCCCAATGTTTCGTGTTTTTTCGTTGGCTGAGGTATAGGGTCGCTGGGTTTTCTTTCCTTTGTCTTACGTAGGCTTTCCTTTCTAGATGAACTAGGTTACTAGTTTGTGCTTTCCTAGTTATATGTGGCCGACGGCCCAGCGGAGGAGAAACCTGCTCATTAGTGGATATTTATTGGTGCCTTAACTTTCCTTTGTTATTTGTTTTTGATTTATAGGTTCTGTTCTCTCCATAGCTAGCGCTGCATGAGGCTTTTTGTACCTAAAAACAATGAACGCATGATTACAAAAAAAAAAAGAAAAAAAACGACCAAGAGATAGGCCGGCGGCGCTCAGGGTTGTCTGCTCCCCTCCTAGTGTGAACCCGGCAACTGCCCGCCTCCACACCTTCTTCCCTTCGCTCTCGGTGTACCGGGCGCCTGACTCCCCGCGGGCCATAACCAGAGGCCTATCATCCGTCTCCCTCCCCCTACCCTAGAAAACGCCCAGCCCTATCCCCAAGATGAGGAACCACCTACCGGTGGACGCGGTGGCTCACCGAACGATACCGTTCACCCACGGGCTGTCTAGAATGCCCATGATCAATTCCCACCTTGTCTGCCCGACCCCAACCCTCCCGCCGCAGTCCCTGATGGACAACACCTATTCCGCCCTGAAGAAGCGGGCAAGGGACTCACTTCTCGCGGAGGAGGCCTCCCTTTTCCCGACCCTGGGGTACTACCTGCACCCTCCCGCCCTGTCCCCGAGGCCCTTCATGGGCTTAGGCAAGTTCGTCGCCAGGAGAATCCACCAGATGAGAGCCGGGAAAGGCTATCTGGCCGCCCACCCTACCTGGAGGTCCACGGACGCTGACACCTGCTGCCCCTGCTGTGGCTTGGAGCCTGAAACCTTCGAACACGCCATCCTCTCCTGCCCCTCGAGACAACACAGCAGGTCGCGCCTCCTCCACGGCGTCACTGATGTCGGTCCCGAAGCCCCACTTTGGTCATCCCCCCGCTGCTAAAAAGACTCGCCACCTTCATAGGCGTCACCTCCACGGGATATCCCCCCACGATGTTCTGACACACCACCCCCCCCTCATCCCCCCGTTTTCTCTCTCCCCCCCCAGGGTGCCCCCCCCCGGTCTCCCGTGTTTTTTCGTTGGCTGAGGTATAGGGTTGCCGTAGTTTTATTTCCTTCCTTCGTTTATATAGGCTTTCCTTTCTGAGACCACTAAATTGTTAGTTTGTGCTTTCCCTGTTATATGAGGCCAATGGCCGGGCGGAGGAGAACCCTGCGCGTTAGTGGATATTTACTGGTGCCTTAACTTTCTTTTGTTTATGTTTTTGATTTATAGGTTTTGTTCTCTCGATAGCTAGCGCTGCATGAGGCTTTTTGTACCTAAAAACAATGAACGCATGATTACAACAAAAAAAAAAAAAAAAAAGAAGACCAAGAGATAGGCCGTCCAGCTCGCTATACATTCCGTCCAGCTCGCTATCCATTCACTACCGGTGGGCTACATGCCCCTTCAGGATGAAGACCTGTTTAGCTACCTCTCCGACTCGATACTCAACTCCAAAGATGTTACCATTTCCACAGCCTGCTTCCTCAACCCGAACCGTCAGTCCCGTATGGAAAAACGAGTCTATTCGGTGGTTGTCAACGTCGAGCCTGATTCCGTCCAAACTATGCTCCCGTCCATCTACCTATTTGGCAACTCCAGGACTGTCGAAAAGCCTACTCTTCCTCTCCCCTCACCCAGTGCCAGTGGTGCTGGAAGTATGGTCACGTCAAACCACTATGTAAAGCGGAGATTCCTACATGCCAGCTGTGCTCCCTCCAACACACCAAGGCCGAGCATCGCTGCCCCAACCCCTCATCCCCCAGCGGGGGAAACCTTAAAGCCATACCTGGGTGCTGCCTCGCCTCCCCAGCCAGATGCTCCAACTGTGGGGAAGCGCACTCGGCCAGGAGCCGGGACTGCCCTGAACGACCACCCGCTCCAACCCCATGAGATGCCCCGCCGTCGAAGAAAACCATATTGTCGTAGACCCCGACCAGATGGACATCCACCAAGATGCCCCACAGGCCGATCCCAACCGCCATGCAGCCCAGGGATCCAACACCCCCCCCCAAAGCCTCCTCCCCCCTTTCCAGGAAGAAACCCCACGAGCCACTCGTACTACAATGCCAGCCCCCCCTGCAATGACAAGATCAGCCTCCAAGGGCGGCCCCCCCCCCCCCCGAGGGGGAGGCTAGCCCCTCACCTGCCACGCGCCACTCAACAGGCTGAGCCTGGTAAGATGTCGTACACCCGTGAATCTTCGCCGCCAGGACTGGGCCCTTGACACACTCTTTCCATTGTACAACACAACTGCCTCGGGAGCTGGGATGTGTTTCTTTCCTTATTTAATTCGTTTGCCTCAGCCAAAAACCCTCCTTTGATTTTTTGCCTTCAAGACCCTCCGGTCTGGAGGAACCGACTGCCCTCCCATTCGGGCTTTACTTCTTTTGCCCCATCAGCCACCGGACGTCGCCCTCAGGTGGCCTTTTATGTTTTCAGGTCACTCATCGATATGACCACCATCACCCCTATTTTTACGGGCAGATCAGATGTAGCTACCCTCGAGATTACCGCTCCTTCCCTCTTCGGTACGACAATAGAGAGGTTCCATATTATCAACTGTTACAGTGTGTGGGGAAAGACCATCACAGAAAGAACAGTTGCACCCGCCCTGGCCCTCCCTCTCTCTTCCTTCCCTACGCTAGTAGTAGAAGATTTCAATATCCACCACCCGTCCGCTGACCCCCTTAGAAAGTACAACTCCTCTGAACTCAAGGCTTCCTTCCCGTACTTCTCAAGGGCCTCCGAGTTTGGGTATACTCTTCTAAATATCCCGGGGGTACATACCCGCTTTCCGATTGAAGGATCCTCCAGGTCCTCAGTTCTAGACCTCGCATTCGCGTCCTCCGACCTAGTGCCTTTCTTTCAAGAATGGGCTACTGACCTCCCCTCCACCGGGTCTGACCATGTCCCTATCTCGATAAGGCTAGCGCACCCAATTACCTCCCCGCCGCCGCTGGCCCCGAACTGGGTTAGGACGGACTCGCCTCACCTTGAACCTCAGCTTAAAAAAACCAAGATCCCCCCGCCTTCGGCCCTCCCCACTAAGCACGCCTTTGAAGAGTGGTTTGATGTCCATCTAGGCACGCTGATCGAACTCCTCAAAATCCACACCCCATCCTGCCGTCCATCCATCAGAGCCAAACCGTGGTGGTCCCGGCTATTGTCGACCCTCCGGAAAGAGTTCCATTCATCCTCTCGAAAAGCCCGCACCTCAGACGATCCACAAGACAGGGTAATAGCCAAGCTCTCCAAACAAGGCTACTTCAAGGCAATTAAGGCTCCGAAGGCCCATCATTGGAAATCCTTTTTGGCGGATGCCACGCCACGTACCATATGGACTGCGAAGAAGTTCGCTGTGGGGAGGGTTGCTCCTAGGTTCCCTAACCTGCCTGACGCTACCTCCCCGCAAGAGGTCAACCAAGCCCTGCTCTGTCACTTCTTTCTTCCGAAACCGCTCCCCATCGTCCCGTCCATCTTGAGACCCTATAAGGGTTCCGACCCCCTCCTCCCTGGGGAGATAACGGCCGCCCTTCGAAAGTGCTCCTTCTCCTCCGCACCTGGGCCAGACACGATCCCCTACTCTGTCTGGAAAAGAGTCCACCTCACAGCCCCGCAGCTGCTCAGGGACCTCTTAGGTCCCCTCCTGAATTTGAGCTATCACCCGGTCTCAATGAAGAAGGCCAATGGTATAGTGCTGGACAAGCCTGGCAAACCCTCTTATGACTCACCCGCTTCGTTTAGAGTCATTGTCCTACTACAGACTATCTCCAAGATCCTTGAGCGAGTTGTCGCCTCCCGCCTCTCCCTGACTGCTAGGACGCTGAAGCTTGTTCACAGCAACTAGTGTGGCTCCCTCCCCGCCCTCTGGTCATTTGACGCAGCTATCTCCTTGGTAGAAATGGTTAGGACCCTTCAACGCCCCGGGCTCATAGTCTCCACCCTTTTCCTGGACATTAAAGGAGGGTTTGATAACGTTAATGCCTCCACCCTATGCTCATCCCTCAAGAAGGCAGGGGTTCCCCACTACATGGTATCTTGGATCGGGTCTTTCCTCTCTCAGAGGACCTGCCGCCTGTTGTGCCAGGGATCCCCCAAAACTTTCTCCCCTGTCCAAGTGGGCACCCCACAAGGCTCACCGATTTCTCCTCTACTATTCGTCATATATGTGGCATCGCTACACATCCAGATCCCAAGAGTCTTGTCCCTATCATACGTCGATGACTTTGCCTTGTCAGCGGCGTCCGCATCCTACAGGACGAACATCAGAACGCTACAGAGGGCGTTCGGGCGAATAAGAGCCCGAGCAAGTGCTCGAGAAGTAGGCTTTAGTGTCCCCAAAACCGAACTCATTCATTGGAGGACCCCCCTCCAGAGGGACCCCCCAGCATCCCCAGCCCCTCCCCCGATATGCCTGGATGGCCAAGTATTCCCCCCTCTCCCTTGCGTCAGGTGGCTCGGGTACTGGTTCACACCCAACGTGGCGTCGTCGGCTCACTTCTCCAAGAGACTTGGACTGGCCCAAGGGGCCTTTGCCACTGTCAAAGGACTCTCACCGCCTGGCTCGGGCCTCTCCCCCCACCTTGTGCATTGCCTAGCGATATCCCTGCTCCTCCCCACCCTCCTGTATGGTGCTGACCGTATGGTCCCCAGCAGGGGAATGCTCACGAAAATGGACGTCTACTGGCGTCAAGTCCAACGGTGGGTTTCGAACTGCTTCAGATCAACCCCTATACCCGTCCTAGCAGCAGAATCCTGGATTCCTCCTCTGTCGGCCATTGTCCCGCACAAGCGACGTATGGCTGCCCTCAGACTTGTCTGCGCCACCCCCACACTCAACCCTGCAGCTGGCCGTCTCTGCCTAACCTTTCCCTCCCTACTCAAGTATAGGGCCCCAGACTCGTACAGGGGACTATGCACCCGTCTCCCCCCCAATGTGATGCCCCTCTCGTGGAAGACCAGTCGCCCGCACTCGAAAGTCAGATCCCTCTTCCAGTGGACGAGCTTGCCAACCTAGCGCGCCCCATACTTGGGACCTTGTCCTTTGCCCCCCTAGCAAGGGCTGACCTCCTCCCGGAGGCCCCCTCACTCCCGCCGCACAACACTATGACGAATGCGTACAGAGCCCTCAAAGGACGAACGAGACTCCTACTCCTAGAAGAATGGAGGCGGCTTGAGCCGCCCCCCCCATACTACACCTTCCCATTGTCATTGACCCTCCACCCGTTTATGGGATTGGGCAAATTCATGGCCAGTCGTATCCACCAGATGAGGGCCCAGAAGAGCTACCTCGCCACCCACCCCTCATGGTCAAGAATGGAAGAACCCAGACAGTGCCCTAGATGCGGTGAAGAGGAAGAAACCTTTAGCCATGCCATACTCCGCTGCCAGTCAACTTCCTACCACAGGGAACGCCTCCTCCAAGGCCTCTCTGATGTGGGCCCTGACTCCCCCCTCTGGTCCGACAAACAACTCCTCCTAGCCCTAGCCGCCTTTATACGAGCCACGGACAACTACCCGCCCGATATGTTCCCCTCCCTCCCCCGTCGCCGGCCTCGATGGTCTTCCCCTCCTCCCCGCCTAGCATCTCGAGAGGGCTGCTCTCCTCGTCCCCCCCTCACCCCGTTTAAGGATTTCTCCTATGATGGACTTAAGTTTCCCCACCCAAGTGAGCTGTTGTTATGATTTCTCATGATTATCCTATTATTTGTTAGCCGTGTGTTGGCGATGTGTCGAGTACTTGACACGATTTGGAGATGATTTTATAATTTTTGTTTGTTTTTTGGTTGTTTGAGATTAAGGTTTTCTTTACGCCATAGCTAGCGCTGCATGCGAGTTCTTGTACCTTAACAACGAATACATGATAAATAAAAAAAGAAAAAAAAAAGAAAGAAAAAAAGCGACCAAGAGATAGGTACGAACCATCTCCTCTCCACCTCCGGCGATTGAAATCTCAACACCACGAGAAATCATCGTCACTTTCCCCCACCCACCTCTCTTCTCCCACGATGGCTACTGCCTAGGAGTTGACGTTAAGCCAACCTTCCTCCTCTTCTGAGGCCTGTCGGCCTCCCCTCCTTGGTGTTCTCGTTCTCGTTCGTCGTTGATCCGCTCATGATGTTCAGTTCTCCCCCTTACCCCCCTCTTGCTTTGCACCTCGCTTAGCATTTTGCATGGTCGGAAAGCTTCTCGCTTCGTTCAAGGTCGGCGTTACGGTGTCGGACTCTCGGTCGAAGTAGGCCTCAGCTTGCTGGGCTTGAACCTCTGATGGGGAAAGCCTCGGTTAGTAACATCTCGGTCTCGCCTCAGTTTTGTCGTCGTCCCAAAAGCCCTTGCTATGGCCCATTTGTGGGTTGCGGCTAGCCAGTTCGCGATCCTTCCTTCTCCCACCTCCCGGTTCTGTCCGCTTGCACCGTTACTTCTACAGCAGCTGGCACCTTACTGCCTCGTCATCCTCCCCGATCGTTCGTCCACTCCTCGGTTACGCCCAGTCGTGGAATTGCACGATCTCCCTCCCTGGTGTCCAATCCCTTGGATCGATGTAATTACCGGCGCGACCGTACGTTTATGGTTACAATGTCGGCCCACAAGTCCTGTGGTTTTCTCTCGTAACGGCGATCACACATCCTTCCCCCCTGGCCCTATAGGGCCTTCGCGAGCCAATCCTTTCTTTTGTTTTAGGGGAGCCTGCTGAAGGGTTTGGGTCTCTCTCCTGTACGTCTCAATGAATTATTTCCTTAAGTGTCTGAGGTATTATTGTCTTAGGTGCTAGGCGAGGGGGATTTTTCCTATGGATTCGGGGTGTTTGATTTTGCCCATGAAGAGGTAAAGCGGGCGGTTGTTGGAATTAAGGTTTTCTTTACGCCATATCTCACAATGCATGCGAGTTCTTGTACCTTAACAATGAATACATGATATATAAAAAAAGAAATAAAAAAAGAAAGAAAAAAAAAGCGACCAAGAGATAGGATCTTCACGCAACCATCTAAGTACTTTTCTATACTTAAGATATTGCAATACGATTACGCTTTACTCTCTTTACATACACTCCTCCTCTACGAGAGCCTAAGCTCTCAGAACCTGGAGACTATTGTGATAGTCTCGACCGGCCGCCTGAACATAGAACTATTGTGATAGTTCTATCAAGCACGGCAATCCACCAATCTTACTATCTGAAGACATAGTACCTCTCACGAAAGACAAGCAAGCCAGTTCCGTACTATCAGAAGAGATAGTACCTCCATACCCATTGGTGCAAGAAAACGAGATTCGCATACGCAGGAGACAACTGTCGTCGCCTGTTGTATATACACTCAACAATAGGATTGTTACATCTATACTGTAGTAATAATAACTACTGCGAGGGTGTGGGTCGAACACGTAACCTTCTGTAAGAAGTCACGTGTTATTCCCACTTGGCTAGCTTGTGTGCTTCAAGGTAGGGTAACTCTGGCCGAAAAATACTTACGGGGAGTCTGTGCGCGTAACACCTAGCCGCTACCCTCAACCTATATGAAAGTTGTAGACCCAGAATTATGACCCTACTCTTATTTAAAGTACTGGCAAATTCAGTGCCTACTCTTGTATTTGCTCAAAATTCCATGATAGTTCAATTAGAATCCTCTATAAAAAGGTATTGTGCAGACAAGGACTAACATGTTCATTCCAGCTACCGTATAGAGAACAGTGTGGGCCTGTCTTCAGGACAGAAACACCAAGTTTCAAGATATCCCTGTTGGTCACAAATCAAGACTAAGTATGCCAGATTTCAGATGACTAATACTTATTAGTCATCAAGGATGTTGGTTTCACACTATGATGTCACTTGACTCATAGTATCTCATATGACCACCTATTCGGGAGTTATCATTATGTTATAATCAGTTGATTGTTTTCTGACATAATATGAAAGTAATGTCAGATAATATAATTACTTTTGCACCTGACTTCAATTATGAGCCATGGGTTTCACGCATGTGACTTATTTGGAGGCATGATTGGTTTTATGGGTTTGATTGGTTAACAGAAGTGGCACAGTTGACACAGAAAAGTCAACCAACGGATTTTATACTACAACTAGCTATGAGTCATTGAGGTCGCATGACATGAGGTCATGAGTCACCAGAGGTAGGGTTAGGGGAAGATGTCTATCAAAGACTTAGCTACAGCCCAGCGGATAGAATCTTCCTGCAATCATCTAAGTACTTTTATATACTAGAACCAGCAATACAATTACTCTTTCTGTCTCCTCTCCAAGAACCTTCAAACCAAGTTCCAAGACTATTGCGATAGTCTTAGTAAACTGGTCGATGATAGAGAACTATTGTGCTAATTCTACAAACTTGGCCATCCACCCTTCTTAATATAAGAAAGTGAGATTGGCTTATGCCAGAAACAATGGTTATTACCTGTTGCATACCTGTTCAATCATAGAATTGTTACATCAACATAGGTATACAGGAACTCAGTTCAAAGGATTTCATAGAAACATAGGTGGTGTTCAATGCTTTGTGTACTTTATTTCAGATGTGAAAGCTTTTTTATGTCAATTCTTGCTGCAGAAAAACTCATTCACTTTTGTCCTCTGATGTAAACCCTAACTAATCTTTCAACAAAACAGAATCTATATTGGTGGACCCTATTGCCTGTTACTCTCTCCTCCTCTACTATTGGGAAACACAACTGCCACATATATTTTTTCCTCCTCCCCTTTCTGCTTCACCACGTCATTTTCCTCTTAGCTTCTTTCTCCTACAAGTACTCCAATGATACTAAATAAATTCACCAAGATACACCTACGTGATAAATATCAAGTTCTAGATATCCCTCTGAAAAGCTTCATCACATTAGAGCAGTCTATTCGAGCAAGAGGGTATGTATTTACAATATTTCCACAATTATTGATTCATACACCACTTGTAAATATATGCACCGTTCAGCAATTTGTCAACAAACTATAAAAATGGCTCCTCAAATTCACCCCTGCATATCAGACTGTGCAGTAATGTTAAAGATTGAAGAGGAAGTTATTGGAGCATTCAATTGGAGAGATCTTCTTCCAGTTCCAGAAGGACACTTAGTGGAATTTATCAAGTAATATCACGGCATGTAGGTTATCAGCTATTTTCACTCTCTATTATCAATTATTGTACCTATACTACACTAGTACCAAAGTTTCTCACTACACTATTGTTTCACCTGAGCATTTCTGGCAACAATTGTCTTTGAATTTGCATACACCAAGCCATATGAGGACTTCAAAGCCGATGTCAAATTCTTACTAGAAGGCAGCAGTGGGAAAATCACCACAGCAAGCCCAGTCAATGTAAACCCTCGGTGTGACTACAAGACCAAGATACAAAACAGATATGTGGCAATTTAGGACTAGTTAAATGGCAAAGCGATAAGAAAAGGTGGCCGAAAGGTAACATCTATAATTATCTTATCTTAGATTCTACTTTTTCCTAATACTGAATATGTAGACCTTGTTTCCAACCCCCAAAAGCCACTCACAGCCGCGGTTGAATCTTCAACCTGGAGACCTTTTTCACAATCGGTTCAATAATCTCACCAACCAGGGGTGGAGCAAAGATAAGACGGTACCTCTCCGGTTAGATGATCTGAGAACCGCTACTTGTCCCAGGCCATAAGTACCCGAAAACAGGGATTAAAGAAATATATGGCAAAACATCCGTGCGTGTCTGTGCCCCCATACAAATGATCCCCCTTCATTTTCGGGTACTTATGGCCTGGGACAAGTATAGGAGGGGACATGGCGTCACCTAGTACAAAAGGGTATTTTAGACGATAACGACGATTCAGCTTAACGGTCGACCTCCACTCTTTGTTCTCTCGGTTCCAGTTGGTTCCGACGTCCCACCAGCTATCCCACCCGCGGGTGTCAGTTCAGCTTGCTTCTCTTTTGGTTTTTTTCCTACCTTTCAGGGTTTGGTCTACTAGGATGGTGTTTCGTGGGGAAATGTGGCAATCCTGTAGGTCTTGAACCATCATGCGCAATGTTAATGCTGTTTTTGCCCTCAACCTAGCTTATCTCACATCTCCACATGCTCAAGTGACGTTCTGTGCACCTCTATTACACTCACCAAAGCCCCAGCTTTATGTGCACAATTCCCGCCCTTCCACCCCACAGCATCGCCTCATTGGAATCTCTGCACAACACAAATGCTCACCACGTGCACACATGATCACTCGCCATATTCAACCACCTGAACTGAACCCAGCGCGACCTCTGGACTATGCCTAGCAGGAATACTCTGCGAAGGGGACGGTAACCGTACAAGAAGCACACTGCACACAACCTCAATATGATAAGAGTGCAACAAGAGGGAGAAAAAAATAGAAAGTGCGGGGGAAAAAAAGAGCCGAACCCCGCCAAACACACTGGTACAGTATATACATACGTATAGTGGTATCAATAAGACAAAGGGAAACGGTTTAAGAGTTACAAGTCTAATGAGTTAGCAAGAAAGAGTGATGGATGTGCAGAAGTGATCTGTCTAAAGTAATCGGTCCTGCTCACTACCACCCAAAGGTGAGGGAGATGGCCCAGGAAACCGTGGACTCAACGCCGATTCACCAACCTGTATTTCCGTATTTCCGAGGACACCGCCGTCTATGCTTGTACTTTTCGCTTGCTCTGCTAGTCCCTCGTCCTCGCCGTCTTCATCGTCACCTCCGACTGGGACGTATGCTGCTGCGCCGATGGTCTCTTCTCGTGCCTGCCGGCGCATCCGCTTGATCTTGATGTAATTGTATGCTGCGATACTCAATATTGTGACACAGAGACCTGAGATGTTGATTGGGGTTAGAGGATCGCCGAAGACTACTGTTGCTGCAGAGATCGTAACGACTTCCTTGAAAATGCCGCAAATTGAGAGGGTTACTACGGAGGTGCGCTGAAGCAGTCTGTAGATTGTTAGACAACTATAATCATGAATGGATATATTAGAACTTACGCAAATTCGCTGCTGACCATCAGAAAAGCTATTACCCCAGGAAAGAGAAGAATGGCAGCAGAATTGATAGCACCCTTTTGCGCTGCTAACTCGGCCAATCTCTCACTCAGCGGTCCAAACCCCTCCACAGGTATAGCAATTGTCAGGATTGAAATGAACATAATCGGCGCTAGGAAAAATATAGAGGAGAATGGATTAGAGGTAGCTGGGTTTCTTAATAGCAGAATTTGCGTGAGTGACCACCGCAGTCCAGACAGAGCGGAGGACATGATCACAAGAATAAAGCCAATCGGTACGAATGTTGCTTCTCCGGCTACCATCATCACTACACCAACTGTCATCACAGTTATGACACCAACTAATTTCCATGTTACCTTCTCAAGACGAAATATAAAGGCGAATATCAAGACGAATGCCAAAGCAGAGGATTTACACATTGCTTTATATACGTCAGCATATCCCTTGCTCCGCTATCCCAGTGTGAACTATGAACCCAACATACTGTAAAACGCAAGAGTAATGAATTTCAAGCTCATGTTTCCAAGGCCAATATCCAACCCGGTAGCCGCTCCGCACGGGCCAACTCGGGTTGCATAAAACCATTTTGTCATAATGCCGGCTTGTTGCTTCTTTCGCTCCTCGATAGAACTCCCTGCTCCCATAAAGTGATCTATCTCGGGGTCCTCAGGCTGCGGATCGGTGGAAGCGGATTTCCCGAAAAACCCCACAGGCCGTAGATTCGGGAAAGCGAAGAGCACAAGAGATGCTAGAGAGAATTGGACAATCATGTGCGTGCAGGTGGTGAATAACGGAAATTTAAAATCGAGGTGCTTGGGATCGAACATCCATTTGTTGTACTTTATCCACATAAGATTTAGAAGCTGCTCCAACAATAGAAGAGCGACTGTGGAGAAGACCATCTTACAATGGATATTAGGAGCGAGAATAGATACCTAGAAACGGGGAGACACACATTAGCGACCCAAGAACTGCATTTCAACTCAGAGATTCCAACCCACCATAGCCCAATCAGTATGACATTAATGGCCAAACTCCTAATCACCTTTATGTCTGCAATCCTCTTCTCTTCCTTACTAACAACAGGCCGATCACCATCTGCCATAACCAACCGATCACCAAGACCAGGACCATTCCCGCCTTGTAAACTCAAGCCCCTTCGGCTCCTCGTCCTCGCTCTCCCTTCCTCATCACCATCCCGCCATGTATCCTCCTCCCCTGCGTTCGCATAGTCACCCATTTCAAGATCCTCAGACTCGGAATCAATCTCTAGCCCCGGGCCTACCTCGTTTTCTTCCTCCGAAGACGAGAACCCTTCAATATTGTTGGATAATCTAGTTGTTGACTTTGTCTGCCTTCTAAGTCCTTCTGCCGCCCTTCTCGCGCTCTGTTGTTGGTATTCAAGGGTCTCGTCGTCCACAACAGCTCGTGGGAACATAGGCGACGACGGAGTAGGGAGGCGCACTTTATTACCAAATGGGGGCTTTCCCTTAATGTAGGGAACTTCCGAGTCATCTGAGAGGTCGGATGAGAGTGGATAGGGTATTGTTGGGGCTGGAAATGTCATGCTCGGTGCGCGGATTGGATCTTGGCTACTTGCCAGTGATCCAGTCTTGTGGAGGAGCGGACTGTGCCCTATTTTGGGGGGGAGACGCGGACCCCAAGAAGATCAGTCTCACTCCCGCGCTTGACACTAAAACCAAAAGGGGGGTGAAGCAGCCAAGGGGACCATTGTGGCTAAAGAATGCCGGTGAGCCACTCATGAGTGTGGGTTTGTGGTTGCACAAGTGCACAGGTACAAGTACTTGGCAATTTAAAAAGTCTCCGGACGCTTTTGTGCCAAGCTGGGTATTAATAAGTGTAGAGCGTCCGGAGACTTTTTAAATGGCCAAGTACTCGTATCATACTAGAATGGGACATGAGCCGCGTGGCGGTGCTCTTGGCTGTCTAAACAAGAAAAAACAACAAAGCAGAGAATTGGTAAATTTGGTGTTGATACGCTCCATATCTCTGTTTACCCCTCCATACTCCCCCCATACCCACAACCACATTATCTGCTTTCGGTTCAGTCCATCAATCGCGCTCATCATGGCTGACGATGATACTACCTCCTTCGACCAGATCGAACTTCACAAAGAAAATATTCAGCCCCTTGCTTCCGGGCGCTCGGCTCGCGCTCTTGTCGCTTCTCTCTCGTCCCGTTCGAACCCAGTATTTGCCCGTGCCGAGCACACAGCTAAACAAGCAGAGTTTGAGGAAGAGTTACGGGGATCTTTGGACCTAGATGACCCTTTAGAAGTCTGGGTTCGTTATGTCAGCTGGACACAAGAAACCTTTCCGTCTGGCCATTCAACGGACTCCGGTTTACTCCAGCTGCTAGAGAGGGCAACACAGACATTCATCCACGAACAACACTACAAGAACGACCCAAGATACCTCCGCCTATGGATTCTATATATCCAAAACTTTTCCGATGCTCCTCGAGAGGCCTTTGCCTACCTTGCTAGACACGATATCGGTCAGCGGCTCGCCTTATTCTACGAAGAGTACGCTGCTTGGCTTGAAAAAATGGGTAGAATGAGGCAGGCTAGTGAGATTTACCAGACTGGGATGGAAAACAATGCCAGACCCACAGACAGACTTCTTAGGAAATTCGAAGAGTATATGCAGAGGTTAGAGTATGACCCCCCCGCGGCTGATGAGCCCAGCTCCCCTGCGCTGCCAGCAGTCAGGCCGGCTTTAGCTGCAAAACCGTTTGGCGGGGCGTTTGGTTCCGGAGGACTTGTTAGTTCTCCTGCTACGCAACAGCAGCCGCAAGCGTCGCAGCCAAAACCAAAACAGGCGAAGCAGAAGATGGCCATTTTCTCCGATGCAGACGCAGCTCCCACAAGTAAGGCACCAAATACCACGGAAAAACCGACTAGCGGCTGGGAAAACATTGGTACGCTGGAGCAGAGGAGGAAGGAGAACGCCATAGAGGCTCGGCCATGGGTCGGCGAGGTTTTGAAGCAGGAAGGGGTCAAAGCGAAAAGTGCAGAGAAAATGATGATTTTCAGGGACGAAAGTGTAAGTAGCCCCACAGAACCACGAGTCATCATTTTCCGTCTAATATCTTTTTTATCTCATATTTACAAAAGTAGAACTAATACCGCCTGTCTATCCGTTCTTTACGATCAATTGCCAGTCTTTACCGAAGCAAAATGTACTTCCTGCACAGCAAAATGTTTTACCTACTAGTTTGCCTTCAAATAAACGGCCAGAGCGGGTTGCTGTGAACCTTGAATTGATTTATGCAGACGAAGAAAATCCTACTGAAGAACTTTCTTTTGATGAACTGAGAGCAATCAAGAGAGGCCTGTATGGGATCGACTGGGATAGGATACGCGAGGAGCAAGCTGAGGCAGCTAGGGAGCGACGAAGGAAGAATACCCATCGAGGAGAGGTAGCGGGGGAGTCTCGAGCTCCCATCAAAGTCAAGACAGTTCTCTCGCCTTCCCCAAATAGAGGGAAAATAAAACGAAAAGGGCAAGCACCTGCTAGCCCCACAATGACATTTCATACCAGAGCAGCAACAGACGAAATATATGATATTTTCAACCAACCTATGAAGAAAACTTCTATGACAGGGGAGGATCGCGAAGATGATGGGAGTGAGAGCGGTGGGGAGGAGAGCGACGGCGAGGACTACACAATTGGCACTCAGGTTGGGCGTGCAGAGGAATCCAGTCCCGAGGGTGGTGATGGCGAGGATGACGCTGAAGATGCCAGAAGTGTGAAGAGTGAATGGTCCGACTTTACCTTGAGAAGGGACGTTCCGCTGCGCGAAAACGAGGAGGAGGAAGTAGAAAGGAGTCCAGAGGTTGGGTCAGCTAAGGCGGAGTTTGGGAAGCTCGCTGTCCATCGAGATGAGCCCAAAGCCGGAGGCGGAATGGTGATCCACAGAGACGAACCTGATGACGAGGAACCTGACTCACCACTCCGTCCCGCTGCTCACAAGATACTCATCCCATCACCTAATAATTTCGATCCCCCCCGTCTTCCATATCATACTGCAAAGGAAACCCCATTCCAAGGACAGAGTAGACTACCATATATGACACCTATTGTCGAAAAGACGGAGTCATTGCCACCTACCACCGCTAGGCGGAAAGATGTGGCCAAAACCCCCAGTAGGAGTAGAATGCCCGATATAATAGACGACAATTTAATGAGCAGCCCTTTCGAAGAGTCCAATAGCTCTGTCCTTCCCCCACCACTTGCATCATCCCAGCCTGCTCCATCTGCCACTCCGGCCCGTGTACCAAAGGAGAGGAAACCATTCGGTGCCAAACCAGTGGCAGCGGCGAGGACGAAAGAAACCTCCCAGAAGGGTCCTATAATCCAAGATCTACAATGTAATCCCATGGATGAATCTCTTCGAGCGAATATCTTTGACAAGCTTCAACCACCATTGAAGACATATGAAGGCTTCTATGAGCACACGACCAAGCTTGGACGAGGGCCGGAAATCAAGCGGTTCGCGAAGGCGATGTCAAAACGTGATGGAGAGAAAACCACAGCTAACATTTCGCAAGCTCCAATTGTCGAGTTCGTCACAGGTGATGGAGGCAGTTCTTATACTATTAAGCGTGAGCTGGGGAAAGGTGCTTTTGCCCCTGTCTACCTTGTGGAGAATAACATCGTAGCCGATGCCGAAGACGAAGCAGAAGAAGCAGGTCCGGATAATCAAAGCGCGGCCGACCTGCTTTCTCTTAACAAAAAGATGATTGGACGAGCGCGCTTCGAGGCTGTGAAAATGGAACACCCACCGTCACCTTGGGAGTTCTATATAATGCGACAGGCCCACCGCCGTCTCGGTGTCTCACGGCCAGTGGAGTCAATCCTAAAGGCCCATGAGATGCACCTTTTCCCGGACGAAGCATATCTCCTACTTGAATATCGTGACCAGGGCACAATCCTCGACTTGGTAAACATTGCCAGAGCAGATGTGGGCACTGGCACAAATACTGGTGTAATGGACGAGCAACTTGTCATGTTCCTATCCATCGAGCTCCTCCGTACTGTCGAGGCAATGCACTCCAAGGGCCTCCTCCATGGCGACCTCAAGGCTGATAATTGTCTCATTCGCTTCGAAAATATACCAGACAATACCTGGTCCGCACGATACCGGCGAGACGGTTCGAATGGCTGGCTCAAAAAGGGAATAACCCTAATCGACTTTGGCAGAGGAATAGACATGAAGCTCTTCCAGCCAACTGTGCAATTCATTGCAGATTGGAAAACCGACAACCAGGACTGCGCCGAAATGCGCGAGCTCCGGCCATGGACCTACCAGGTGGACTACTTCGGCCTCGCCGCCATCATCCACTCCATGCTCTTTGGCAAATACATTGAGACCACAGCAGACCGCGGTAATATCCTTGGTGGTGGAACCAAAAAGTACAAAATCACCAGCTCCTTGAAGCGCTACTGGCAGACGGAGGTCTGGAGCTCTGTGTTTGATGTTCTGCTCAATCCGCTCCAATACGTTATGGACGAGGAGAGCACTTGCATGCCCGTTAGCAAGAGCGTGCGAAAGTGCAGGGAGGAGCTGGAAGCATGGCTGGAGGCGAATTGCGAGAAGGGAGTCGGATTGAAGAATCTGATTCGTAGAATGGAGGGAGTTCTCGGGAAGAAGCGTTAGTCCCGTTCTGTTTCCCGTTCGATTCTCCCCGTTTAGAAATAGATAGTGCTACTGTCGATGGGAAGGTATTTTCTATATCTGTCTGTCTGTCTGTCTGGTCAGCGTTAATGTAATATGTTTGTTATTGACGTGTTGCTCATATATCTCTTTTCTCCCCGATCAAACCATTATCAGTACCATTGTCTCACCCCCTCCCCACTCCCCATGCTCCAGCGAATATAATGCCCACAAACGCTATCCTAGGTCGCTCCTTACAATAAGAGTCCACCACATCGTAACTGCCAAAGGCAAATTTGAATGGATCACCCGTCCAAAGCACCCCAGCCTGCACATAATACCCCTGGTCCACCGCCCCCGCCAATTCCACCATTCCTCCATCCCGTCTGAAGAGCCCCGCTACGCATCCAGAATCCTCTCCGCTATCGTGATAAATCCAGGCCAGGCACTACCGCAGCCACAGGACACAACCAATATAAGATGTCAGCAACATACAGCATCGCGGCATCTGGCACCCCACCCACAGCAATTCACCCCACCTCCCCCCGCGAGAGAAGAAAAAACACTCTCGAGCACTGTGCAGAATCCATTCCACTCTCTATCATACCAGAGTATTATACCGGTACTATAGCTTACTCAAGTATTGTGGCAAAAATCCAACCCACTAGCTCACTTGACAGGATACAAATCGGAGCTCGGCCAAGATTATTAACTACAATACGGTACTCAAGTAGGGGATCTTATTAATACACCTTTTCCGTGCACTGAGGATAATTCACACACTCGCCGTTTAATGCCAGTACTCATGTAGCTGGGTTAAAGTCATATCGGTATACCGGCAGTACTCTGTCCCTTTTACCACGTTAACTCCTCCTGGGAAGGGAGAAAAAAGAAAAAGACTGCGACTTCAACCCAGTAGCGTGAGTGCAGCATGTACTCGTACCGTGCTCCTGATTATGGAGTGCAGTGTAGGGACCGGTACTGTGCGAGTAAGTACCGTACAGGACTCAACGAAATGAAATCTACGATAATTCCCAACTCCAAATTACCCCAGATGACTTATCCCTCGCTCTGTCTGCAGTCTACTCGAGAAAGCCCACTCTATTGGTAAACTAAGCATCCCGCTGGGGTGCGAACAAAACCTTCACTAATCACCCCCCACCATCATTCTAAACTTGCTTACGACCACCGCACCAACACCAGAAACAACCCCCCGCAGTTCCATAAGAAGCCCTACCTTATCCCTCCGCAGCGCCTGCACGCCTGCAAAACCCCGGTGCTCAAACATCCTGAGACACTCGCTACTCCTTGTGGTATCATTCATGCACAGCCACTCTGTCGCCATGCCATGCCACGCAATGCCAGGTGACCCCTTTCTTCACAAAGATGAACAAATGCGAGCAAATACAGCACGTTCTCGATAGACAGATTTATTGAATAATAATAATTTTTGGATGCCACCGGTACAATTAGTAGTAGTCTCCGGGCGTGCGTGCTAGTAGAGAATAGAATGATGACTAAGGCCTCTCTCTCTATTTCCGTCATGCGTATCGATGGATGGGTGAGTGAGTGAACGAATGTGTCCGCTTGGTGGAGAACACCCTCTTTGCTTTTGCTGCGCCGGATCAACATGCTTCACCCGGTCGAAAAGCGAGAATTAGAAGAGAAAAGAAAAGAAAAAACACCAAGCCCACCAGGTAAACCGACCAACCTGCCCAACCCAGCCCAAACAAAGGAAAAAGGATAGTGAGGAAGAGAAAAAAGAAAACGAAAAATGAGAAGAGAAAAAATAGTTCTCTTCCAAAAAAGGACCCTTGTTCAGATGTACAACCCCACCTACTCTACACCTTCCCCCCAACATGCGCCTGCGGCATCCCGCTCGGTGGGACATAATACGGATTGTTGGTGCCCGTAGAATGCGTCAACACCGTTTCTCCAGTTTGGTGCCCAGTCACGGGCGAGTGCGCGACCGGCTCAGAACTTCTCGGCGGCACCGGCGGTGGTGAGAAATTTTGTCCTCGTTGTCCTTGGGGTGTGTCTTCCGTGCCAGCAGCATGATAATTCCCACCAGCAAGTCCCGGAGCACCGGGGACATTATTCTGCCGGCTGGGGTAGTATGGCGGCGCTGGGGCTGTGGGTGCGTAGTATTGCGCGTAAGGGCCTGACTGTTGAGGGGGGTAGTGTTGTGGTGGGTAGGTCTGGAATTGGTGGACATCGTGCGGAGTGTATTTCGGTGGGGCCATCCAGGCGGTTCCGTATACTGGTTGCATGCCCAGGCGACGACGGCGACGGGAGGTTATTAGTCTATGAGATAGGTCAGTGGGGGAGACGGAAGAGGAAAGGAGGCGAAAGTACCCGCAACAAGCGATGACGATGAAGAAAAATGTAATGATAACAGCTAAAGCTACCCATCGCCCCCAGTCATCCCAGCTAGAGTAGCAGTCATAATAGCATCCGTTGCTGTGAAAAGGGAAAAAAAAGACACCCGATCAATCATTAGCCCTCTTGATCCTCACGATGACGACCGAAGAGACCACGTAAGGGGGGGCCAAACTAATAATCCCTTCTAACAACCCTCGAAACCCCCCTTTCGATCTTATCAACCACCGCTTCTGACATCTTCGTCTCCCGGAAAATTCACAAGAAAAAGCCCCCCTCCTTCTTCTTCTTTCCTTCGCGGGCGCACCCTTCGTATTCAAATAGTCTCCTGTAGCGGCGGTGGTGGTGCAAGTGTGGTGGTGGGCGGTGGGTGGTGAATGGTGTGCTTCCCTCACGAAAAAAAGAATACTGTAACCCGTAGCCCAGTCTAGCGAAAGGAGAGGGGAAAAAAAGTGCGAGCACCTTTTCTTTTGAACCCTCCCCCGGCCCACTACAATGCCAACGCCAATGACGTGTAATGCCCGTCAGCCTTGGTCAGATGGAAAAAGCTAATGGGATCTCTGCCCCAAAGTCACAGCAGTTGGGCACAGAAACTCTAGAGTATTTGTTAGATGCGCAGCAGGGTTCCAACCACCGCACGGGTAAACCTAAGACTGGAGACGGGTACTTTGAAGCACGAAGCTTTGTTTTGGTTTGATGGATGCTGCGGCACCCTGGAGTGCGGGGGACTTCCCGAGGTGGGCGAGTTTTCGTGCTTTTTTTCTCGTGTGGCTGTTCACGGGAAAAGAGACAAACAAAGTTACGCTGGTTTCGGGGTCGTCGGATGCGAGATGGTGGGTAGCGTATTACTCGAGTACTGCACGAGTACTAGTGCAAGTACTGTAGATGTTTTACAATACAATAGCAGCAGCAATTTGGAATACTCGAGTACAGTACTGCACTCGCACTCAAGGATTCTCCCGAGTTGCGGACCCAAGAAGGGCTCTGCAAATGCAAGCCTACCGATGAGCTGCGAGCACAACGCAACACAGTTCTCCTTGTCTCTTTGGCATCTACTCGAGTACGGTAATCTCCACCCACCACTTCACCGCTCCAAAAACCCAGCAAAATGGTGCTGGAAACCCAACCCTACCAGGTGAACTCACTTCGTTCAAGACCCTACGTACCCCAAGCAAAAAAAGCAAAAAAACATATCATATGATAGCCAAAATTGCGTACTCGTATCTCCCTATCACACAGTACCTTCACAAGCCCGAGGCCTTGATACCGGGTATCATAGCTGTAGCATACAGCACCACTCACTCATGCCGTATCACCACCGGTATTATGATCACGCAAGCAGAAATCGGCCTTATCACCGGAGTCTTCCTTTCTTTCATCCTCCGCCATAGAGCGTCATCATCCAAAACATGCTCCAAATATTAATAGCCCACCACCAACCAGCCACCTGCAATCACATCTGCACGAGCACAGCAGCACAGATCTCAAGGAACTATCCCTTGTCATGTTACCCCGATATTGGCGACAAGAAATTGACCCCCAACGAAAAAGACAATCAGGTTCAGCGACAACAACCACAACCACCTCCTAATAACAAGTGATAATAAGATAAAACAAAATAAAGTAGAGAGTAGAGATACAGAAGTTTAATATATACAATCACCATCTAGTTTGCATTCCAGCCTTTACCTGCAATTCAACAATCCTCTCCGGCATACTATCTACAAATTGGTTAAAATCAACCGGCTGTAGCCTGCCCCACTCCTGCTGTACGGCCTTTCTTATTTCATTAACAGTTCCAGGAAAGTAAGTCCTTGCATTAATGCGCTGCTTCATAGTTCTCCAAACATTCTCGATAGGATTAAGATCTTGTGACTGAGCCAGTCTATCATGCCTTGGAATACCCAACACTTTTTTAGACTCTAGCAAGACCTTTTTGACCCGATGCCATGGTGGTCCATCCTCGACATACAGACTCCCAGCATCTCCCTTCTTATACCCTTTTTGTCCCTGAAATCCCGGCCCCACCACTGGCTTCAATACCTGTTCTAGGTAATCATGGCAGGTGATTCCTTTCTTTCCTGCAGGCTTTAGGAAGACAAGCTCAGAGTTCCAGTAATAACTAATAGCACCCCACACACATCAGCAAAAAAAATCAGTTTGCGTTATTTGCATTTCAGCGCACCCTGCATCTTCTGGCTGCGTTCTGTGGGACAATTTTTTTGAAGTTATGTAATCAAAAAACCCGTTTCATTTTAAGATTAATCTAACAATTACGTAGACAAACATGAATTTTCAGCCCTAACGGACAACATTTACAAGTTCATTTTGGCTTCTGAAGTTTAAAACTAGATTCATGGGATGCACAGGATGCTGACCAGATGCAAACTCCACTACAGGGTGCGTTCAGATGCGTGTGGATGCAAAATCGAGTTTTTTTGCTGATGCACCCAGTGAAGCTCGACCGCTATGGAAGGTATATTGAATGCAATCGTCGTGGTAGCGCTCACTGTGCAAGCAAGGCACTCATTGTAAGCCCCGTTGGGATGTATTAAAAGTACACTCATCAGAGTACATATGGCAACGCCACCACGGTTTTGGCTTTTGGATATGCTGGTAAGCATATGCAAGATGGTCTTGCTGATATTCCTTAGAAATACAGGGTCTTTTACAGGCCTTGCACCTAGGATATCCTTGTTAGGTGGTAGCTTTGGCGTGAGGTATTCCGACAGCTAAGACCAGAATCGTTTATTATATCGGAGAACGTGTTAAGAAAACATGAGTAATGTAGGCTAGATATAGAGGATACTTCAGTGTAGATAGTGGAAGTGTTGGTAACGATAAAGTGTAGAACTTATTATATTGATAAGATCTCTTCTCCGTGCTTGTTGTTTCTAGTGGCTGCGAAGATGCTTGGATATGTATATTCCGCGTCTGAGCAATCGCGGTATACATGCTAACTCTAGACTAATGAAATATCTTGTCCGCAATTGTGCAAACTTCAGCTGAGTGTGAACACTCGTTGACCCTGAAAACTCTCTACCACATCTTTTGCTCCCATGGCCAACTTATCGGTCTGCACTTTTATTATTCCTGATGGTGTGGAGACCACATCAGGTATTAGCTCATCCGTTTATCCATTGACAATGATGGTTACGAATTATCTTGCCCTCATGCTCTCCAAGGGTGGTCTAACTGGCTGGACAGAAGATGGTCAATCTTCTTTGAGTGGTTCCGTCGAGAATTTGTCATGCAACCACATGTCCTATGCTGGTCTTCTGGCATTACACGACTTGTTCTCGGGATCGTACCTATTGGCTTATTCCCTCAGACCCATCTTTTGCCAACCTGTTCTTTGTGGATGCAAGCGATCCAGTGACTGAGCATAGTTACCTCCATCATACTCTAAACGTCTTTGTAGGTATGAGGGGACTAACTTTCGTGCAAAACGTCCCGTTACCTTTGACTCACTCTTCCGACTGTCTGTCTTCAAGTGTCTGTAGCGTTATGTGCGGTCGTCCGATTTGCCCGCTTCCACTTGCATAAGGTGCCCAAAGGTCTCCCCTCATATATCCTGCGAGCAGGATGCAGTTGGACGGACGGCCGCGACCTATATGGTGTTATAAGAAGTGTTCCATCGATAGTGGTCTTTGGTGTTGGAACCCAACTACCCAGGCGGCTGGTGATGACGCGCCATCCCAACCCCAGGGCTGGAGGGGGGTGTTATCTCTTTCCTTCAAAGTTCATGCGTATCAGGGTAGGGTAACTCTGCCCTGTAAATCCTTACAGTGAGTCTGTGCGCCTAACACGAGCTCCCCTCTTCGAAGTGTTCGTCCCGAATACTCTATGTCTATTATACAATCTTTCTTCCCTTTCAAGCTCCACATAGTAGGACTAAAAACCACCAGAGTTTACTTATCCACCGATGGGAAACCTTTCTTATGTTACTCGACCTCTCCGGGGCTCGGCATCTCCGGGTTTCCCTATGAAACCTTTCGACCACCTCCTGCGCGTTCTTCATCCCCTCCCGGGCTTCCCAAGTATTTTCATCCTCCGGGCACCCTTTCCATTTCACAAAATACCGAAGCTCTTTCATCTGTTTATTCCTTCCTCGAACCTTTCGCGTATATGAAATAATCTCGCTCATCACGATTCTTTCTACCTCCCATTCTAGGTCTCCCTCAACGTCTTAGGGATCTCGCGTGGGTTGTTCGCGATTTGGTCAGTTCCAGGTACGATAGGGTTCTAACAGTAAAACATGGAATACAGGATGAATTTTCCACTGTGGCGATATTTCCAACGTGCATGCCCAACTTCCATTCTTCTGTAAGACTTTGAACAGGCCATAAAGTTTTGGACTCAGCTTCTTTGACGGTCGTTTGATATGTATGTTCTTCTCATTCAACATTACCAAGTCGGTGAACTCGATCCTAGGTTGTTTTGTCGTTTTCCGGTCATAATATTTCTTCGTCGAACCCCCTGTGTTTTCCAAAGTTTGTTTCACCTGTCGATGTATGTCATGCATCCAGTGAGCATACATTGTCGGCCCATGGTTTTGAGCTTCTCTCTCTTTCATCTACTCCGTCTTTGGGTGAAAGCCGTAGTTGGCGAAAAATCAGCTCATTTTGTGTGGATTAGTTCCCGAGTTATTATAAGCATGTTGGGCTAACGGTACCCGTTGGTACCAGTCGTTCTGATCGTAGTTGACAAATGTCCGTAAGTAGCCTTCCAGCACTTGGTTGGTTTTTTCGGTTTGTCCGTCAGATTGAGGATGGTACGCCATTGACATTGGTCGTTGAACTCTTAGGATTTTGCGCAATGATTCCCAAAATTCGCCGGAAAACTTCGTGTCCATATCCGATATAATCTCGGTCGGTAATCCGTGAAGTTTTCAGACTTCCCAAACGAAGGTATTCGCAACATCCTTAGCACTCGCATTTTCGTGAAGACCGATAAAGTGGGCCATTGTTGTGAACCGGTCTACTACCACTATTATCTGGGTTTTTCCCTGTGACTCCGGTAGTTGCAGGATGAAATCCGTCGAAATGGAGCTCTGGGCGGCATAAGGGACCTCCAAGGGTTGGATCAGTTCATATTTCGCATGCCGTGGGGATTTACTGTGTTGACACTCGTCACAGGATCGTACATAGTCTCTAATCCACGTGGCGAGCCCTTTCCTGTAAAAATCACTGGTTGCTATTTTGATGGTCTTTTCTTGTCCGCAGTGTCCCGCTACCAAAGAATCATGACAGCCTTGGGCTATCTCTGTCTGTAGAGATTCGTCTTCCGGGATGTATAATCTATTCTTGTAATATAGTAACCCGTCTTTCTCGATCCAATCGTCTACCATCCTTTTTCCGGTTTCTCTTAACCTGACCAGCTCACGGCCTCGTTCCTGCCACCTCTTCTCCTCTTTGCCAGCCACTCTACTTTTGTCTAGAAATGAATCGTTCATGGTTCGCATCAGGGCTGCATTGACTTGAGTATTTAATAACATTTCTCTTGCTTTCATTAACCGAGGGTGACAGCCGATATTCGCGGCACTAAAGAATTCGTTGTCGCTTGTGTTTGCGTGAAGGAAACATATATGGACTCCTTCTTCTATAGCCGTGATGGATCGCTTGGGGTTCAGATCGCTTGATCCGAAACCCAATTTTCCTCTCTCAGTGGTCCCTAGGTCGTCTACTTCCATGGCGTCGGCATCGGCAATTTTCTCTATTATGAGTTAGGCTATCTCATCCCCTGCTTTACATAAGCAGTCCACTTCGCCATGATTTCGAAGTATGACCTTGACTTCTCCGGTGTAATCTACATCTATTACACCACCGCCCTATGCTATTCCCATCTTGCTAGCCATAGCACGCCTTGCAGCTAGCCTTCCATAGGTTCCTTCCGGCAATCCTATCGCAATGCCCGTTTCCACTATTGTTTGTCCTTTTACCTGTACCATCCCTTCGTCAGGGCACCGATGTCATGACCGGCTGCAAATCATGATCCTTTTGTCGGCACTATAACTTTGTCTGAAAGCTTGAATATCCTGAGGCTTGTCGGTTCGTGTTTTTCTGGGGTAAGGGCCGTCTCTGCACTTTGTTTTTGATGAATTACAGAAATTTGAAAGTGTTCTGTCTTCAGAATTGACTGCTCAGTGTGACGAGCTCCCTCCTCAGGACGGTACTCCGGCCGTCTACTTAATGCGTCGGGTTTCCCGCGCCTGCTTCTTGGTCAATAGACTATTTTGAAGTAGTAGTTCGTCAACTCCTGTGCCCGGGGACTCTGCCGCTAGTTACAGACGTTTGTGGTCAAAAAGGACTATAGATTTTGGTGGTCGGTGTATACCGTCATGGGTTCTTTTTCTCCCCAGAGATATCTTTTCCATTCCTTGAACGCTTCCATTATTGCGAGTAATTGCTTATCATGTATTTCGTAATTTGTTTCCGCACCATTTAGTTTTCGGGAATGGAACGCCACCGGGTGAAGCAGTCTGCCTTGGTACTGAGATAGTACGCATCCGAGCACGAAGTCACTAGTGTCTGTCTCCACCACCGTCTTCCTTCCAGTGTAAAAATGCGATAAAATTGGTGCCATTGTAAACCTCTTTTTCAACTCCTCAAATGCCTCTTCCTGCTCTCTTCCCCAGTGAAAAACCTTCAGGCTCCCTTTTAATCTTTCAGTTATTGGTTTACAAACCTCTGAGAATCTTTGATGAATCGTCGATAGAAGTTTGCGAATCCAATGAAGATTTGGACTTATTTACCCAATCTCGGGTGAGCCCAGTTTTGAACACTTTTCACTTTTCTATCACTCATGGTGACCCCGCTTGTCTTGACAATCTATTCCCGAAATTCGACTTCCTCTTGGTGGAACACCGACTTCTTCAACGAGACCGCTAAGTCGTGTTGTTCTAGCCGGTAAGGACTTGTTGGACCAGTTTGATATGGTCGTCTATATTTTCAGCGTATATCATGATATCGTCTAGGTAGACGACTACTCCATGGTTCAAAAGTTCTCTTACCATTTTGTTCATGATTGTGTGAAAGGTTGCGGGAGCGTTTATGAGTCCGAAAGGCTGTCTTATATTCATCGCCTTTCCTTATTCAAATAAGATAATATCCATCCTTTAGGTCGAGCTTCATAAACACTTTTGCTCCTGCAACACGATCTCGGAGGTCATCCATGAGCGGTAGTGGGTACTTGTTTAGAATCGTTAGTTTATTGAGGTATCTGAAGTCAACTCCTAGCCGTAGACTTCCATTGGGTTTTGGAACAAAGAGGATTGGGGCACCCTATGGAGATTCGCTATCGGCTATTTTGCCCTCTGCGAGGATTTTCTTAAGGTATTTGTCCAGCTTGTTCAGCTGGTGGGCCGATATTGGATAAATCAGGCCCCAAGGGCGTTTGGCCCCTTCCCTAAAGTTGATAGCATAATCGAAGGTTTTTCGAGGTGCCAGCATTTTAGCTTTTTTCTCTTCGAAAGGTTTCTTAAATTGCCAATGCCGTTTGGGCAAGGTTTCCAGTTTTACCCCCCCTTCCTCTTCTTGTTCAATCCTCCCCACATACTGTGCTTCCTCGTTGTAAGCCACAGTTTGATCCCACTCAAACAGATCCGCTACTGCTTCATCTTCTGCATGAGCATGGCACTTCGCTTCTTCAAAGACCCATTTACTTGGGTCCGCGATATTTCTCAGGGGGTGTTCGTCATGCCACCACCCAAACGGGATGATACAAGCGTATTTTCCTGTATTAGCTATTTCGCCAGATATCATGCTTCGGTGACTGTTGGCAGCGATTTCCAATAAGATAGAATGGATTTAGAATATTCCTCCTGAAGGCACTGTTTCGCCATTGAAGATTATGATTTTCAAGGGTGAATCCCTAGCTTCGGTCGGGATGTCTAACCGTCAAGCAGTATCCTGGTTCATGAGACCAATGTTTAAACCAGAATCGAGAAAGACATTTATCGTGTGTTTTCGTCCCTTTATCTCAATAATTGCCTTCCCCTCGGGGCGGGCGTAATGCTTAGGTTTTTTGATGGGTCTTGAGCTTTCACTCACTTGTTAATGGAAGCTTTTCATCGTAATGGCTTTATGTAACGTCAGAGTTTGTTACCGGGCTAGCGCAGTTTCGGATCTTAAAGCCTCCTCAGACAAACTTTTACATTAAGTGTCTTATTTTTAAATATGGGCAGCCCACTACTAGTGGTCTTTACCCCCTGCCGAGGAGTTGCCATATTACAGGAGTGATGGTTCACTAGAGTACCCCTCGAGTTCACGACTAGGATGCGCTCTCCTTTATTGTCGACTTATCTCTCATATGAGGCTGTCCCCTACGAGGAATCCACCGTACCTTCCCCTTCGGTTTTGACACTACTCCTAGAGAGTGGCCTCCTCCCACACCATTCATCAAAACATGAACCTTGTGCAACATAGAGGTGCCCCTGGCTGCTATTCACCTGGCTGTTGTACCTGGAGAGAAAGTTAGGTTACCCTGGATTTTGACCCCCCTTCGCGTGTCCAGTCACTCAAGCTCTGTTTTGACATATGGTTGTCTTCTCTTTCCCATTTGGTCTCATCGACTGCTTTCTTCGCTTGTGACTTGTTGTGGCTCCTGTGGTGAGCATGGACAAAGCATTTTTGATCGTAAAATGGCAACCGCTATCGTTTTTTGGTTTTTTAGCCTTCCGGTGGGATGGCCTGTAATGGGGGCACTCTGTAGAAAGACGGATCCTAAGATTGCGACTGCACCGAAGACTCAAAGTAGAAGTAAAGATCAAAATAAAGATAAAGATAATTCAAAGTAGAATCAAGAGGTAAAATCTTAATATCGTTAAGCCTGAAAGCTTCACTCAATAAGTTCTCTCGAGGATCGTTGGTTATCAGAATAGGGTGTCTCTCGCTTTAGTTAAGTAGAATAATATAAAGGCAGAGGACACCCGTCAACCATTCTGACCTTTCGCAAGCACCCTGCTCAGCTCAGGGCTGTCCAACTCACCCGCCTAGAGTGGGCTAATACTCGGAGGCAGTCGGACCGCTCGGATATTAACTATCTCCACAAATAGGAAGTGCTTCCAGTTATGTCTCTCCAACTACATCTGCCTGAGCGAAAGCCCTTTCCTATCCGTAGCATATCAGTGGCCGACCGACATGCCCACCGTAGAGATAATATCCATTGGGACTCACTGGCCCAGCGGTGGTTTCGTCTATACAAGCTACGCAGTCTATCGGCAAATCTACTTGGCTATACTAAGCTTTTAAACCGGACTGCAGGCTCCCACGCTAAGAAGTCTGCTGCTGCTTGACTGCATGGGCGCTACCCACAGCCAACCATGCGGGACCCTCTTAAATCATGACAAGACTGACACCTCTAGAGTCCACTAATAACCCATGGTAATGCTACAGTTCACGGGGTAGCCTGGGACTGGCTTTGGGGTGGTTGTCCTGGAAGCCTTGCAGCTTCCCCTGTCAGCCCCAAGCCCTCTACTGTTAACCATACAACTACCCGGAGGTCAAAGTATGCCCGTAGGTGGTTCCCAGGTGTTTTCCAGGTGGCGCCCCAGGAGACGGTCACCCTCACACCCCTTATATATCCTGCGAACAGCTTCTGGTCGGTTGGACGGCCACAAAACATACGGTGTTGTGGGAGGGTTCCTATTGATGTCACTTTACTAGGAAGCACACAACTACACAGCCGTACAGAGCTGTCGCGCCGTACCAACGCTGGGGCCGCAGGGGGGTGTTAGGAATATCCCCTGAAGGTTACAGGAGGTTCGGACCACTCCTGCTCCGTCAGTAGTCCGTTTCGTACCATACGAAGCAGCCCTATGAACATCTAAGAGCCCCACTATAGTGGGATAACTTCCCCCTAAGTCCGCAGATGACTTTGTCGGTGAAGGTAGGGTAACTGGGGTACCTCAGTAGGGTAACTGGGGTCCCAAGGTAGGGTAATCAT